>OOAK01001609.1_pt1 | contig 14093 bp, 15 predicted proteins | sample 1671811 | NCBI WGS metagenome assembly OOAK01 (sample SAMN06348195, study PRJEB24527) | human gut metagenome | biome: human gut; feature: ankylosing spondylitis patient; material: feces | host: Homo sapiens | place: China | collected 2015-10 | reverse complement strand
GAGCGCCTTCATCCTGAACCTGGGCCTGGAGAGCCTGCATGTGCGCATGAAGCGCCACTGCGAGAACGCGCTGGCCGTGGCCACCTATCTGGAGCAGCATCCCAAGATCAGCTGGGTGAACTACTGCAGCCTGCCCGGCAACAAGTACTACGATCTGGCCCAGAAGTATCTGCTGAATGGCAGCTGCGGTGTGGTGAGCTTTGGCATCAAGGGCGGCCGCGCCGCCGCCGAGGTGTTCATGAAGCACCTGAAGGTGGGCGCCATTGAGACCCATGTGGCCGACGCCCGCACCTGCATCCTGCATCCCGCCAGCAGCACCCACCGCCAGATGAACGATGCCGAGCTGGCCGCCGCCGGTGTGGGCGCGGATATGGTGCGTATGTCCTGCGGTCTGGAGGATGCGCAGGATCTGATCGAGGATATCGCTCAGGCTCTGGAGCAGGTATAAGAATGAACAAGACGCTGCACAAACTGGCAGCGCACTGCGCCCCGCCGGCGCCCGGAGTTCTCCGGGCGCTGGTGCCGGGCGTTTTGTGCGGTTGGGGCTGTGCCGGCCTGCTGGCGCTGGGCCATCCCTGGCTGGCCGGGGCGCTGGCTCTGGCAGCCGCGGCGGTGGCCGGGCAATGGTGGAAGCCCTCCTTCTGGGCCGAAAGCTGGAAGGGCCGGGGCTGGCTTCTGCCCACGCTGGCGCTGGGGGCCGTTCTGGCGGCGGTGATGCTGCTGGAGCCCATTGCGGACACTTACTATGCCGCCTGGTACTGGCCGGTTTACAAGGGCCTTGCCCTCGGCCTTGTGCTGGGGATGCTGATTGGCCCGCCGCTGGTCTGCGCGCTGCGCCGGATGGCCCGAAAGGCCCGTTCGGCCCGTGAAACCACCCGCCCGGCTTTCCCGGGGCTGTGGTTCTTTCTGGCGGTGCTGGTTCCGCTGGCCCTTTACTGGGCGAGGGTATTTCCCTACGAGAGCAGCTTTGATCTGGAATACCAGCTGGAGATGCTGCGGGGCGAGCTGCCCCTGAACGACGTGCACACTCTGGCCCACACGTTGCTGCTGGGCCTTGCGGGCGGGCAGCCGGGGCTGCTGGTGGCGGTGCAGCTGCTGGCGCTGGCCGGGCTGCTCACCGCCTTTGCCGCCTGGTTTTACCGGCGGGGCATGGGGCTGTTCGGCATGGCCGCCTGCCTGTGCGGCGGCTGCCTTGGCCCGGTGGTGGGTCAGGCGGCGGCAAGCCCCATCAAGGATCTGCCCGCCGCCCTCTGTGCCGGTGTGGTGCTCTATTACACCATGCGGCTGCTGGCGGGGGATCTGCGCTTTTCCTGGCCCCATCGGATCGGCTTTGGCGCGGCGCTGGCCTTCACCGGCCTGTTCCGCCACAACGGCTTTGTGCTGGTGCTGGCGGCGGGGCTGTGGCTGCTGGCGCGGGGAATTTACCGCCGGCAGAAAGGCCTGCTGGCCACCGTGGCGGTGTGCGCCGCCTGCATCTTCGCGGTGGACGGCGTGGCCGCGCCCCTTCTGGGGGTGCAGCACCCGGCCAACGGCTTTGCGGTGCAGGTGTATGCCACCGGTATTGTGGCAGTGGATCAGCGGGGCGGCGAGATGAGCGAGGAACAGCGCCGCCGCATGGAAGAGCTTCTGCCCATGGACTATGTGGCCCACTGCCTGGAAAACCCGGACACGGCCCACTTCGCCCGTGCCCAGCGCCTTTGCTGGACCCGGGATCTGGGCAGCTATACGCCCAGCGAGCGGGAAGCCCGGTTCGCGCCCCTTCTGGAGGACAGCCAGGGTGTGAACGATGTGTTCAACAACCTGTTCATTCTGGCTGCGGGGCAGAACCCGAAGGAGATTCTGCAGCTGTATCTGGAGCTGTTTTTGCAGAACCCCTGGCTGTGCACCACCGAGATCCTGCGCAACAACACCAATGTGTGGCGGCTGGACCGGGGCCTTGGGCCCTTCAGCCATGTGTTCTGTCTGGCGGCGATGGCCGTGGCCTTTTTCTGCGGCAGCGGGCGGGGCATGCTGCGCCGCTGGCCCGCGCTGCTGCCGGTGGTGTGCAACATTGCCTCGGTGGTGGTGGCAGCGTCCACCAACGAGATCCGCTATCTGCTGCCCACCTTTCTGCTGGCCGTGCCCTCTGCGCTGTGCTTCGCGCTGGAGGGCGGCGTGCCGGACGATCAAACCAAAGGAGTGAGCGAGCCATGCCGCTGATCATCCCGCAAACCCTGCCCGCCTATACGGCGCTGGGGCAGGAAAACGTATTTGTAATGCACTGCCAGCGGGCCGAAAGCCAGCAGATCCGCCCGCTGCGGATTCTGGCGCTGAACCTGATGCCCACCAAAATTGCCACCGAGACCCAGCTGGCCCGGCTGCTGGCCAACAGCCCCATTCAGGTGGAGCTGACCCTGCTGCACACCGCCAGCCATGCGGCCACCCATGTGGCGGGCGAGCATCTTTCCGCCTTTTACAAGACCTTCGACGAGGTGAAGGACCAGCGGTTCGACGGCATGATCATCACCGGCGCGCCGGTGGAAAAGCTGCCCTTTGAAGAGGTGGACTACTGGCCGGAGCTGTGCCGCATCATGGAATTTTCCAAAACCAATGTGTATTCCACCCTGCATGTGTGCTGGGGCGCACAGGCGGCGCTGTATTACCACTTTGGGATCCAGAAGGAGCTGCTGCCCCAGAAGATGTTCGGCGTGTTTCCCCATCGGGTGCTGCGGCCCGCGAACCCGCTGGTGCGGGGCTTTGACGAGGTGTTTTACGCCCCTCACTCCCGGCACACCGGCGTGCGGCGGGACCAGATCGAGGCCTGCGGGGCGCTGCGCATTCTGGCCGAGAGCGACGAGGCGGGCGTCTACCTGATGAGCACCGAGTCCGGCCGGCAGATTTTCGTGACCGGCCATCCGGAATACGAAAAGTTTACGCTGGACGCGGAGTATCGCCGGGATGTGGACAAGGGGCTGCCCATCCAGCCGCCCAAAAACTACTACCCGGATGACGATCCCGCCAAAGAGCCGCTTTACCGCTGGCGGGCCCACGCCTTCCTGCTTTACACCAACTGGCTGAACTACTATGTGTATCAGGATACCCCCTACGACCTGGCCCAGCTGGCCCGGGTGGAGGAGAACTGAGCCCTTCGCACAAACAACAGCAAAAAAGCCGCCCGCCGGAAAATTCCCGGCGGGCGGCTTTGTTATTGCATGGAATCGAGCGGCAATCAGGCCACGGTGGCGTTCTCCATCACGAAGTTGTAGCCGTTGTCGATGCGCAGCTGGTGCATGGGGTAGGCGGTGCCGCCGTAGGTCTCCAGCGCCAGATCGTATTTGTCGCCGAACACGTCCTTCAGGTCGTCCTCGGTGGGCTGCAGGCCCTCGGCGTCCGCGATGGCCTCGTAGATCATCTGCAGCTTGATCTGATCGGTGTACTGGGTCTTGAAGTCCTCACGGAAGGCATCCAGACTTTCGTAGCCGTACATCGTCAGCAGGTAGTCAATAGACAGACCATAGTTGGCTGCGGAATTATTCAGGTTGCCCTCAGACTGCTCCAGCAGAGTGTTCATGATCACCTCAGGAACTTCCTTCACCTGGGCGTTCTCCAGCAGGTAGTTCTGCAGGTACTGGGCCTTGTTGTACTCGGTCAGGGTGTTCTTGATCTCCTCGTTGGCCTGATCGGCAGTGGTCCAGCCGTACTTGCTCTGCAGGTTCTCGGTCACGAAGGCATCGTTGAACTCGGGGTAAATGGGGTCGCCCTCGATGTAGTTGATGGTGGTCTTGAACACGGCTTCCTTGCCGGCCAGAACGATGGTGTTGCCGTCGGCGTCGGTGGAATCGTTGTAGTCATCGGGGAAGGTAACCACCACGTCGAAGGTCTCGCCGGGCATATGGCCGATGATCTGGGTCAGGAAATCATCCACATAGGCGGTGGAACCGGCGGTCACGGTGGTGCCGGCGCCATTGGTGTTGCCGCCGGTGAACTCCACACCGTCCACACTGCCCACGTAGTCGATGTTCACCTGGTCGCCGTCCTCAACGGCACGGTCGGTAATCTCGGTGGAGGTGGCGTACTGCTCCACAAAAGACTGACGCTGGCTCTCCAGATCCTCCTCGGTGGGGTTGATCTCGTCAGCGGGGATGGTGATGCTCTTGTAGTCCGGCAGGGTCACATAATCGGTCAGATTGATGTCCACCCACTTGCCGTCCTCGGTCAGGTTCTTGGAGTACTCGATCTCCACCTGAGAAGCGGTGCTGGTGGAAGAAGAGTCGGACGCGGCGGAAGAGCTGGCGCTGGTGCTGCCGGAAGCAGCGGAACCGCCGCAGGCGGTGAGACCGGCCGCCATGGAAATGGCCAGGGCCAGAGCGGCCAAACGGATCATTGCATGTTTCAACGGAATTTCCTCCTGATTCTGAAGGGGAGAAACTGCTCCCCTTTTTGGTTTGTTTTGTAACAGAGCATTTATTATTATACACCACCCGGGGCCTTGGGGCCAGTGGTTGAGCCAAAATTTACACAAAAGAAACACACAAAACGCTTTTTTGCAGTACATTGTTAAAATGCTCTTGACAAACCGGGCGTCCTGTGGTTTAATGAGCCTAAACCGATGAGGCGGAGATAAAACTGCACAGCGCACTTCCAGAGAGTCCGGGATGCTGGGAACCGGGCAGAGAGCGGGGCAGGGGGCCGAAAGGCCTGAAATGGGCCGCCGAGGGCAGGGCGAACGAACACGTTTTCAGTAGCCTGAGCCGGGATCTCCCGTTACAGAGGTAGGGCGTGTTGGCGCCCGGTGAGGTGGCTTCCGCTTTCTGGAAGCAAGCAAGGTGGCACCGCAAGTTTTGAAGCGATTCAGGACCTGTCCTTGCTCATGGCATCGCCATGGGCAGAGAACAGGTCCTTTTGTTTTTGCCCCGGCGGCTACACGACCACGATGCACCAAAGGAGGGCACACGCATGAAACGCTATGCCGAAAACAACCGGTTTTCCACACGATGGCGGGCAGGATGTTGAAAAGAATACGCTCATCCACCTGTGACCAGAAAGAAAGGAACAACCGACCATGAAAAATATGAAATGTAAACTGACCGCCCTGTTTACCGCCGCCGCTCTGGCGCTGAGCTTCGCCGGCTGCGGCGCAGCCGCTTCCGCATCCGTTGCCGTGGACAACGGCCAGCAGGTGGACTACACCGTGGGAATTTTACAGTACACCAGCCATTCCAGCCTAGACGAGATCGCCGCCGCCATCCAGTCCGAGCTGGAGCAGCAGGCGCAGGCCGCCGGCGTGACCGTTAACGTGGAGCTGAAGAATGGTCAGGGCGACGCGGCCACCATCAACGACATCTGCAAGATGTTCGTGTCGGATCAAGTTGACCTGATCATCCCCATCGCCACCCCGGCGGCTACTGCGGCGGCCGCGGCGGTGCAGGGCACCGACATTCCGCTGGTGTACAGCGCGGTCACCGATCCGGTGGCGGCCCAGCTGGCCAAGAGCATGGAGGAACCGGGCGAAAACATGACCGGTACCTCTGATTACATCGACACCGCGAAGATTCTGGATCTGGTGCTGGCCAACAACCCGGATACCAAGACCATCGGCCTCATTTATAATCTGGCCGAAACCAACAGCGTCACTACCATCGAGGGCCTGCGCCCGGTGCTGGAGGAGAAGGGCATTCAGGCGGTGGAGAGCACCGTCACCACCCCCGGTGAGGTACAGATGGCCGCCCAGAATCTGGTGAGCAAGGGCGTGGACGCCATCTTCGTGCCCATCGACAACACGGTGGCCAGCGCCATGAGCGTGCTGGCGGACGAGGCCATCAAGGGCGGCGTGCCGGTTTACACCGCAGCGGACAGTCTGGTGCGGGACGGCGGTCTTGCCACCACCGGCGTCAACTACACAAAGCTGGGCGAGCTGACCGCCCAGATGGCCGTGCAGGTGCTGCAGGGTGAGGACCCGGCCACCATGCCGGTGCAGGTGATGGACGACGGCATCGTAACCGTGAACACCACCACCGCCAGGGAGCTGGGCATTGACCCCAATGTGTTTGATCTGTCCGGCGAGGGCTATGTGAACGTGGAGTAAAAACCGAAGCATCTTTGGTGCGGCGGGCCATCCGTGTGTTGAAAGGGAGAATCAAGTTATGAGCATCATGCTGCTGCAGGGGGCGGTGGAACAGGGCTTCATCTACGCTCTGGTCGCCCTCGCGCTGTATCTGTCCTACCGGACGCTGGACATTGCCGACCTGACCACCGACGGCACCTTCGTGCTGGGCTGCGCGGTGAGCGCCGCGCTGTGCAGTGTGGGCCAGCCGGTGCTGGGCCTTGTGGGCGGTTTTGCCGCGGGCCTTGCGGCGGGCTTTGTCACCGCATTCCTGCATACCCGGCTTAGAATTCAGGCGATTCTGGCGGGTATCATCACCATGACCGGCCTGTACACCGTGAACCTGTGGGTGATGGGCGGCCGGGCTGACCTGCCCCTGTTGAAGGTGGACACCATCTTCACCTGCACCCAGGCTTTGCTGGGCGAAAGCTACGGCAAGCTGATCACCGTGGCCCTCATCACCTGCGTGGTGGGCGTGCTGCTGGCGCTGTTCTTAAAGACCCAGCTGGGCCTTTCCATCCGGGCCACCGGCGACAACCGGGATATGGTCTCCGCTTCTTCCATCGACCCCTCCTTCACCATCACCGTGGGTCTGTGCCTGGCCAACGGCCTGACCGCGCTGGCGGGCGGCGTGCTGGCCCAGTACCAGATGTCCAGCAACCTGAGCCTGGGCACCGGCGTGGTGGTCATCGGCCTTGCCAGCCTGATCATCGGTGAGGTGGTGGTGCGCCGGGGCGGCGTGGGCCGCTGCATCGCCGGGGCCATTGTGGGCTCGGTGATCTACCGGGTGCTGATGGTGTTTGCCCTGCGGGCCAGCGCCAACCCCGCAAACCTGAAGCTGATCAGCGCGGTGATCGTGGCGGTGGCCATCGGCTGGCCCGCACTGGCGGATTGGCTGCGGCTGGAAAAGCGCAAAGCCGCCGCAAAACAGAAAGGGGGGCGTTGAGATGCTGTATCTGGAAAATCTGAGCAAGACCTTCTCGCCCGGTACCGTGAACGAAAAGCACGCGCTGAACGGGCTGAGCCTGCATCTGGAGCCGGGGGACTTTGCCGCCATCGTGGGCTCCAACGGCGCGGGCAAGAGCACCCTGTTCGACGCCATTGCGGGCAGCTTCTTCACCGACAGCGGCCGCATTGTGCTGGACGGCAGGGACATCACCTTTGAAAAGGAGCACCGGCGCAGCCGCCAGATCGGCCGCCTGTTTCAGGACCCGCTGCGGGGCACCGCACCCCGCATGACCATTGAGGAGAATCTGGCGCTGGCCTATCTGCGGGCCAGCGGTAAGGGCGCCAGCTTCGGCCGCATCGGCAAGGCCGAGCGGGCGCTGTTCCGGGAAAAGCTGGCCGGGCTGGGCCTTGGCCTTGAGGATCGGATGAGCCAGCCGGTGGGCCTTCTGAGCGGCGGCCAGCGGCAGGCGCTGACCCTGCTCATGGCCACGCTGGTCACCCCCAAGCTGCTGCTGCTGGACGAGCACACCGCCGCGCTGGATCCGGCCACCGCCGACAAGGTGCTGGATCTGACCCGGCGCATCGTGGCGGAAAACCGGATCACCTGCCTGATGATCACCCACAACATGCAAAGTGCGCTGGAGCTGGGCAACCGCACCCTGATGATGGACTCCGGCCGCATCGTGCTGGATCTGAAGGGGGAGCAGCGGGCCGGCCTTTCGGTGGAGGATCTGTTGCGGCTGTTCCGGGAAAACGCGGGCAGGCAGCTGGACGACGACCGGATTCTGCTTTCCGGCGAATAAACAAAACAGAAAATCCCCCTGGAATCCAAGATTCCAGGGGGATTTTTGTTGGAAACGATCAGGGCTCGTAGCCCTCCAGCGTGGCCTTGACGGAATCGCCGAAGCCGGAGGAGTAGACCACCGAGCCGTCCTTCAGCATCCACATGGCCTCTACACCGTCCAGGCTTTCCACCAGCGCCTGCCCGTCCTCCAGCGACAGGCAGAACAGGCCGGTGGACAAACAGTCGCCCAGGCCGGAATCCGGCACCAGCACCGCCACGGCGGAGAAGTGGTCCGCAGGCATCAGAGTGTCCGGGTCGATGATGTGGTTGTAGCGCTTGCCGTCCACCTCATAGAAGCGCTGGTAGTCGCCGCTGGTCACCAGCGCCATGTCCTTCATGTAAACGGACACCAGATAGGGCGCATCGTTCACCACCTGACCGGCCAGCTCGGCCGAGGCCCAGGGATCCTGAATGCCGGCGGTCCACCGGCTGCCGTCCGGCTTGTGGCCGATGGTGCGCACGTTGCCGCCCACGCTGAGAATGGCGCTGGCAAGGCCCCGCTCTTCGGCGGCCCGGGCCACCATTTCCACCGCGTAGCCCTTGCCCACGCTGCCCACGTCCAGCTGCAGCTGATCGTCGGCAAAGTAGACGGTGCCGGCCTCTTCATCCAGCACCAGATCGTCGATGCTGCAATGCTCGCTGGCGGCGATCAGCTGCTCCATGGGGGGCAGCTGGGCGCTGTCCGGGTCGTTGAGGCCCGCTTCCCGGTAATCGTGCCAGATGCTCAGCACCGCACCGAATGCCACGTTCATTTTGCCGCTGGTGGTCTTGTACATCTCTTTGGATTCCACCAGCAGGTCCATGATCCGCTGATCCACTGCCACAGGCCCCTGCGCGGCGCTGCGGTTCAGATCATACAGGTTGGTCACGCCCTCGTAGTGGTTGTAGATATCGTACAGCTGGTGGTACTCGGCCAGATCCTGATGCAGGGCGTCCATCTGCCGATCCCATTCCTCCTCACTGGATGCGTAGCCGATTACGGTGGTCACGGTGTCGAACACATCGAACCAGCTGGCGGTGTATTTTTCCCAGCCGGCCATGGCCGGGTCGGCGCCGGCTGATTCGGCCTGCGCGGCGGAAGAGGAAGCGGGGGTGGAAGCGGAGCTGCCGCATCCGGCCAGCGAAGCGGCCAGAACAAGGGCGGCACATCCCGCGCAGAGAAGGCGTTTTACCATAGCAACAAAGATCCTCCGTGTGAAGATTCGGGCCCCGCGCTGCAGGGCGGGCCCGGGTGGAACAACAGAAAACGGCCAGACCGCCGGGGCCTGGCCGTTTTTTCATTTTAACAGATCACGCTGTTACGCGCAAGCCGCCCAATCAGGCCAGAGCCTTCTCCACAGCAGCGTTGAAGTCCAGCACGTTCATGGTGCAGGAAGCAGCGATGTCGGCGTCAACAGGGCCGTTGTGAGCATCGGGATTGGTCTCGATGGCGCGAACTTCCTCAGCGGTCATGCCAACCACGTACTCAGCGAAGGCGTTGGCCTGCTCGTACCACTCTTTGCCGATGGGGGAAGCGCCCTTCATGTTGTAGTCTTCCTTCAGCTCCTGCTTGGACTTGAAGGTAGCGGTGGTGTCGAAGGAACCGTCAGCATTAACGGCAACCTTGTTCTGGGCAACATCCAGCTTGCAGCTGATGATCTTGCCATCCTCGCCAACCAGAACGGCGGCAACGGTGCTGTCAACCTGAGCCTTGCCGTCAGCGTCGGCATCAGCGTCGGACACGCTGGTGCTGGAAACGATGGCCATACCGGTCTTCACGCCAGCCTCGGTAGCAGCCTCAGAGGAAGCGGCCTCGGAGGAAGCGGCCTCAGAAGAAGCAGCAGTGGAAGAAGCGGTGGAAGTGGAAGTAGCGGTGCTGGAAGCGCCGCCGCAGGCTACCAGGCCGAAAGCCAGGCAGGCAGCCATGACCAAAGCAATAGCTTTTTTCATGATGTTGTTACTCCTCTCGATAATAAAATCGCACAAACATATCCCATCTGCACAAGGATGGGAAACAGCTTTATTATAGTTTCCTGATAGATGTTTGTCAATGTAAAAGGGCACTGTAAAAAATGACAGTTTGGTTGCAAAATGCATAAAATCATGCGCATTTTGCATAAAATATAAGATTATTGCGCTTGTTGTGCAGCTTTTGCGGCGGCACGGGCGGCAAAGGCCGCCTGCTCCTGCTCAAGCTCCGCCAGCAGAGCCGCCAGGGTCCAGCTCTGGTTGGTGGGGGTGACCATCGCCTTCATGGGGATGGAAACCCCGCCTGCCCGCAGCCGGGTGAGAAAGCCGTCCAGCCGGGCGCGGTCCAGCCCGTTCATGATGAGGGCGGCGGGCCAGTCTCCGGCAAGGGCGGGGGCGCTGGCGGGGCCGGGGCCCCCGCACAGGCTGCTGATGGTTCGGCCGGTATCGGCGGGGCTTACCGGGATCAGGGGCAGCCCCTCGGCCCGGCAGGCGTCGGCCAGAGCGGCAAAGCCGGGTTCGGTTTCGGAATAGTTCCACACCAGCGCACAGGGGGCCAGCGGTCGGATGCGTGCTTTCATGAAAGGCTCCTTTCGCCCGGTCAGGGCACTGCCTGCCGGGGTACATGATCAGTATGGCCCGTCCGGGGCCCCTTTTATACCTGTTATGGAGGACGTGTAAAGAGGGAGTGCTTTTTCGGTCAGTTCATCTGCTTGCCGAAGAAGGCAACCTCCCGGCTGATGTCCTGCATCAGGGCATCGAACTGGGGGCAGGTCAGGCTCTGGGCACCGTCGCACCTGGCCCGGGCCGGGTCGTTATGCACCTCGATCATCAACCCGTCCGCACCGGCGGCCACCGCGGCTTTGGCCAGCGGCTCCACCATCCACTTGATGCCCGCCGCGTGGCTGGGGTCGATGACCACCGGCAGATGGCTCATGTGCTTGAGCATGGGCACGGCGGAGATGTCCAGCGTGTTGCGCATGCTGTTTTCGAAGGTGCGGATGCCCCGCTCGCACAGGATCACCTGCTCGCAGCCCTCGGCCATGATGTACTCGGCGCTCATCACGAATTCCTCCAGCGTGGCGGAAAGGCCCCGCTTGAGCAGCACCGGCTTGCCCATGCGGCCCACCGCCTTGAGCAGCTCGAAGTTCTGCATGTTCCGCGCGCCCACCTGGATGAGATCCACATCCTCGAACAGAGGGATGTGCTCTGTGTTCATGATCTCGGTCACGATGGGCATACCGGTTTTGGCCCGGGCGTGGCGCAGCAGCTCCAGACCTTCGGCCCGCATGCCCTGGAAGGAGTAGGGGGAAGTGCGGGGCTTGAACGCGCCGCCGCGCAGAAGGCTCGCACCGCTTTTCTGCACCTCGCCGGCTACCAGTGTGATCTGCTCTTCGCTCTCCACGCTGCAGGGGCCGGCGATTACCGCGAAGTGACCGCCGCCGATTTTGGTGTTGCCCACCTGAACCACGGTGTCCTGCGGGTGGAACTTGCGGTTGGCCTTTTTGTAGGGCTCGGAAATGCGGCGCACCTGATCCACCGCCGGATTGGCCAGCACCCAGCTTTCCGCCACGGCCTTGGTGTCGCCCACAAGGCCCAGAATGTGCTCCTGTTCGCCCAGGCTTTCGTGAATGGAAAGGCCCATGGTCTCCAGCTCGGCGCGCAGCGCACGCACCGCCTCTTCGTTTGCGTTCTGCTTCAGAATGATGATCATAATTTCCACAACTCCTCTGTGTTTTTTGGTACAAGGCAGGCCGGTAAACAAAAAGCCGGGGGCCTGCTTGCTGCAAGCCCCCGGCCGGGTCATCTCGGTAAAACCGATGCGCGGTGCGTCACACCGCCCGGGAATGTTCACAGCAAACAAAGACCTTGCCATAAAAAGCAAAGCCGTAATAATAGTTTGCGGTAAACAGTCGAGCCATGAGAAAATATCCTCGCATTCGGTTTGGTTGTCTGGTTAGGGCTAGCATACCACCGGGAAAAGCGGTTGTCAAGAAAAAATTTATCCGGCTAAAGCAGCGTGGGCCGCTTGCGGCGAAAAAGCGAACGCATTATAATAGGGGCAGAAACTTTGAGGGCAAAGGAGGCAGGAGCCATGGCACAGAAGCAGACAAAAACCAACGCCATGCGCATGCTGGAAAAGGAAAAGGTAGCCTACACCTTCCATGAATACGACCACGAGGACGGCGCCATCGACGGCGTTTCGGTGGCCGTCAAGCTGGGGCAGGACCCGGCCCGGGTGTTCAAAACGCTGGTGACCCAGGGCGCCAGCAAAAACTTTTATGTGTTCGTGATCCCGGTGGCGGCGGAGCTGGATCTGAAAAAGGCCGCCAAGGCAGTGGGGGAAAAGAACGTGGCCATGCTGCATGTGGCGGATCTTTTGAAAACCACCGGCTACATCCGGGGCGGCTGCAGCCCGGTGGGCATGAAAAAACAGTTTGTCACCGTAATCGATGCCAGTGCGCAGGACAAGCCCACCGTGATGGTGAGCGCCGGGCGCATCGGCGCGCAGGTGGAGCTGACCCCCGCCGATCTGGCACGGGTGGCGAAAGCCCGCTTCGAAAGTATTACATTTGCGTGAAAATACAACAGTATAAGTAATACTACAACCGTTGACAATTGGTAAATACGCCAAAAAACGAGGGGGAATATTCAACAACCCGGCGAAACTTCTGAAAATGAAACGGCGGGGGTCAAAGCGGTTGCATTTTGTCGGCCGGGCCTGCTAAACTAGGATTGTAAAATTCTTGTTAGGGGGTGCACCCATGAAGCGCGGATTCATTGAGATGAAGGGTTACGAAGCTGGTTTTGCAGCGCTGTTTGGGGAGAAAAGCACCCATAACGCAATCCTTGCCGAATAAAAGGCCGTAGTGCATGCGCACTGCGGTCTTTTTCGTTGGCGTTTCAACTGGGAGGGTTTCAAAACATGGAACAGAAAAAAGTAGCGATCCTGATGGGAAGCGACAGCGACTGGCCGGTGGTCAAGGCCGCCGCAGCCGAGCTCAAGCGCCTGGGCATCCCCTGCGAGGCGCACATCCTCAGCGCCCACCGCACCCCGGCGCCTGCCGCTGAGTTTGCCAAAAACGCCCGGGCCGCGGGCTTCGGCGCAATCATCTGCGCCGCCGGTATGGCCGCCCATCTGGCGGGCGCCATCGCCGCCAACACCACCCTGCCGGTGATCGGCATTCCCATGAAGGGCGGCGCGATGGACGGCCTGGACGCGCTGCTGGCCACGGTGCAGATGCCCAGCGGCATCCCGGTGGCCACCGTTGCCCTGAACGGCGCCAGGAACGCCGCCATTCTGGCCGCCCAGATGCTGGCCATCACCGATGAGGCTCTGGCTGCAAAGCTGGACGCCGACCGGGCCGCCATGGCCCAGCAGATTGCCGCCAAGGAAGAAAAGTTGCAGGCCGAGCTGGCCGCACTGTAAGGCGGAGCATTCAAAAAAGGTTTATAAAATTTTATTTCACCCAACATCAAACAACATCAAAAAGGAGCAGAGAATCATGAACAAGCTGGAGCAGTTGTACGAAGGTAAAGCCAAGAAAGTATTTGCCACCGAGGATCCCAATCTGGTGATCGTGGATTACAAGGACGACGCCACCGCAGGCGACGGCGCCAAGAAGGGCACCATCCGCGGCAAGGGCGTTGTGAACAACAAGCTGTCCAACAACCTGATGAAGATGCTGGCCGAGCAGGGCGTGCCCACCCACTTTGTGGAGGAGCTGAGCGACCGTGAGACCCTGGTGAAGAAGGTTCAGATCGTTCCTCTGGAGGTCATCGTGCGCAACGTGGCCGCGGGCAGCTTCTCCAAGCGCTACGGCGTTGCTGAGGGCACTGTATTCAAGGCCCCCACTCTGGAGTTCAGCTACAAGAACGACGATCTGCACGATCCCCTGATCAACCACTACCATGCTCTGGCTCTGGAGCTGGCCACCCAGGAGGAGATCGACACCATCTCCGCCTACGCCTTCAAGGTGAACGAGATCCTGAGCAAGTACCTGCTGCAGTTCAACATCCGCCTGATCGACTTCAAGCTGGAGTTCGGCAAAACATCTGACGGCACCATTGTGCTGGCCGACGAGATCTCCCCCGACACCTGCCGCCTGTGGGACGAACAGACCCACGAGAAGCTGGACAAGGACCGTTTCCGCCGGGACATGGGCGGGGCCGAGGAGGCCTACGAGGAGGTCATGCGCCGCCTGATGGGGGATCAGTAATCCATGGGCGGTTTCTTCGGCGCGATTACCAAGCAGGACTGCGTGCTGGATG
>OOAK01001589.1_pt1 | contig 14247 bp, 10 predicted proteins | sample 1671811 | NCBI WGS metagenome assembly OOAK01 (sample SAMN06348195, study PRJEB24527) | human gut metagenome | biome: human gut; feature: ankylosing spondylitis patient; material: feces | host: Homo sapiens | place: China | collected 2015-10 | reverse complement strand
ACAGCATGTGCAGCCTGGAGTTCGAGAACCACCGCCCGCTGTACAACTGGGTCATTGAGAACATCTTTGGCACCGCCTTCCCCAAGCAGCGCGAGTTTGCCCGCCTGAACATGACCAACACGGTCATGAGCAAGCGCTACCTGCGTGAGCTGGTGGAAATGGGCATCGTGGACGGCTGGGACGATCCCCGCATGCCCACCCTGTGCGGCCTGCGCCGCCGCGGCTACACCCCCACCTCCATTTTCACCTTTGTGCGGGAGGCCGGCATCTCCAAGTCCGACAACCTGATCGACATGCGCCAGCTGGAGGCCTGCATCCGCAGCGAGCTGGACCTGACCGCCCAGCGCCGCATCGCCGTGCTGGATCCGGTCAAGCTGATCGTGGACAACTACCCGGAGGACAAGACCGAGTACTTTGACGTGGCCAACAATCCCAACCGCGAGGCCAACGACACCACCACCCGCAAGGTGGCCTTTACCCGCGAGCTGTGGATCGAGAACGAGGACTTTGCCGAGGTGCCGCCTCCCAAGTTCAAGCGCCTGACCCTCGGCGGGGAAGTCCGCCTGATGGGTGCCTACATCGTCAAGTGCACCGGCGTGGACAAGAACCCGGACGGCAGCATCGCGGCCATCCACTGCACCGCCGACCTGGAGACCGGCAACGGCAACCCCGCCGACGGCCGCAAGGTCAAGGGCACCATCCATTGGGTCAGCGCTGCCCACTGCATCGACGCCGAGGTGCGCCTGTACGACAAGCTGTTCACCGAGGCCAACATGAACGCCATCCCCGAGGGCAGCGACTACAAGGACTACCTGAACCCGGAGAGCGTTGTGGCCTGCACCGGCTGCAAGCTGGAAGAGAGCCTGAAGGACGCCAAGCCCGGCGACAAGTTCCAGTTCGTGCGCACCGGCTTCTTCACCCCGGACAGCAAGAACCCCGGCGTGTACAACCGTGTGGTCACCCTGCGCGACAGCTTCAAACCTGCAAAGTGAAAAAATCAACCCGTCAAGTCAAAAGGAGCATCTGATTTTTTATGAAAAAGACAATGACCCGCAACATCGTCATCATGGCCATCGTCACTGTCATCATGGCGGTGGTGCTGAGCCTGTACATCAAGAACACCGGCACCGTGCCCGCTGCCGACAACGCCGCCAACCTGACCGACGGCACCTACACGTCCAGCGCACAGGGATGCCTGAGCGAAGTCGCTGTGACCGTTACCGTGACCGGCGGCAAGGTGACCAATGTGGCCATCGACGCTTCCGGTGAGACCCCGGAGCTGGGCGGTGCTGCCGCTGAGACCCTGGCAGATGCCTTGACCAAGGCTGGTTCCACCAACGGCGTGGATGCTGTTTCCGGCGCGACCCTCACCAGCAATGCCGTGTTCACCGCCATGGACAGCTGCCTGGCACAGGCCGGCACCGGCTCTGCAGGCGCAGAGGACCTGACCGACGGCACCTATACTTCCAGCGCTAAGGGCTGCCTGAGCGATGTGAACGTCACCGTGACCGTTTCCGGCGGCAAGGTGAGCGAGGTGGCCATTGATGCTTCCGGCGAGACCCCGGAGCTGGGCGGCGCTGCTGCCGAGACCCTGGCAGATGCCCTGACCAAGGCCGGTTCCACCAACGGCGTGGATGCTGTTTCCGGCGCGACCATGACCAGCGAGGCCGTGTTCACTGCCATGAACGACTGCCTGAGCCAGGCCCAGTAAGACAAGAACGCAGAATGCCCCGTGGGTGACCGCCCACGGGGCATTTTTTGATGGGTGCACGCACCCGGATGCAAAAACGCCGTCCGCAGGGAGATTCTCTGCGGACGGCACTGGTTTTTATGGGGTCAGGGGTTCAGGCTGCATCAGACCGCACGGCCGGCGTCGTTGCCGCCGCGGATGGCCAGAGCGATGTTAAAGGGATTGGCGCAGTCGCCGATGGTGTACACTTCCTTGCAGTCGATGCCGTCCACCAGGCTGGTGTTGGGCAGCATGTCGGCACCGTTGACGATGGCATCGCACTTGATGTTCATCTCCACACCGCTGTCCAGCGTGAGGGTGGCCACATTGCCGCTGACCGTCTTGATGGCGGACTGCGGATAGGACTTCACGCCCAGAGCGTACAGGGCGGTGGTCATCATGCGCATGGCGTGCTGGGACTGCTGCATGTCGAACTCGGAGGCCGGGTTCGGGGTGACGATGGTCACGTTCTTCTTGTGCACGGTCAGCCACAGGGCGGCGTCAAAGGCCTGAGCATTGGAGCCGTAAACGATCACGTTGTCGCCCATCTCGGTGAACATGAAGTTGTCCATCTCCACCACGGGGGCGCTGCCGTCACCGTCCACGGTCAGGGTGTCGCGCAGGCCGCCGGCGGCCAGGATGACGGCATCCGGTGCTTCGGAGTTGATGAGCTCCTGGGTGACCTCGGTGCCGGTCTTGACTTCCACACCGTTCAGCTCCAGCTGACGGATCAGGTAGTTCTTCAGGTCGGCCAGATTCTCATGGGGGCCCTTGACGGAAGCAGCAAAGTCCAGCATGAAGCCCAGGGCGCCGCGCTTCTCGTACAGGGTCACGTTGTGGCCGCGGGCAGCTGCGATGCGGGCGGCCTCCATGCCGGCGGGGCCGCCGCCGATGACCATGACCTTCTTGGGGGTGGCTGCAGGCTCCAGCTCGTAGGTAGCAGGGCCGCCCTCGCGCATCACGCGCTGGGTCAGGGCGTTCACACGGCAGTAAGCCATCTGTGCGTTGGCCTCGTTGCTGCCGATGTGGCAGTGCAGGCAGCGGGTGCAGGGTGCGATCTCATCAATGCGGCCTTCCTTGAGCTTGTTGACGTACTCCATGTCCACGGTCAGGGGGCGGGTCATCAGGAAGAAGTCGGCCTTGCCGTCCTCCAGAGCCTGCTCGAAGAAGTCGGGTGCGTGGGCAGGATCGTTGTAAGTGACAACGCCGCAGGGGATAGACAATGCCTTTTTATACTCGGCGGCAACGTTCAGGCCGATGCCGCAGCCGCTGGTGTTGCCGATCAGCATGCCCTGCCAGTTTTTGCTGAAGTCGTACTGGGTGCCGAAACCGGTGCAGCCCTCGATGCCGTTCAGGATGAAGTACAGGTCGGCACCGAACTGGGCAACGTGGTGGCCCAGGGGTCCCAGACGCAGGTGCATGGAGTCGCAGCCGGCCTGCTCGAACAGCTTGGCGGCGGCAATGCCTTCTTCCATGGTCATGGCCAGGGTGTGCGGGGTGGTGACGGCGGAATCCAGCGTCATTATGGTGGGGTTGTTGGAGAGGTTGTCGTTCTCTTCGATGCAGTTGATCAGGATCTGCATGTTGAAGTCCGGGCCGCACTCCTTTTTCACACCCTCGATGATCTCGGTGATGAAGCGGGCACGGTTTTCGATGGAGCCGATGCCGTACTCGTCGGTGCGGGTGTTGTGGAAGCGGGACAGGAAGTGTGCGGGCATATTGAAGCCGGCGCAGTTCAGTTCCACGCAGTCAAAGCCCATCTGCTGCAGACCCTTGGCGACCTCCACAAAGTGTGCCTGCTTGGCATGGATGTCGTCAATGGTCATGTCATTCTCGCCCATGCCGAAGCCGGACATCTGGTAACCCATCTTGGCACCGTACTTGTGGCACTCGTCCACCAGCTTCTGGCCAAAGGCCAGGGTGTCGGCGTCGTAGGAGCCGCCTTCCGGGACCTCCAGCGCTGCGATGGTCTCCACATAGATCAGGGCCACGCCGCCCTTGGCCAGGTTGACGTAGTAGGTGAGCAGCTCATCGGTCAGACCGGCCAGATAGGTGGCAGAACCGGCAGCGGACTTGACCATGCGGTTGGAAATTTCCATAGAGCCGATGGTCAGGGGGCTGAACAGGGTGGTCAGCCCCTTGGTGTTGGAGCGGAACTCGCTCTCGTCCAGCTGGGGGTTGATGGAGGCGGTGTAGAGTTTGTCGGTCACCGGAGCGGCGGCAGCGGGGGTGGTGCCTTCGGCGGCCGCAGAGGCAGCGGCGGAGGAGGCGGGGGCTTCGGTCTTGGAACAGCCGTTCAGCAGGCCCAGACCGGCGATGCCGGCGGCACCGGCAGCAACCTTCATGAAGTTGCGGCGAGAGATGTTTGCCATGATGTGTTCTCCATTCTTTTTCATTCTTCTGTGTTTGGTACTTCTTCTTTCGCGGCACATTGATTGTGTTTTCACAAACGATGTGGTATAATTATAAACCCTGTAGCAAATACATGGTCAATACAGAAATGGTGACAAAAAGGTGACGAAATATCTATGAAAATCCACGAACTGGCGCGCCTGTCCGGCGTCAACCCGGAAACCATCCGCATGTACCGGCAAAAAGGCCTGCTGCACCCGGCAAAGCTTGCCAACGGATACTTTGATTATTCGGCCTGCAACCTCTATGAGCTGATGTTTGTGCGCAAGCTGCGGGGCGCAAATCTGGGGCTGGAGACCATTGCGTCCTTTTATGCGGAGGATGGGCAGGCCGGTGCGCTGCGGAACATGAAGCAGGAGATCCGTGCACTGGAGGAAGCCATCCGGGAGCTGGAGCAGCGCAAGAAGCAGCTCATGTCCACACTGGGACACTATGTGCTGTTCTCCAACCAGCCGCAGCAGGTGCAGGAATTGACCCTGCGTTCGGAGTGCTGGTTCGTGCCGCTGGAGCTGGAACCGGCGGACAGCGTGTGCCGACGGTGGATGGAACACGCGGATGCTTTGTTCACCGGCATCCGCATCGACCCGGCGTATCTGGAACAGCCGACGCAGCAGGTGCCTTATACGATGGAGCTGGGAGCCTACACCGAGGACCTGAAGCGTCTGAAGCTGCCCTTGCCGCCGCAGGCCCGCCGGATGCCCGGCGGCACCTACCTGAGCAGCTTTCTGGAAGCGGAGACCGACGGCACCCTCCGGGGCGGTCAGCTGCAGCCGGTGATCGACTATGCAGCGGCCCACCACTACCGGTTCTGCCCGGAGCAGGGGGCGTTCCTCTACTGCCTGAATGGTGGGGAGGAGGCACTGCAGCTGGTGTTCTGCTTTCAGGTCCGGGTGGAACCGGAAAATGGATAAAACAAAAGCGCCGCCCGCAGGGAATGCTCTCTGCGGGCGGCGCTGGTTGTTCAATGGGGAGAAACTGCGGACAGGATCTGCTGAATGAGTTCACGCTGCAAGGAGGTGATACGGTGGCTGCGTTTGCCATAAATGAAAAATTCCCATTGGAGCTGCAGGTCCGACAAAGGCCGAAAACACTCATTTTCGGCCAGAGAGCTTTCTTTGCCGGCATAAAAAGAAACAAAGCCTTTTTGTAGAAGATCGGAAGCAAGTTCTCCATCGGCATCGCCCAGAAAGCTGTCAATCGTCAGGCCTTTTGCTTGCAGGCATTCCAGCAGACGGGTCTGTGAGCGATTTTCCGTGTTCAATGTAATAAGCGGAACGGTTTTCAGATCCTCTGTAGTCAGAACGTTCTTTTTTGCGAGGGAATGATCGCAGGACAGGATCACGCCAATGGAACTTTCTGAATGAGCCAATTCAATGAAGTCGCTGCTGGTCAAGGGCGAAGTTGTGATGACAAGGTCACAGTCGTAATTACGATAACAGCGGCTGTGTTCGGTATCGGTATAACTGTGGTAATGCAGCTGGACTTCTGGATGGAATTCCTGGAATTGCGGGAAGAAATGCGGAGGGAGCTCCTGCAGGAATCCCATGAAATATCCGATGTGAAGCTGCTGCTTGGAGTGAAAGCTGCGCATCTGCCGTAAAATTTCGTCCCGCTGGTTCAGATGCGGCCGTGCCAGTTTTTCAAGCTGCTGACCGGCTTCGGTAAGGGACACGCCGTTTTGATTCCGCACGAATAATTGAACACCAAGCTCTTGCTCCAGGTTGGAAAGCGACTTACTGATCGCCTGCTGGCTGACGTAACATCTGGCGGCAGCATTCCGGAAACTTTGTGCTTCGCACACGGCAAGAAAGAACTGTAGCTGTTTGTAATCCATAAAGACCTGCCTACAACTGAAATTTGGAACGGGTAAAATGATTGATGTTTGCCAAAATCTTAACAACAGACTAAACTATACATAGTATAATGCTTTTGTGCATACGACACAAGAGCGGATAAGCTGTTGGGAAGAGAAAGGAAGTACAATACAATGAAAAAAATCTCTCGTTCCGGTTTTTTGAAGCTGGCCGCCGCGGCTGCTATGAGCGGTGTGACTGCGGGTGCATTGACTGCCTGCGGGAATTCGGCAAGTTCCTCTTCGGCTGCCGCTTCGAGCGCTGCTGTTTATACGCCGGGCACTTATACCGCCAAGGCTACCGGTATGGGTGAGGTGACGGTCAGCATGACCTTTACCGAGAATGCTATTACCGACGTGACGGTGGACACCGCCAACGAGACCATCGACCTGGCCCGCAACTCGGCTGAGGATTTCCAGAAGGCTCTGATGGAGGCCCAGAGCGCAGAGATCGACGGCGTTTCCGGTGCGACCTACACTTCGGGTGCCGTGCGGGAGGCAGCTGCTTCCTGCATCCAGCAAGCAATGGGTGTGGCCGTCGAAGCGCCTGCCGAAGCTCCGGCGGCTGCAGAAGTGAAGAGCGGTTTCCCTGCCTGTGAGGAAAACCTGGGCGGTGCCACAGCTGCCGGTCAGGGCGAGATCGCTTTTGTGGCAGACCCCATCGCGGACAGCGAGATCAAAGAGACCGTCAATGTGGATGTACTGGTCTGTGGTCAGGGGCCTGCCGGTATGGCTGCCGCCCTTGCCTGCGCGGAGCAGGGCCTGAAAACAGTCGCCGTGGAGAAGGGCGCTTCGCCCACCTGGCGCAGTGCCACCATGGGCGCTTTCCACGACCGTGTGCACCAGAAGTTCGGCGTGGAATTTGATACCAAGCAGTGGCTGGATGATGCCATGGTCAACTGTGCGTACCGCGGTGAGCAGACTGTGTATCAGAAGTGGATCGATACCTGCGACGAAGCGGTCAACTGGTTATTGGATCAGCTGGAGATCCCGGTGGAAAACTACTTCCTGACCTTCAACGCCGGTGATTTCCCGGAGTTCAACGCTGCCTATGATGAGCTGAGCCTGTCCCGCAGCTGGAACACCTCCCTCAACATCCCAATGGCAGCCGATGAGATCGCCGCAAAGCTGCAGGAAAAAATCACTGCTGCCGGTGCGGAAGTGCTGTTCAACACCCCGGTCGTCCAGCTGGTGACCGAGGGCGAAAAGGTCGTGGGTGCTATCGTCAAGGGTGAGAACGGTTATGTGAAGTATCTGACCGCTAAGGGCGTCGTTCTGGCCACCGGCGGCTATGAGTTCAACCCGGAAAAACTGGCTGCCTGCTGCCGTCCCCGCGATCTGGCACTGGGCCACTGGATGAACGGCACCAAGACCAACACCGGTGACGGCCACGAGATGGCAAAAGCCATTGGTGCAATGGAGGACGAATATCCGCACCCGCTGATGTTGGATCCTGAGCAGCTGATGCCGTATCTGCGGGTGAATAAGCGGGGCGTGCGTTTTACGGCTGAGTACGAGGCCTATAACCATCTGGCAAACGCCATTCAGGCACAGCCGGGCGCATACAATTACTACATTGTAGACGCAAACGTGATGGACATCGTCACCAGTATCTGGACCCCTTCTTCCAGCTGCTACGGCCCCAAGGAGGTCTGGGCTGGCGCTGCTACCAGCGACAAGGCACTGAAGGCTGATACGCTGGAGGAACTTGCAGAGAAGATGGGCGTGCCCGCTGATGCCTTTGTGGCGACCATCAACCACTGGAACGAGATGTGCGATGCCGGTGAGGACACCGATTTCCATTTCCCTGGCAAGATGATGCACAAGATCGACACCGCGCCCTTCTATGCAACCAAAGAGATGGCGTCTGCCCTGTGCACTTGCGGCGGCCTGCAGATCACGGATAAGAGTGAGGTGCTGAACGCCGAGGCACAGCCCATTGAGGGCCTGTACGCCATCGGCAATGTGTCCGGCAGCATGTTCTCTGGTACCTATCCCCACAATGAGAACTGTCTCAGCCACAGTCGTTGTGTCACCTTTGGCTACAATGTTGCCAAGACCCTGGCTGCCCTGTAAAATTCAATAAGCAACAAAAGCGCCGCCCGCAGGGAATGCTCTCTGCGGGCGGCGCTGTCGGTTCCGTTCAGGAAATGGGAGAAGTGCTTACAGGGCGAAGTAACGCTTAGCGTTGTCGAAGCAGATGCCCTTGACGATCTTCTCCAGAGCCTTCTCGTCGTTGGGGTACTCGCCATCCTCGACCCACTGGCCGATCAGGTTGCACAGGATGCGGCGGAAGTAGTCGTGGCGGGTGTAGCTCAGGAAGCTGCGGCTGTCGGTGAGCATGCCCACGAAGTTGCCCAGCAGGCCCAGGTTGGCCAGGCTCTTCATCTGGTTCTCCATGCCGATCTTCTGGTCGTTGAACCACCAGGCAGAACCGTGCTGGATCTTGCCGGGCACCTCGCTGCTCTGGAAGCAGCCCAGGATGGTGCCGATCTGCTCGTTGTCGGCGGGGTTCAGGCTGTAGATGATGGTCTTGGGGCACTCGTCGGTGTCGTTCAGGGCGCTGAGCAGGCTTGCGATCTGGCCGCCGCAGGTGGTGGTGTTGATCATGTCAAAGCCGGTGTCGGGGCCCAGCAGGGCGTTCATCTTGCGGTTCACGCCGCGCAGGCAGTTGTAGTGGATCTGCATAGCGATGCCCAGGCGGTGGTACTGCTTGCCCAGGTGGATCAGGATGTAGGTCTGGTACTTCTCAGCCTCTTCCACGGTGCAGCTCTCGCCGGCCATCACCTTCTGGTAAATGGCGTTGACCTCTTCCTTGGTGGCCTCACGGTAGGGGATGTAGTCCAGGCCGTGGTCGGAAGCGCGGCAGCCCATCTCGGCAAAGAACTCGATGCGCTTGGTCAGGGCATCGGTCACGCAGTTGATGCAGGCCAGCTTTTCCTTGCCCACAACGGCAGCCAGCTTGCCCATGTACTCAGCGAAGCCGGGCTTGTTGATGTTGAGGGCCTTGTCGGGGCGGAAGGAAGGAGCCACGGTGAACTTGATGGTGGGATCTTCCTTGATCTTCTTGTGCCAGTACAGGTCGTCGATGGGGTCATCGGTGGTGCCGATGAAGGCCACGTTGCTCTGCTCGATCAGGCCGCGCACGGTCAGCTTGGGATCATGCTGCAGCTTGTCGTTGCACAGGTTCCACACTTCCTCGGCGGTGTCGCCGTTCAGCACGCCGTCATAACCGAAGAACACATGCAGCTCCAGGTTGGTCCAGTGGTACATGGGGTTGCCGATGGCCATGGGCAGAGCCTCGGCAAACTTCTGGAAACGCTCGCGGTCGGGCTTGTCGCCGGTGATGTACTCTTCGGGCACGCCGTTGGAACGCATCACACGCCACTTATAATGATCGCCGAAGTAGCTGCCGTCCGGGTTGCGGCCGCCCAGCCACACCTGAGCGATGTTGTCGAAGCGGCGGTTCTTGTAGATCTCGCGGGGCGGGATGTGGCAGTGGTAGTCGCAGATGGGCATGCCGGCTGCGTAGTCGTGGTACAGGTGCTGCGCGGTGGCAGACTGGAGCATGAAGTCCTTATCCATAAATGCTTTCATGGGTCGTTAACTCCTTTTTTGATCGGTGAATGAACGATTGTTTGTGAAATAATAGACAAACCTATATGCATCGGTGCGCCTGTCAGCTGTGACAGGCTGCCTTGCCCCTAGTATACCGAAAAATAAAGTTGTATACAACTGAAAAAGTGCCAAAATTTATCCTGAGGAATTGTGAAATCCGCTGGAAATACGCAAAACCGCCCTTTTTGCTCTAAAAAAGATGCACAAACCACTTGACTTATTTGTATACAACAGCATAAAATAGGGGTATGAGACAGGGGCGTGTGGACCCCTGCATGATATGCTAAGCGACGATGCAAAAAGGAGAACACAGAGATGGAAACTTTGAACTACAAGGTTCTGGCTGAGACTGGCTACAACGGCTACATCCTCAAGGATGCCCCCGTCAAGGTCATGCAGTTCGGCGAAGGCAACTTCCTGCGTGCTTTCGTGGATTATTTCTATGATATCGCCAATGAGAAGGCTGGCTACAACGGCAAGGTCAAGCTGGTGCAGCCCATCGGCAACTTCCCCCAGATGGCGGACTGGATCAACGAGCAGGAGGGCCTGTACACCCTGTACCTGCGCGGCAGCGAGAAGGGCCAGAAGGTCGATGCCAAGCGCGTGATCTCCTGCGTGTCCGACTGTGTGTGCCCCTATGTGGACGGCAAGTGGGACGAAGTGCTGGCTCTGGCCCGCTCCGAAGAGCTGGAGACCGTTGTATCCAACACCACCGAGGCCGGCATTGCTTACACCCAGGGCGACAGCGCATTCGACCAGGTGCCCCCCAACAGCTTCCCTGCAAAGCTGACCCGTGTGCTGTATGAGCGCTACAAGGCCTTCAACGGCGCTGCCGACAAGGGCCTGGTCATCCTGAGCTGCGAGCTGATCGACAACAACGGCAAGGAGCTGCAGAAGTGCTGCAACAACTACGCCAAGGACTGGAACCTGGACGCTGCCTTCATCGACTGGATGAACAACGCCAACACCTTCTGCTCCACCTTGGTGGACCGCATCGTTCCGGGCCGCATCCGTGACCCGAAGGAGCTGGCTGCGCTGGAAGAGGCCAACGGCTACCATGATACCGTGCTGGACGTCGGCGAAGTGTTCGGCGTCTGGGTCATCGAGGGCCCCGCAGGTCTGGAGGACAAGCTGCCGTTCAAGAAGGCCGGCGTCAACGTCATGGTCGTGCCCGATGTCACCCCCTACAAGAAGCGCAAGGTCCGCATCCTGAACGGTGCCCACACCGGTTTCGTTCTGGGCGCATACCTGGCCGGTTTTGACATCGTGCGTGACTGCATGCACAACGACACCGTCCGCGGCTTCATGAACAAGATGCTGCACGAGGAGATCATCCCCACCCTGCCGCTGGACAAGAAGGATCTGGAAGAGTTCGCTTCCGCCGTGGAGGACCGCTTCAACAACCCGTTCGTCAACCATGAGCTGATGAGCATTTCCCTGAACTCCACCTCCAAGTGGAAGGCCCGCAACATGCCGTCTTTCCTGGCCTACATCGACGAGCAGAAGAAGCTGCCCAAGTGCCTGACCATGAGCCTGGCTGCTTACATCGCTTTCTACTCCAACGACATCCAGGAGCGCACCGCGGACGGCCTGATCTGCAAGCGTCCTGCCGGCAACACCTACAAGATCCAGGATGACGCCTGGGCTCTGGACTTCTACTATGCCCACAAGGATGACACCGCTGCCCAGCTGGTGCACGCTGTGCTGACCAACACCCAGATGTGGGATCAGGATCTGACCCAGATCTCCGGTCTGGAAGCCGCTGTTCTGGCCGATCTGGAGAAGATCCGCACCGAGGGCGCCGAGGCTGCTTACAAGAGCTGCCTGTGATCCGACAGAATAATTTTCCCGCACAAAAGAGGGCTGCTGCTTTGGGCAGCAGCCCTTTTGTGCTTTGATCGTCAATAAGGAGAACAACTATGCCGCAGGCAATTCATATCAGCCCCATCGACAACGTGGTCGTTGCCCTGCATCCCATTGCCAAGGGCACGCTGGTGGAAGTGGACGGCCTTGCCGTCACTGCTCTGGAGGACATCCCCCAGGGCCACAAGATGGCTGTCAAGCCCATCAAGAACGGTGAGAACGTCATCAAGTACGGCTTCCCCATCGGCCATGCCACCGCTGACGCCCAGCCGGGTACCTGGATGCACACCCACAACGTGCACACCAACCTGTCCGGTGAGGTGGAGTACAGCTACAACCCCGCCCCGGATCTGGCCCCGCTGCCCAAGGTGGAGCCGGAGACTTTCATGGGCTTCCGCCGCAAGGACGGCCGCGCCGCCATCCGCAACGAGATCTGGATCATCCCCACCGTGGGCTGCGTCAACGACATCGCCAAGAAAATCGTTGCCGACAACCAGGATCTGGTCACCGGCTCCATCGAGGGCCTGTACACCTTCACCCATCCCTTCGGCTGCAGCCAGACCGGCCATGACCATGCACAGACCCGCAAACTGCTGGCTGCGCTGGTGCGCCACCCCAATGCCGCTGCCGTTCTGGTACTTTCCCTCGGCTGCGAGAACCTGACCCACGAGCAGTTCCTGACCGAGCTGGGCGATTATGACCACGACCGCGTCAAGTTCCTGACCTGCCAGGACGTGGAGGACGAGTTTGCCGCTGCCCGCGACATCCTGAAGGAGCTGGCAGCCTACGCCGGTCAGTTCCAGCGTGAGCCCATCCCCGTGTCCGACCTGGTGGTGGGCATGAAGTGCGGCGGCTCCGACGGCCTGTCCGGCATCACTGCCAACCCCACCATCGGCCGCTTCTCCGACATGATGGGCCAGCGCGGCGGTTCCACCGTGCTGACCGAGGTGCCGGAGATGTTCGGTGCCGAGGGCTTCCTGATGGACCGCTGCATCAACCAGGATGTGTTCGGCAAGGCTGAGCACATGATCAACGGCTTCAAGGAATACTTCATCAGCCACAATGAGGTGGTCTACGACAACCCCTCTCCGGGCAACAAGCAGGGCGGCATCACCACTCTGGAGGACAAGAGCTGCGGCTGTGTCCAGAAGGGCGGCACTGCACCCATCATGGACGTCATCGGCTACGGGGACCCCGTGGTGACCAAGGGCCTGAACATGCTGTACGGCCCCGGCAACGATCTGGTGTCGGCCACGGCCATGACCGCCGCAGGCGCACACCTGATCCTGTTCTCCACCGGCCGCGGCACTCCGTTCTCGGCTCCGGCTCCCACTCTGAAGATCTCCACCAACACCCCGCTGGCGGAGAAGAAGTCCGGCTGGATCGACTTCAACACCGGCGTCATCGCTGACGGCGAGAAGAGCATCGACGAGGCCGCAAAGGATCTGCTGGATCTGGTCATTCGTGTGGCCAGCGGCGAGCAGACCAAGGCCGAGAAGCACGGCTTCCGCGAAATCTCCATCTTCAAGGACGGCGTCGTTCTGTAAAAACTTCAAAGGCTGCTGAGCGGTTTGCGCTGCCCGGCAGCCTTTTTGTGCATTGCGAAGGAGGGTTTTCTATGGCAATGACGACGAAAATGATGCTCGTTGCGATCGTGTTCTATGGCCTGATCTTTGCCGCCATTGTGGCGGTGATCGTCTGGGCCGTGAAGTACCTCATCCGCTATGGCATTGATTATTATTTTAAAAAGCTGGCCGAGAGCCGGAAACCTAAGGAGGACTGACCTATGAATCAGATCACCACCCGTTACATCACCGAAGGCGATGCCTGCTATGAGCAGTACGTCATTTCTGACCCCGCTGCCAAGACCGAATTGGTCATTACCCCGGAGCGCGGCGGCATGATCACCGGCTTTACGATGGACGGTGACGAGTACATCTGGACCCGTCGCCCCAACTTCTCCGAGTGCAGCCGCCCCCGCTTCGGCGTGCCGGTGCTGTTCCCCAACTGCGGCGGCCCGGACGGCGGTGTGCACTATTTTGACGGCAAGGCCTACCCCATGGAAAACCATGGTCTGGCTGACCTGTGCGCATGGGACGTGGAGAGCGTCGGCCCGGACGGCGTGACCCTGGTGCTGGAAGCCACCCCGCTGACCAAGTTCCTCTACCCCTTCGATTTCACCCTGCTGGTGAACTACAACCTGGAGGGCAACAAGGCTACCATCAGCCTGACCATCATCAACGAGGGTGACACCGATATGCCCTTCAGCTTCGGCTATCACCCCTACTTCATGGCTTCCAAGCTGGAGAATGTGGACTTTGACATCAAGTGTGCCACCTGCTCTGAGAGCGCCAAGGGCGAGCAGCCCGCCGCCCCGGAAAAGATCACCCTCACCCGCAAGGAGGGGGCCGACAACACCATCCGCCTGATGACCGGCGTGCAGTTCCCCATGACCTTCACCGACAAGGGCAACGGCCACAAGGTGACCGTGGATGCGGACGAGACCTTTGGCAACGGCGTGCTGTGGCAGCAGGATGCCGAGAACTTCGTCTGCATGGAGCCCTGGAACGGCTGGGCCAACAGCGTGAACGAGGAAGGCAGGCACGAGGTGCTGGAGCCGGACGAGGCCATGACCAGCGAGTGGAGCATCACCATCGAGAAGGTGTAAACTCCACAGCCTGCTCCGTGCAATAAAAAGCAAATGTCCCGCTGCACGGATGATATGAACCCCAAAAGTTAGACAAAAAACGAATTAAGCGGCCCCAACGGTCTG
>OOAK01001586.1_pt1 | contig 14278 bp, 5 predicted proteins | sample 1671811 | NCBI WGS metagenome assembly OOAK01 (sample SAMN06348195, study PRJEB24527) | human gut metagenome | biome: human gut; feature: ankylosing spondylitis patient; material: feces | host: Homo sapiens | place: China | collected 2015-10 | reverse complement strand
ACTCCAACTCAACAGCAGAAACTTGTGGATATCGCAAAGGAACATGACCTTATAGTGACTGGCGGCTCTGACTTCCACGGTCTGTATAACGAAACAATGACGCATATCGGAAGCATGACCACTGATAAGGAAAATCTTGATAAGCTGTTCAGGCTCATTCATATAAATTCACAAAAAGCTAACAAAGCGGCTGTGAAAACAGAGAAATAATATGGTATAATAAAGGGACATTATCATGCGGTAATGTTCCTTTAATGCGTAACAAAGCCTAGTTTGGCTGTAATAGAGAGGACTGTATAAAATGAACGTAATGGAAGAATCACTACAGAAACACAGAGAATGGAAAGGCAAGATAGAGGTCTGCTCGAGAGCAAAGGTAAACAATGCCAAAGACCTTACTCTCGCATATACTCCGGGCGTTGCTCAGCCTTGCCTTGAGATACAGAAAGACCCTGACCTGTCTTATGAGCTTACAAGACGTGCAAACCTTGTGGCTGTTATCACAGACGGCTCTGCTGTGCTTGGTCTTGGAAACATCGGTCCTTACGCTGCCATGCCTGTCATGGAAGGCAAATGCGTACTTTTCAAGGAGTTCGCAGACGTTGATGCTTTTCCGCTTTGCATAAAGTCCAATGACGTTGACGAAATTGTAAACACCATCGCTATGATATCAGACAGCTTCGGCGGAATAAATCTTGAAGATATCGCCGCTCCAAGATGTTTTGAAATAGAAGCAAAGCTCAAAGAGAAAGTTGATATCCCTGTTTTCCATGACGATCAGCACGGAACTGCTATCGTTGTCGGTGCGGCACTTATGAATGCCTGCAAGGTAGCAAACAAGAAGATAGAGGATATCACGCTTGTTATAAACGGTGCAGGTGCGGCCGGCTGTGCTATAGGAAAGCTACTGCTTTCTCTCGGTATCGGCAATCTTATCATGGTAGACCGTGAGGGAATAATCTGCGAGGGCGACAATTATCTTAACGAGGCTCACGCTGAAATGGCTAAGGTCACAAACAAGAACAAGCTCCACGGCTCTCTTGCTGATGCACTCAAGGGTGCAGACGCTTTCGTAGGTGTTTCCAAGCCAAAGCTTGTGACCGCTGAAATGGTTAAATCCATGAACGATAAGCCTATACTTTTCGCAATGGCTAACCCGACTCCTGAGATAATGCCTGACGAAGCAAAGGCGGCAGGTGCGTTTATCGTTGGCACAGGACGTTCAGACTTTCCTAACCAGATAAACAACGTTATCGCTTTCCCAGGAATTTTCAAGGGTGCGCTTGCAGTAAGGGCTTCTGACATCAACGAGGAAATGAAAATGGCTGCAGCAAAGGCTATCGCAGGCTGTGTGCCTGAGGACAAGCTCAATGCGGAATTTATACTGCCGAACTCTTTTGACAGGTCAGTACCGGTCGCTGTGGCTGAGGCTGTGGCAAAGGCTGCAAGAGAAACAGGCGTAGCAAGAATTTAGGAGGTTTTTCAAATGGCAACTATAAGCTACACTCCGAAGGGAGTATGTTCAAGAAAAATAGATATCGAAGTAGAGGACGGTATCGTAAAGAAAGTGCATTTCACAGGTGGCTGTAACGGCAACACACAGGGTGTTTCAAAGCTTGTTGAGGGCATGAAGGTTCAAGACGTTATCGACAGACTTGAGGGTATCGACTGCAACGGACGTGGCACATCATGTCCTGCTCAGCTTGCTGAGGCTTTGAAGTCTGCACTCTAAGCTTTCGTACTGAACATTACACGGATATAATAACGGGCGAACACTGTTCGCCCCTACAAAAGAAAACGGACTGCATTTTGCTTGCAGTCCGTTTTTTTGTACATATTCTAATTTTCTTTCGCTGCGCTTTGAGTGAAACTCATTGAAACAAATCCCGTTCCATTCACCGTAATATCGGTATGATTATGGTCAGACCACTGCTCTGCACTGTTAATGCCGTTCGTTCTATAGAACTGAATGTCATATTGATTTTTCTCGGCAGAATCGACTTTCATAGTTGCAGTGGCAATTTTTGTATTTACATCTGTAGAAACATTTAGGCTGTAAGTATTTTTAAACCATGTGCTGATATCAACATACTTCGTGTTCCATGTCAGTGTGACAGTACCCTCGCCGCTGCCTGACAGACGGTAGTTGAATCCGTCAAGATCTTTAGGCGAGGTAGCATTGTCGATGAATGTGCCTGTCCATGTTGCTGATGTGTTATCATTTATATAGATAACGCCAAGCTTTGCGGAGAGCGTTTTCAACTCTGCCTGATCTGTAGGTGCGGCTGTCACTTTCATGTATATATCAGACTTTGTGAGCTGCGACTTATCAAAGGTCAGCACAAATTCATGCTTGTTGAAATCATCTGATTTAAGCACAAGTGAAGAAAATACAATTTTTGAATTGCTTCCAAAAGTCTTATTTTCACCGCCATATTCAACCGAGTATTTTGCCGCTTCTTCTCCGGTAACGGCATTTCCGTCGCTGTCCACAAGCTCAACTGTAATGGTGTATGTGATATCCTTATCATTGTGCTTTATCATTGTTTGCGGATAGTTGCATACATTGACTGTCACACAAGGCGAGTTTTCCATACTGCTAAAAGTTATCGTCCTTGGAAGATCATTTTCATCTGTTGTAAGATAATTAGATGAAAACAGCATGCCTGCTCCCTTTTGTGTGGACACAACTCGCTTTACACTTGAAACGCTGGTATAAGCCGCCAAAACGCCAACAGTGCTGAGTGCGGCTGCCGCAAAAGCTATCCATATTGCAAGCCACGATCTTTTAAGCTTTTTTATAAATTTGTCTTTCATAGCTGCCGCCCTCCTTTCTGTCTGGTGATATATTACTTTCTTTGAACTGTAAGGTAGACCATATCAGTTTCTTTATTGTTTTGGACATTTTCATTCCATTTTACTCTTATTATAAAATAATCGCAAAACGGGTCTTTATTGTCAATTACCGTCAGTGCGTCCGACTGCCAATAAAGCGCCTCGGCATTTTTCTGAACATTGCCGTAGCTGTCATAGGACTTTTCGTGAAGCGTGCTGTCAGCAAGTATCTCCGAGCCTTGCTGATTGAGATAATGTCCCGAGATCTTACTGCCGTCTATTTTGTAATAAAACGTTTTATTCTCTTCGTCAGATACATAAACTACAGTATCATTATTTTTATCAGCTTCCGGCACGTCTTTCGCACGGTATATCTCATACTCAAAAGGTATATTCGTTGTATGTGCAAGCTGTATTTGATATTGTTGCACGTCTGCCCCGCCTATGCCGAAAACAAAGTCTTTATAACTGCCGTCCTCAACGTCAATATCTGCCATTTCAAGATTTGCCACAGATTCTTTATTGCCTGCGGTGATATAAAGCTGAGTAGGGGCATTTATTTTTGTTGTAAGTGCAATAGAACGTTTGTGAGTAAACCACGCATAAACAGGCAGTGCCACAAGCAGTACCGCCGAGAGAGATACTGCTATGACCAGCTGGAGCCTCTTCTTTTTTTCTAATTTTCTGAATTTTCCAAAAATGCTTTTTGTCATAATTTTCTCCTGAAAATGCCTGCTTATTATGAATTTATAAAGCCTGTTTCTATTTTTGCGTTGGTGTAAACAACATAGTCGCTTGCGGTAGTTCCATTAACAACTGAGTTGTTGTCATTAAGCAATACTGCGGTAAGCTCAACTCTGTAGTTTGCATAGGTAAGTCCCTGCTCCTCAAAAGCCTTGCCTGTTTTTACTGTAAATTTCGTAACGGCTGTGTTTTGTTCTTCGCCATTATAATCAGTCGTAAAAACGCACTCCTTGCCATTCAGACCGCTGCTTGATGTGGCGTTTTCCAAAGTAAAGCTGCTGAGATATTTGCTAATATCGTTTGTCTGCTTATAATCGCCATTATTGTCCTTAACATAAAGCTTCAAGGTGTATTGTATTTTTTTGCCGCTGTCCCTTGTTGACCGACTCAAAGCAGACAGATCATAGATAGCATTTGCTGTTATTGCCATTTCTTCTGTAGTCATATCTTTGGCATTGATACCAAGCTGCGAAAATGGTGAATCCTTCGACTCAAGAACCGTTGACTCTGCAACGTTATAGTTTAGCTGTGCCACCGTCATTGCCTTTCTATAGTAGCGTCTGGCAGGCATATCTCCACTTTTAGAGATAGAGCTGTTCTCAATATTGTTCTGGCTATATGCAACATAAGACGCCGCATTTACACCGATACCGGTTTTTGTATCCCCGTCCTTACGCTCAGGAAACTGATCTATGATCCCTGCAGTACCATAAGTTAAGCTGATATCAGCCTTGACAGTTATAGAGCCATTTGTGTCACTATTGATATAATTGTAGACCGAATCGGGATACATCAGCATATAGCTGTCTTTAGCTTCTGAAAGTGTTTCAGTCTTGCTTATTTTTGCGTTTGATAACTCTGTGTCTGAACTGTTTAAAATGCTGTAATCAACATTCACCGAAGTTCCTGCAATGATCTTTGCATTAGCTACCGCATCGTTTTCATCAAAGCTCTTCATAGAGAATTTAAAAGCCTGATACATATTGAAATCGTCACTCTTATAGCCATTAAATGTATCTCTAAGACTCTGATCAATGCTTATCTTTGACGTCATTGTCGCACGGACAAAATTATTTGACGCTGTTATCTCCTCTGGGTCATGAGCCGTCACACTTACTAGCTGTGTAAAAAAGTTTGCAATAACATATGCGCCAGTGTCATTATTTGTCACTTGGACAAGGTTTGTAGGAATATTACCATTGAGCTTTCTTGGCTTATTACCGCTATAATAATTCACAAAGTTCTTGATGACTTTTTTCGAGCTTCCCGTTTCCGGAATATTGATAGTGAGATAATAGCTTTCGATTATTATCATTTCGTCATTATCATTTTTAGGTGTATCACTATTCGCTGAAACAATTATCTTATAAGTGCCTGTTTCACCCTCCCCAGCAGGTTTATAATACTTGCCGTCGCTTGTTTTTACAGTAGCTGTAGCTTCATCAGCTTCAACAAGTGTTCCGTCAGATGATTCTTTAGCTGTTACCGACGCATATCTTAACAGAACATCATTCATTGTGACCGGTTTAAAGCCACTTATATTTGTCAAGTCAAGCTCACCGGTTGTTTTATTAAACTTAGCATCACTTGCGGTAGAATGATAAGTCTTGTCATTGTTATTTGCATCAACAAGAGTTAGCTTTGTATCATCGGTAAGCACACCACTGTCAGTGGCACTATCACCAATAAGATAAAGCTTTTTATCAAAGCTCCAAAGCAGGCTGTCACCGTTATTGAGCATTTTTTCCCATTCGTTAGCGGATTTGTAATAGGAATACTTAAAATAAGTAGTAACAGGTGCGTCAAAGCTCTCAAAAGCAAGCTTTGTTTTATCCGTATAGTGAGAATGGTTATAATCCGTGCCTGAGATAACGTAAGACTGGAAGCTGAAATCAAGCACCTTTCTTACAAAAACAGGAATATGAAGTCTAAGAGCAGTTTTGCCACTTCCCGTTGGGTCGATATAATCAAGGGTAATGACAGTAAATCTGTTTGTGCCGTCGTTATCGTACTGACCGTCTGTGACCTTGAAATATCCTGTCTTGCTGTTAAATGTAAGAGTTGTTTTGTCTGATTTTGTTAAACTGCCGTTATCATACACATAGGTCGCTGTGCTTACATTCATAAGATCTGTTGTTTTCAGCTTATTTGAACTGCTGTCGCAAACATCATGATTTGTCACAACTGAGATATACTTTGCGAGCATTTGTGTGATATTCAACGATGAGTTATCATCAATAAGCAGAACAGGAAGATCATTCAGCTCCTGAACATCAAGCTCAGAGGCCTGCTTGAATGTTGTAAGCTTTGAATTACCCAGATCCTCTGCATATGACTTTATGGTACTGTTTATGCCATAGGATTTTTTGGTTGTGCCATTCGTATAAGAAGCAGCGTCACTGATGATAGTCTGCATATTTCCGCCAACAAGATCGCCTGTGAAAATTTTATCTCCAATGGTTTTGCTTGGATTTATATTGACATAAGGTGAATAGATAGCAACGTGCGTGCCGCTTCCCTCGCCGACATTTTGGGTATTATCCTGAGTACCGTTGTAGTCGGAGTGAACAGCGGTGAAGCCGGCAGGTATCTGTGAATCACCATACTGTATATCAGGTAAACAATCCGTGTTATTTACCGATACTCCAATAAATTTAGATGATAGATTTTTATCCATGTTCCAACCTATCAAGTTAGAAACAGACACACTGTTGTTGCCTTTTATATAGCTTAATTTATTTATGAGAATATCATAAGCATAAGTGCTGCCGCCGTCATTATGACCGATCACGCCGCCTGCGCCTGCACCATTGGACTTATCTTCTGCTGACAGCATAACATTATTGACTTCACAATCAGTTATCTTCAGATCACCGTTAGCTTTTATGCCAACATAACCTCCGATACCTGCATCACCAGTTTTAGCGGTTGGTATACCTATCGCTGCATTTTTTACAGCAGACTTTGATATGTTCACAGCCTCATTCTGTGTGCCGACCATTCCGCCTGAGCTTGCATAACCATAGACGCCGCAAGCTGATGTGTCAGACGTTCCACCATAATAACAGTTCTCATTGACAGACAACTGTTTTTTGTTTATTCCAACGAATCCGCCGGCATTACTTCCATAAACATCGACGCTGACGCTTGTGTTTTTTATTGTGCATACTTCGTTAGACAATCCTATAAGACCGCCCTCGTTCATTGTCTGGGTAGCAAGGGGTTTATTGTCTTTTTTTGAGCCGATAAAGCTGTCTTTATTATAAGGTGTAAGCCGGACATTGCTTATTGTCGTTTTGATATTTGCAGAGCCTACGATCCCGCCTACGCCAAACCAAGTACCTGTGCCTTTATCAAGATTAGCAAATTCAACTTTATTAATTGTTATCTTGGAATCATTAACATTAAATTCGCTGCCTTTTTGAGAATTTCCCACAAGACCGCCTGTTTCAAATCCGCCATACACATATATGCCGCTGTTTTCAGACTTAACGTCACTTATATTGATATTATTTGTTGACTTTCCTATAAGTCCTCCCACAGTATATGCGCCAGATACCTCAAGATCATTCAAGGTTATTCCGCTAAACTTGCATTGACCCTGTACTCCGCCAACAATACCACCTGTAGAAAGGTCTTCATTAACATACGATTTTCCGTCGTTGTTATACGTCTTAACGCTGATCTTGCCGGAAAGATTAAGACTATCTACAGTTAGAGCATACGTTGAACAGTTTATCAGCCCAACTCCTTTTACGGAGGCAAATGCGGTACGATATTTATAGTTATCCACATTTTCAAACTCAACAGTGTTAGCGCTACCGCCCTTGTTATCTGTTATTTTCACAGCATAGGCTTTTATATCTGTATCGAGCTTTATAGTCTTATCATTTCCCTGGATAGCTGTCAAAGACAAAGTATATCCACAGTCAATGCCGCCAAGGTTACTATCCTTTGCATCAAACAACTGATTTATTCCACGAAAACCTGTGTCGGTGAGGTCATAGGTTTCATTTCCTGTGAGCTTAACCGTAAATTTCTTACTTTGATCGTGTGCCCATTTTGCTTCATAAAGATTTCCACTTGGCTTTGTATATTTTTTTAGCATTACAGAATTTTTCTTTTCATATTCCTTGCTTGTAGCCTTTTCAAGTCTTTGATAATCTGAGATCGCAGTTTTGTAATCTGTATCATCAGAAGTCAATGCAGCCGAGCCAACTTTTGAATAGTCTGCATTTCGGGTAAAAGTATAATGACCATAACCGCAAGTATTGTTTTTACGGTCTGTATATCCCATACCGGACTGTGATATGATAGACAGCATAAACAATGCCTGTGCATTAGGCACTTCAATAGTATTTGTCGTGCCGGCAATAACATTTAATTTCTCAGCATCATTAAGCTCGCTCTTAAACTGCGTGATGAGATAATTTTTCCTGCCATTGTTAAGGTTGGTTGACTTACCGAACGTTTTTCCCTCTTCAATAGCAAAGCCGTTTACAACTCTGCCTATATATGGATTGATAAAGAGGTTGGTAGCTGCGTTTTCGTCCACTGCCTCAGTATTGTTGGTTGTAAGCGCACTATCTTTTGCAACGTTGCCCATATTTCTGAAAATAACGCCGCCGTAAACTATGGCGCCAACATATCCGCCTGCAGTAATGAGATGTTGTTTGCTGTTATCGTTCTTTGCAAATGTTATATTAGGATTTGTTACCTTGACATTATCAATGATATTATCTCCGCCAAACACAACGCCCATAACACCGCCGTAATACTCTGTCTTTCCGGTACTGTAGTTTAATTTATTATTATTGTTTTTTGAAAGCGTTACATTATTAGCATATACTATATTGATATTTTTTACAACACTTCCGCTGCTGAACCTGATGAGCGGGCTTGCAGAATTATTGGTGATAGTTGGATATGTTCCGTCGGATTTCTTCTGTCCAACAATAACGCCTCTGAAAACGTAACTGTTTGATGTTCCGCCAAGACCTGCAAAAGAACTGCCGAGAACTATATCATCATTTATCTTGTAATAAGCTTCGCAAAGATATTTGATCATGTTATCTTTTGAAACTGAAACTTTTTTCGTTCCGCTTACAAAATTGCCTGCACCATCATAAGTATAGGTTTCATGCTTAGTGCCTTTACAAAAAGCACTATTAGCATTAACAGTCGATTTATCGGCAGAAACATTTGCATTATAGTTTACTTCCCAGCCATTTGTAGGTGCGGCTGTACTGATAACTCGTGCGACCTCTGCAAGAGTAGAAGCGTCAAGGATATATGGATCAGAGTATGTTCCGCAGCCCTTTATAAGATATGGTCGCTCAAGGTTTACGTCTATCTCATCATAGTTTTGAGTGGTATCATACGATTTAGCAACATATGGCTTGTAACTAGCAAAGCTATATTCCTCTGTTGCGTTATTTTGGTCAGGGGAAGTATACCTGTCATCACTACTCCAATCACCATGATATTTATTCTGCCTGCTCTTTCCGTCATTGTCAACATTCTTAATGGTGTCAGACACTTCTTTTCCGTAGGTTACATTATGCTTTGCTTCTGTTCCCCAATCTTCTTCCCATTTATAGTTGTATATTGCAGAAGAGCCTGCTCCGTCAGAATGCTGAAAGCTTTCAAGCAGAGTAGCATTTTTGAAAATTGAATTTACATCACTTGCGTCAAGCTTGATATTTGAGAAAGTCAGAGATATATTTTGACCATTTTTGCTTCCTACATCGCCTATAAGGCTTGTTGCAGCATAATTCTGTCCGCCTTTGTAATATTGTTCAGCGGTCGTACTGTGTTTTTTCTGTGACACATTCTGTATAGTGATCTCTGTCATGTTGCCTATCTTATTTATAAGCAAAGGGGCATAAGAATTTTCACCATTTAAACTTAAAGAAGTATCATTCACATACAGATCATCAAGAACGATACTGCCGGTAATTTTGACAGATTTCTTTGTAGTATTGGTGTCGTCAGCAACCGAGCCGCAAACCAATGCACCTGAACCACCATTCACTTTACCAATATTTCCCTTAAAGGTCAGTTTACCACTTATGGTAACAGCTCCATTTTCATTTCTGAAAAGTCCAGATTGCATCATGTAATGTTGATTATGTACATTATTTAAGTTTGTTCCATCCATGCCTTCTGTTGTACGGGCATAATTGTCACTATTACTGCTTGATACCATTTCAGACTGATTAAAGCCATTATTTTCAAAAGTAATAGTTGAATTTGATTTTATATTACAACCATTTGTATCAACTGGATAAAATGAATATCCTGTCAAATCTATTTCTGGATCTGTTGGAAAATCTATATTTGTGCTATTAATATATTTTTTTATGTTACTTGCCGCAAAAAGCTTTGCGCTCCATACAGTAGCCCTAGCTCCGCCTGTGATGGCTTTACCGTTTTTATATACATCAAGGTTATAATAATATCTTGCCCAAGAATTATTTTTCCACACAGCACCATTATTTGTTGTTTGATTTTGATAGGTATTGCAGTTCTTTCCGTCCATATACAGCAAACGCTCTCCGTCCGCTGTAACAGCAGGAATTGAAATTATGGCTTGACGATTAGACATAAAACTAGCTGAAGAAGAATAATAAATACTACAACGAGCTATCTCATCAAAATACGAATAGCTTGGGCTTATATTTATCTTAGTATCTTGTGAGATCTTATATCCATTAGGTTTAGTAAGTTCAAAATAAGTTGCATCTCGTGAACTTCTGTAATTATTGACATTTTCACCTTTAAAATAGTCAAAGCCATAAGAGTCATAATCTCTACCAAAAAGAGTTGAGGCAAGCATGCCGAAATTTATACATTTTGTTGCTTTCACTGTCACACCGTCAAAGCTAACCTCTTTTATGCTCCAATAACCTGTTGTGGAAAGTACAAGACCGCCCAGTTCTGTGCCATTGTTCACTGTTAAGCTTGAATTGTTTACATTCAAACTACTCAGATCTATTTCTACTCTATACCAGTTATGCCCTAAAAATCCACCGCTATTTGATTTACCACTAGAATTTATTGTTAAAGCATTAATATTAACATTGGTGATAGATATCTTATTAGGTACAACAGAAGCTGAATTATCCTTAGCACCGACCTCTGCAATAAGTCCGCCAACTCTAGAGTTACTTCCTGTGTGTTTGTCAGTTATATTTCCGGCAACAGTGACATTATCAAACTTAATAACGGGTGCAGGCGTTGATGTAACAGCGCCTACCATTCCGATAACTCCGCCAAGACAAGTACAATCTACCTTTGTTGTGCTATTATCGTATGTAAGATTTGCTGTTACAGCAGAATTAGTGAACGAAACTTCACTTGTGGCGTCAGCAACATATCCAACCAGACCTCCGACAAAATTCGTATACGCTCCACTTGGGGCTGCGGTCACATTGGCGGTCACTTTGTCAATAGTCAAAGCTCCGCTGTTGTAAGCAGAAACAGAACCAATATAACAAGCATCACCGTCCGAAGCATTATCGCCAACAATATTGAAGTTTGAAACAAGCATTATATTGCTTATTTTTGCACCGCTTGTCTTTGCAAAAAGTCCGTTATAAGTATGGAAAACTATCTTAGCGTCTTTGCCTACGCTCATAGTAATTTTATGACTATTGCCATTCAGAGTGCCTGTGAATGTATCCTCACCATTGTCACGCATAAAGCCGGTTAGACCTGTGTCGCTTATATCAACATCTGCACTAAGGCTGATATTTGCCGCAAGCATATCTGCCCTGTTAGCACCGCTATACTTAACAAAATCATTGCTATCATGCTGCATTATCAAAGCCGCACGGGCAAAATCTGCCCTATTGCTTATGGTTATATTATTATTAGGAAATCCATTTATTGTAACAGTATGCCCTGATTCATCAAAAGACAGAACACCGTCAGCACTCTCAAGCAGATCGGAATCATTAAGCCGAAGCACTCCGCCCCAATCCATATCGTCTATGACTTTTGAAGATGTCCTTGTAAATGACCAGCCGCTTAAGCTATAGATCAAAGCATTGCCTCTATTTCCTACTATCTGACATCCGTTTTTGTTAGGGTCTTTAGGATAAAATTCTGAAAGGTCTGTTTCACCGCCAAGCCTTACAACGCCATTTTTATTAAATTTGCCAACAATGCCACCTACGCTCTGGCTTGCAGAAACATCAGCTGCCGTAACTGTGACATTGCCGCCAACATCTATAAAAGCCTGATCTGCATAGCCCACAAGTCCGCCATAATTATTTTGTGATGATGTGGGATTATTAATACGTATAGTGGTATTCTTGACGCTTACATAAGCCTTGCTGTCATCACCTATCTTACCAATAATGCCGCCAAAATCAAGGGCATTGCATGAGCCAGTCACATTTACAATGATATCACTAAGTGCTAGTTCAGAGCTAAGAGCATTAGCAGAATATCTTCCGACAATACCACCATAAAAGCCTGCCCTGACAGTGCCCTTGAAGTTTGAAGTAATAGTATCATTAGCGGTGCCCGTGATACTAATTTTTACATTACCTGCGCTGTTTGTCAGCAGTCCGAAAACAGAACCAACAGCCGCACTGTCAGCGGTATCTCCTGATGAACAAGCAAGTGCCATTTTCATGCCACTGAATTTTGAAATATCAAATTCTTTACTGTCGGCTTTACTGTATGTATAAGAGCCGAAAAGACCGCCCGCAGTTACAGAGCCTGTAACGCTTCCGGTCATGGTAAGGGTGACACCTTCGCCAACATTTATTTCTGCATTCTCTGCACTACCCACAAGTCCGCCTGCGTTATTTGCGGATATATTTACGCCCGTCAAGGTGTTGCACTTGTCAATGTTCAGTGTTGCACCAGCACTCATTTTTCCAACAAATACACCTGCATTCGATTTGCCAGAAATGTCAAGCAAATTACTTGACAAGCTTACAGCAAGACTTGCGTTTTCGTCCATAGAGCCACAAGCAAGACCTGCATTATCCCCGCCTGATACTTCCACCTTGACACCATTACTTAGAGTGATATCCAGATCGACCGTTGCTCCATTTTTCATATTGCCTATAACAGACGTGAAGGATTTATAAATTGTAGCACCTGAATCATCTACAGGATCAGCTTTTATTTTCCACTTATTAGCTGAAGCCACATCACCGTGTATAACATTCTCAGCAAGCAAAGCTGAATTTTTATCTTCGGGTCTAGCAAAAATAATAGTATCTAAATTTGCACTGTCACTAAGATATTCAAACAGAGCAAAATTAATAGGAAGATTAATAGCTGAACCCTCATTTGCTTTGACTGTTCCCATGAAAGGATATTCTTCATTGCCAAGTCCTTTTTCTATTCCTGTAAAATCAGAAGCCTTAAACTGAGATTGGTTGTTTGAAAACAATACAGTGATATTCTGATAAACAGAAGGATCTGCATTAAGAAGCTTTTTAAAATCTTCTGCATTCTGTATAGTATAAACGTCGCTTTTGATATCGTTAGAAATGTCAGTATATGTATCTGCCGCCATAGCTGAGATCGCATTGGTGACAGTTGATACCATTTTAGACACAACACCTGAAATGTCTGCAAGCGGCATACTCGTGACAAGCAATACGGCAGCGGTAACTAAAGAAATAACATTCTTGCGATACTTGCTGTAAAGCTTGTGGCATATTCTATTAATTTTCTGATTTCTATTAGCTTTCACTTTCAACTGCCTCCGTGCAAAGTCAATATTCTTATCTATACGTTTAGTTCAACAAGGATATATTGCACCTTTGTACCTATCTTTTCGTCTGCGTCATTATACATTGAGCTTAGTGATGATAACTGAGCTGTGCTGTATTTTTCACCTTTAAGTATATTCTCAATAACCTTTTTATTTTGTTCTTTATCGGCATCACCTGACAAGAACAAACTTATATTACCATTTATATATTTTGCAAAATTCAAACGCTCTTCACTGTTATCACCAAACAGCACATTTTTTTCTGTCAGATTTTCATCTGTGCTTTTCATTAGTATCTGACCAAGCGTGTTCGGCCACACCCAATATACGTTCACTTCCTGCGGAACGTCAGCCTTACAATCTTTAAACGTCCTTGTGAATGTTTCATCACTAAGAAAATCGGAATATGTGTGAGTGCTTTCATCATATTTCTCAAAAAACATGATGTGTCCATTCAAAAAGTTTGTAACATTTTCATCAGTTACCTTTTCGTATGAAACGCTGTCGCCGTTTTTTTTCTCTGCATATCCCGTGATACTCAACTTAAACTGTATCTCCATTTCCCCCGACTGCTTCGGAATAACATAAAAAGTAAGCTTTCCGTGACTGCCTGGGTTGATACCATTCGTCATACCGCTTTCTTCATCAAGAAGCCAGTAGATCTTGTTGTTCTCGTCAGAAGTGATGTTGCTCCCATCAGACACCTTAGAGTAGTCATTGCTGTCAAGTATCTCAGCTTTAAGCACATCGGCACTGCCTACTGTTTTCAGTTCAAATGGCGAATCTACGCTTTTCATGCCGAAAGAGTCAAGATCAAGGGCTTTATCAATGGTAAACCAAGCCAGACTGACCGCAATAAGTATAAATGCCAGCACTGCAACCGGTATTATTTTTATAATAAGCAGTTTGCGTTTCTTCTTTTCTTCCTCGCTGTCTGCTTTCTCTATCACTTTATGC
>OOAK01001584.1_pt1 | contig 14284 bp, 11 predicted proteins | sample 1671811 | NCBI WGS metagenome assembly OOAK01 (sample SAMN06348195, study PRJEB24527) | human gut metagenome | biome: human gut; feature: ankylosing spondylitis patient; material: feces | host: Homo sapiens | place: China | collected 2015-10 | reverse complement strand
CCGCTGCCGATCGCCCGAAGATGGCGTCGTTGTTCAAGACGATGAGTCCGGAATCGTTGACGTTGGATGATGCGTTGCGTCTGCTGAGCTTGCCGCGTGAAGTCGGTTCGTATGAAGAGGTGGATGCGCAGACCGGTGAAGTGCAGACGGTTACCGTGCAGGCCAATAATGGTCGTTACGGTCCGTATTTGACGAAGACCGGTGCCGATGGCAAGTCGGATACGCGTTCGCTTGCTTCGGAAGATGAGATTTTCACGGTTGATGTGGATAAGGCGAAGGAACTGTTCGCCCAGCCGAAGTATGGCCGTGGGCGTGGCCGTGGCGCTGCGAAGCCGCCGCTGCGCGAATTGGGCGTCGATCCGGAAACGCAGAAGCAGGTGACCATCAAGGAAGGCTTCTACGGCGCGTATATCACCGATGGTGAGACGAATCGTACGTTGCCGAAGCAGTATGCTCCTGAGTCGATCGAACCGGCCGAGGCGTTCCGTTTGCTGGCTGAGAAGCGTGCGCAGGGCCCGTCGAAAAGGCGTGGACGTAAGACCGCCGCCGGCAAGGGCGGGGCTAAGAAGGCTGGTGCTGCCAAGGCTTCTAAGACTTCCAAGGCGGCTTCCGTCGATAAGGCTCGTGCCGATCGCCGTGCCAAGGTGCGCGAGTTGGCCGATAAGGGTTGGGCCAACACCCGTATCGCCAAGGAGATCGGTTCCACGCCGACCACGGTGAAGGCCGATGTGGAATGGCTTGCCGCCAACGAAGGCTACACCCGTCCCGCCGTAGTTCCCGCCCGGTGATGAACAGTCCGGTGGACTGTTCGTAGCAGTGAGCAGCGGTAGCGTTGCGAACGCCGCAATGTAGAGTGATGAATATGCAAGGCATATTCATCTCCTTTGAAGGTGTAGACGGCGTCGGCAAAACCACGCAGGTTGAACGGTTGCGTGCGTACGTTGAGGCGCAGGGGCGCGAATGCGTGGTCACGCGCGAGCCAGGCGGTACTGTGCTTGGCGTGGCGATTCGCGAGTTGCTGCTTGACGGCGTGGAAGGTTCCGATGCGGATATCGCTCCGCGTGCGGAGGCGCTGCTGTTCGCCGCTGACCGTGCCCAGCATGTTGCCGAGGTGATTCGCCCTGCACTGGAACGCGGTGCCGTGGTAATTACCGATCGGTACCTTGATTCTTCTCTTGCATACCAGGCTGGCGGCCGCGAATTGACGGCAGGTGAAATCCGCGACTTAAGTATGTGGGCAACGTGTGAGCTATTGCCGAATCGCACGTATCTGCTGGATCTTGATCCTGCACGACTACAGCATGATGAAGATCGCATGGAATCCGCGGGAGACGATTTCCAACGTCGTACACGACAGGCGTTCCTTGACTTGGCAAAGGCGGAATCGCAACGTTTCCGCGTGATTGATGCCAGCCAATCCATTGAAGAAGTATGGTCGCATATCCAGTCTGATTTTGCGCAAATCGGACAATCGGAAGCTCTTCAAACGGGGGTTAGCCGATGAGCGTGTGGGATTCGATCGTCGGCCAGCAGCAGGTTGTCGAACAACTCAAAGCCATCGCAAGTGGCGATCCGAAAGCCATTGCGCAGTCCTGGCTAATTTGTGGCCCTCCCGGATCGGGCCGTTCCAATGTGGCGCGCGCGTTCGCGGCGGCGCTGGAGAGCCCTGATCATGGTCTTGGCGACGAGCCGACCAAAGCCGCGCAGCAGGTGCTTGCCGGCACTCACCCCGACGTGACCGTGCTGGCCACCAACAAAGTGACCATCGGCATCGACGAGGTGCGAAACATCATCACTACGTCCGAGCAGATGCCAAGCACTGCGCCGTGGCGCATCATCATTATCGAAGATGTCGATCGCATGCTGGAACGCACCACCAACGTGTTGCTCAAGGAGATTGAGGAGCCGAGTGAGCATACGATTTGGCTCTTGTGTGCGCCGAGTGCGCAGGACGTGTTGCCGACGATTCGCTCGCGCACTCGCATCGTCAATCTTGCCGTGCCCTCCACGCAGGCGGTGGCTGCATTTCTGGAGCAAAATGGCGGATTCGAGCCGAAAATCGCGGTGCGTGCCGCACGTCTTGCGGAAGGGCATATCGGCATCGCGCGCTTGTATGCGAAGAATGAGCAGGTGATGTCTGACCGCGACGAGCTGATTGTGGGCGTGCTTGGATTGCGTCGCGCGTCGGATGCGGTGCTGCTTGCCGGCAATCTTATCGACAATGCGAAGGCGCAGGCCGAAGCGGAGGTGAAGGTCAAAGCGGCAGAGGCGGAAGCTGATTTTCGTAGGGTCAATGGGCTTGGGGCGAAGGATCGTATTCCTCCGAAGCTGCGTGGCGCATACAATGCGATTGCCAAAAAAGACGAGCTGAAGCGACAGACCACGCGCCTTACGCGTGACGTGCTCGACCGTGCGTTGAACTCGATTGCCAGTATTTACCGTGATGTGGCTGTGTTGCAGAACAATGCCGAAGATTCGGTTGGCTTGATTAATTTGGAGAATCGTTCGTCGATCACCGATCTGTCGGTGCGGCTTACGCGTGGGGGAGCGGTGCGGCGGCTGGAGGATATTGCCGTTGCGCGTCGCCGTCTGGCCGGCAATGGCAATCCTGTGCTGGTCTTTGAAGCTCTCTTCTGCTCCCTCATCGCCAGCTAGGGCTAGCGGCGTTGGCACATACTGTTTTCCGAGGGCAGATTCTTCCAGCGGGTGGGGAAATGGTTGTTTGGCTGTATGATTCTGGCTTGCTATCGTGCGATAACTGCCGGCTAAATTGCAAAAATTGCGATTTAGCGCTGGCAGTTGGTGGATTCGCGGACGATGAGTTGCGGCGCGAGTGAGATGTGCGCGGGGCTGCCGGGGGCGTCGTTGAGTAGGCGTAGCGCTTCGGAGACGATTCGTTTGAACGGCGGGCGCACGCTGGTCAGCGGCGGCATGGTGGTGCGTGCGATCGGCGAATCGTTGTAGCCGATCACCAGCACGTCTTGAGGCACGCGAAGCCCGAGCGAATGCAACGCCACCATCACACCGAACGCGATCGCATCGTCGGCGCACACCACTGCCTCCGGCTGTACGAGTGGTTCGGAGAACAGTCGCATGGCGCAGTCGAAACCGCGTTGCACGCTACGATCGCCGAACTTGTTCCATTCGGCTTCGGTGTTCAAGTGGTGCGCGCGCACCTGCGTGTGGAACATGGCGAACAGTTCCGCCGATTCGAAGGAGATTTCCTTGCCGGCCATGTATGCCACGGATGCGATGCCACGTTCGGCCAAATGCCTGATCACGATTTCCATGGCGGCGTTTTCGTCGATGCTCACCATGGATGTGCGGGATGAGCATCGACGGCCGCCCACCTGCACAATCGGCAGTGTGGAGGCGTAATGTTCAAGTTCCTCGGAAAGGTAGGCTCCCCAGGCGGGCAGCACGATCAGACCGTCAACATGGCGGTCCATCAATGACTCGATGCGTTGGATCTGCGTGGCCTGATCGCCGCCGATGCCGAGCAGCAGTTGCTGCGAATCCACGTCGATGACGGGTTCGATTTCGTCAAGCAGTTGCGCGCAGAACGGGTCGGTGGCGGTTGGAATCACCAGTCCGATGGTGTTGGTGACGGTGCTGCGCAATGCGCTCGCCGCATAATTGACCGAATAGTTGAGGTGTGCCGCGGCGGCTCTCACACGTCGTGCGATGTCGTCGTCTTTGGTGCGTTTGCCGGAAAGCACGCGGGAGACGGTGGCGATGGAGACGTTGGCCAGCGCGGCGACGTTCGTGATTGAACTGTTCGTCGAAGTAGCCGAAGCCGAGGCGTTGTCGGTTGTGCGTGCCATGCTCTCCTCCCAAAATCATTCGAAGTATTGGATTATTCGAATTGCTGCCGTGTCTCAATCGCGTATTCAGGAATAAAACAGCCACCCGTCGAATGCGGCAGGTGGCTGAAGCAAGTATCGCAATCATGCATATGGAATTGCGATCGCATTGCGATTTCATAACTGAAGATTGTTGAATATCTTGCGAAATCCTCGAAAATCTTCAGAAAAGAAGATCACTCGGCGTTGACGAGGATGTTCAGCAGGTTGTCTGCCACGGTTTCGTCGTCGGCACCCTGCACATCGATGACCACGGAATCGCCCTGCTTGATGCCCAGGCCCATGATGGACAGGATGGAGCCTGCCGGAACCGGGTTGCCGCCTTCCTTGGCGATGGTGACGGTGCAGCCGGAGGCGGTGACGGCCTGGGAGAACTGTGCGGCCGGACGAGCGTGGATACCGACGGGATCGTTGATGACGGTGGTGCGGGTTGCCATGATGGACACTCCTTTGAGTCGTGTGTTGATTGATTTTTGGTTGTGTTATTTGAAAGTCGTGCTGCTTGCCGAGCGAAATGCATCGGTGCGCCGCTGGTGATTACTATAGCACTTTTTCCACGAAACGCAGAAAACGTTTACCGGTTGTGTGTTACGGCTTAAAGTGTGTATACTGTATGCAGGCTGAAAATGATTTACCGGCAAAGACGGTGGGAATCACGCAGTAACTCGACGCGCAAAGCAAGCGCGGAAATCACAACAACAAACGTTCGGTTCGCGTTCCTTTCGCGGGCAAACAACAAAACAAGGAAACAGGTCAAAGGAGTTCACATGATCATCAAGGGTGTTGGCATTGGTCGCGGCGTTGCAGTCGGCCCGGTCATCCGTATGGCGCAGCCGCTGCCGGAACCGTCGGACGCCCCGCGTGCGGAAGGCATTGCCGCCGAAAGCGAAATCGCCCGCGTGGAAAAGTCCCTCGCACTGGTGAACGCCGACCTGAACCGTCGCGCCGAAGAGGCCGCCAATGGTGACGAAGGCGCCAAGCAGGCCGCTCCGATTCTGCAGGCCATCGCCATGTTCGCTTCCGATCCGTCGCTGGCCGAATCCATCAAGGGGCTGATCCAGCAGGGCAAGACCGCCGAACGCGCGGTGCTCGAAGGCTTCGCCGCGGTGGAAGACATGTTCCGCGCCATCGGTGGATATCAGGCCGAGCGCGCCGCCGATCTGCATGATGTCGGCCAGCGCGTGATCGCCGACCTTATGGGCGCTCCCGCACCGGGCCTGCCGCAGAGCGAAACCCCGTTCGTGCTCGTTGCCGAAGATCTTTCCCCCGCCGACACCGCGGCGCTCGACATGAGCAAGACCCTCGCCATCGTCACCTCGCAGGGCGGCCCGACCTCGCACACCGCCATCCTGGCCCGTGCCCGCGGCATCGTGGCGGTTGTTTCCGCAGCCGAAGCCGAGAATCTGACCGACGGCACCACCGTGGTCGTCAATGCGGCCAAGGGCGAACTGGTCGTCGACCCGACCGAAGAGGAGATCGCCGCAGCCGAAGCCGCCAAGTCCCGTGCGGCCGCAGCCAAGGAACTGCGCGGCAATCCGGGCTCCACCAAGGACGGCCACCTCATTCCGCTGCTCGCCAACGTGGGCAAGCCGGCCGACGCAGCTAAGGCGCTGGAATATGGCGCTGAAGGCGTTGGTCTGTTCCGTACTGAATTCCTGTTCATCGGCAACTCCGAGCCGCCGACCGTCGAAGAGCAGACCCGCGCTTACACCGAGCTGTTGAGCCAGTTCCCGGGCAAGAAGGTCGTGATTCGTATGCTCGATGCCGGCGCTGACAAGCCGCTGCCGTTCCTCACTCCGGAAGACGAGCCGAATCCGGCTCTCGGCCTGCGCGGTCTGCGCACCCTGCGCGCCCACATGGACGTGCTCGAAGGCCAGCTCAAGGCGCTCGCCGCAGCCGATGCCGCCACCGACGCGAACCTGTGGGTCATGGCCCCGATGGTTGCCGACCAGCATGAGGCTGACTATTTCGTGAAGCTTGGCAAGAGCTTCGGTCTGAAGTTCGTGGGTGCGATGGCTGAGGTGCCGTCGATCGCGCTTATGGCTGATAAGGTGGCCGACGTGGCCGACTTCGTGTCGATCGGCACCAACGATCTGACCCAGTACACGCTGGCCGCCGACCGTACGCTCGGTTCCGTTGCCAACTATCAGACCGCCTGGCATCCGGCGGTGCTGCGTGCCATCAAGATGATCTGCGACGCGGGCAACGCCAAGGGTATGCCGGTGGGCGTGTGCGGCGAGGCCGCTGCCGATCCGGACTTGGCCGTAGTGCTGGCCGGTCTTGGCGTGAACTCCCTGTCCATGACTCCGGTGGCACTCGACGACGTGCGTGCCTCCCTTGCCGAAGTCACCTTCGAAGAGGCTCAGGCCCGTGCCGAAGCCGCCCTCAACGGCGACTTCTACCACCCGGCCAACTGAGCCGTACTAGCTGTGCCTATCGCCTGTAACGCCTTGTTTTTCAAGCGATGTGAGGTCTGATAGGCCCTGTTTCCCGGACCGATCCCTGCCCGCGTGCCCCACAGGCTCGCCGCAGGGGTCGTTTCGTTATGTTTCGTTATGCCGTCAATTGAAACCTTGTATGAGTCAGACGCTTGAGGGATACTGGGTGCATGAAGATTTCCGCAGATTTCACCGTCATTCCCGACGCGTTTGCCAAGGCGGCGCCGCCTGAGAACTGCATCGACGGTACGCCGATTGTTTCCTTCCCCTTCTACATTGATGCGCTTGATCCTGCAGTGCAGTTCCTGCATTGGGAATTCGTTGATCCGGATTCAATTCCGGTATGCGGTTTCCAGTGGAATCATTGGTCCCTCGCGAACCTGCCCGTGGATGCGCTGATGTACGATTTCAACGATTCTCACGCGCTCGCGATTCCGGCTGATTTCTCGCGCACGGTTTCCGCGATGATTCCTGAAACGGTTCAGGGACGCACGTCCGCCGCCTCGCCGTTGCTGCAGGGCCGCAGCAGTGATCCCGCAGTGACGATGCGTTACAACGGTCCATATCCGCCAGATCAGGATCATGACTACTATCTGCATGTGTGGGGTACCACGGCTCCGCTCGCCGGCCTCAATCAGGGATTCTGGCTCAACGAAATGGAACGTGCGCTGCGTACTTCCGGTACAATCGTTGATCAGGGCGCTATTTTCCTCACTGGAAAAGCCTGATTTGTGAAAGAGGATCTCAAGTAAGGCCAGAAATTTGATTTCCGCAGCAATATAACGATATAAAGATGCGGAAATCAGAAATATATCCGACGAAAACGTATTGACAATAATCGAAAGGATTGCTGAATAATTATGGCGTGCACCACGATTTTGGTTGGCAAAGACGCAAGTTATGACGGATCGACCATCATCGCCCGTAATGAAGATAGTGCAAATGGTGAGTTTTGCCCGAAGCGCTTCATCGTAGTCAAGCCTGAAGATCAGCCGCGCAAGTACAAGAGCGTGCTTTCGCATGTTGAAATCGATCTTCCTGACAATCCGCTGCAGTATACGGCTGTGCCGAATGCCGATCTGAAGGAAGGCATTTGGGGCGAAGCTGGCGTGAACGAAGCGAACGTTGCCATGAGCGCCACCGAAACGCTCACCACCAATGAGCGTGTGCTCGGTGCCGATCCGTTCGTGGAACTCACGCCGGCCAAAGGCCAGGAAGGCGAAGAGGGCTATGAGCCGGAAGTCGCCGGTGGCATTGGCGAAGAGGATTTCCTTACTCTCGTGCTGCCGTACGTCACCACCGCCCGTGAGGGTGTGGAACGTTTGGGCGCTCTGCTTGAGGAGTATGGCACGTATGAGATGAACGGCGTTGCTTTCTCCGACGTCGACGAGATCTGGTGGCTGGAAACCGTTGGCGGCCATCATTGGATCGCCAAGCGTGTGCCGGACGAAGCGTATGTGACCATGCCGAACCAGCTGGGCATTGACGAATTTGATCTTGAAGATGCGTTTGGCGAGCAGGAGGACCACATGTGCTCCGCCGATCTGGCCGAGTTCATCGAACGCAACCATCTTGACCTGTCGGTGGAGAATTCCCCTCCGTTCAACCCGCGTGACGCGTTCGGCTCCCACTCCGATTCCGACCACGTGTACAACACTCCGCGTGCCTGGTACATGCAGCGTTTCCTGAACCCGTACGACGAGCAGTGGGATGGTCAGGATGCCGATCATAAGCCGGTTTCCGACGATATTCCGTGGGCTCGCCAGCCGGAACGCAAAATCACCATCGAAGATGTGAAGTATGTGCTGAGCTCCCACTATCAGGGCACTCCGTACGATCCGTATGGAAAGCTTGGCGACCAGCGCACCCGCCACATGTTCCGCCCGATCGGCATCAACCGTCAGAGCCAGCTTGCGGTGATGCAGATCCGCCCGTACCGCCCGCAGGTGAGCCGTGCGATCCAGTGGATCGCCTATGGTTCCAATCCGTTCAACACGCTCGTGCCGTTCTTCCCGAACGTCAACTCCACGCCGAAGTATTTGGAAGACACCACCACGCGCGTCACGTCCGAAAACTTCTATTGGGAGAACCGCATCATCGCGGCCCTGTGCGATTCCAGCTTCGCCGACACCGCCAACGCCGTGGAACGCTATCAGGAGAAGACCGGCGCGATGGGCCACCGCATGGTTGCCTCTACCGACGAGCAGATCGAACGTTTGGTGGGTGACGTGACCGACGAATTCGATGCGGAAGACGAAATCGGCGATGTTCAGCCTATGGAACCGGATGAAATCATCGAAGCCGTGCGCAACGGCGAAGCCCGTGAAATCCTTGCCGCAGCCAACGAGACCATGGCCGCGCAGCTCAAGGAGGAAACCGACAAGCTTCTTGATTCCGTGCTGTACACCGCCAGCATGAACATGAAGAACGGCTTCCACATGTCGGACTTCTAAAATCTCACTATTCGGCTCTCGTGACCACGTTGCGGGAGCCAATTATTTTCCGCAATACAACATCGTTAGAATGGCGTGCATTCCAATTTGAAGAAAGGAACCCCAGTGACCAGCATTGAGGATTTCACCAGCCAGTACGGCTTGGTGCAGAAGATTGATGCGTTCGGCTATCTCGATTATTTGAAGAATGATCCGGATGCTCCACGCAAGCATGGCAAGGTCGTGCTCGTCACCGCCGATACTCCGCTGAAGGCGTCTCGCGGCGAGGGCAAGACCACCACCACGATCGCGCTGATCGACGCGTTGCGTGAGCGTGGCATTGATGCGGCCGCAGTGCTCCGTCAGCCGAGCATGGGCATTACCGCTGCCGGTTCCAAGGGTGGCGCTTCGGGCGGCGGCAAGGCTTCCCTGACTCACCCTGAGCTGATCGACTGGGGTCTGTGCGGCGAAATGGGCGCCATCGAGGCGGCCCAGAACCTGCTCGTCTCCTTCGCCGAGAAGGCCATCGATGACGGCAAGCTCGACACGATTCTCGTGCCGCGTGTCTCCGAGGTGCCGAGCCGCTCCCTGCGCTCCACCGCCGTGGACTACGGCAAGGGCAACGTGCCGGAGAAGGTCGTGCTCACGCCGACCTGCGAGCTCATGCAGATCGTGGTGCTCTCCCGTTCCATGGATGAGATCGCCGAGCGCGTTGCCAAGATGATTGCCGGCACGAAGGACGGCAAGGCCGTTACGTTCGGTGAATTCGTTGATTTGTGGCGTATTACCGGCATTCTTTCCGATGCGGTGAAGCCGGCGAAGACGGAAACGGTGAATGGTTCTCCCGTGTATGTGCACGGCGGTCCGTTCGCGAACGTGTCGATCGGCATTCCGACGCTGGTTTCCGTGGAAATGGCGTGCGCCCTGCATGATGTGGTGATCGTCGAGGCCGGTTACGGTGCTGACGCGGGCGCTCAGAAGTGGCTTGACATTGCTTGCCGCGAGTATGGCGCACAGTGGCCGTCCGCCGCGATTGTGGTGACCCGCGCTTCCACCTGGCGTGACGATCCGGCGCTTGCCTGGCGTTACCCGTTCCACGTGCAGCGTTTGGAAGGTCTTGATATTCCTACGTTCCCGCTGATTAACCTGTGGGATGGCGAAGACGATCAAATTCCGGCGTTGCAGCAGACCTCCAAGGATCTGGAGTTCCGCGAGCCGATTATCGGCAACCTGTATCGCGATGGCGGCGATGCGCTCGCCCCGCAGCTTGACGCGTTCGTTGACGCGGTGGTGAATGGTTCCATGCCGGCCACGCCGCACAGCCACAAGGGTATGGCTCTGGTGGAGAACGTGCGTTGGGTTGCCGAAAATGCGTATGGTGTTCCGGCAGATCGCGTGATCCTGAAGGACGGTTTTGCTGAATCGCTTAATAAGGCGGTGGACCTGTGCGCCAGCGCCGGTATTGATTTCGGTTCGCTTGCACTGGTTGCGGTGAAGTCTCCGGCCACGATGACTGACAACGATTCCGCTCCGGCTGAAGAGCGTACGGTGACGTTGAAGAAGGTTGAAGTGCATTCCGGTGCCGGTTTGGTGCATGTGAATCTCACCGTTTCGCTGACCACGCCGATGCCGAAGATCGTGTGATAAACGAGTCGTAGCGTTCTGATCGCAACATTTTAGGGCGGTCACTTGCGTATATGCGTAGGTGACCGCCTTTTTGCACCTTAATTTCGGCGGTTTCTAGCGAACGTCGCAACGCCATGACCTCGAAGGAACGGTAGAAACTTCGTCAGAAGTTGCCGCCGTTCCAGCCCCAGTCGGTGGTGGCGGTGTAGCGGATGTACGTGCGGTCGGCCGGGATGCCCAGTTCCTTCTCCAACGCGGCCATGATCTGCTCGGTCAGCTTCTCCCAGGCGGAACCGGGCACGGAACGACCGAACACGTTCACCTCGACGTATGCGGCCGGCTTGGAATCGTCGCCGCCGAAATAAATCGGCATATTGTCTTCAAACGGGCACATCAGCCAGCCTTCGGACTTGCCGGGAACGGCGGTGATCGCCTTGCCGTATGCGGACTTCAGCGCCTCGCGCTGCTCGGGAGTGGTGGAAACGGAAACATGAGTGTGGATGACTGGCATGATGCTCTCCTTGGATTGTTGGAATCAGCCTTTGCGTGTTCATCTCCAGTCTAGGCGTCAAACGGCTCAGACGGGGTGGCTGTGTGAGAAATTTTGGGCTTTGTCTGGATATCCGCCAAGGTGGTCTGCGTGCGCGTGTTAAATATTCGTTGTGAGAAAACTGATTGAACAGCTTATGAAATTTGGCCTCGTTGGCGTGATCGCCTTCATTATCGACTGGGGCATTCTGAATCTTCTCGTCGGCGTGTTCCATATGCACAACGTGCTCGCCGCAACCATCTCGTTCATTATTTCCCTGATTTTCAACTACATTGCCAGCATGAAACTGGTGTTCAAGCACCGTGATGACATGGCCCGTTGGATGGAAATCCTCATTTTCGTGGTCGGCGCGGTCAGCGGCCTGTTCATGAACGACGCCATTATCTGGATCTCCACGTATGGCATGAACCATGATGCCTACGTGTCGCAGAGCACGGAATATCTGATTCGCACCAATGTCGGCAAGCTCATCGCCACCGCCGTGGTGATGGTGTGGAATTTCCTGACACGCAAATGGTTGCTCGACGATACGCATACCAACGCCATGAACCGTTTGCGCAAGGCTGACAACCGCCTCACGCCGGAAGAGCTGGAAGCCAAGTGGCAGAACAGCTTCTCGCACAAGCTTGGCATATGGTCGCTGGAACACACTCCCAACGGCTGGCCCAAGTAGTCCTGAATTCGGAAAATCTGTCTGCACAACCCGGAAATCTGCCCTGATCAAATCTGCCCTGATTCCCGACTCGCGCAGACGGCCGGACAGTCCTGAATATGAAAAGGCGGTGCTTACACCTATAAAGGTATAAGCACCGCCTTTTCGTATGCTCTGCATGCTTTACGTGCGAAAGGTCACACGCTTACGGTGGTAAGCATGGGCTGCTCGGTGGAGTCCTTGATCTGCTTGAAGCCGAACAGGGCGATCGCCAGCGAGGTGAGCGCCAGAGCCGTCACTACAATGAAACCACCGTGTGATCCCATACGGTCGATGAACTGGCCGGCAATCGCCGAGCCGACGGAACCGCCGATTGAGTTCATCGCACCCATCCAGGCCATGCCTTCGGTGAAGCGTGTGGGCGGCACCAAGTGCAGCATCAGCTGGTTGCCGTTCACCCACGTCGGTGCCTGGCATACGCCGATGAACAGGTAGATGATCATGATCACCCACAGATGTTTGGCGAACATGAACGAGCCGATGCCTAGATCGACCACGGCAAGGCAGAAGTAGAAACGCTTCCACAGCGGAATAGTCCAATTCTTTGCGCCATACACGAGCGCGCCGATCAGCGAGCTGAACGAGAAGCAGGCGAACACGAAACCGGTGTACTGCTTCATATTCGCTTCCGTGGCGAACGCGACGATCGAAATGCTGGCGGCCGACTGGAACGCGCCCAAACCGAACCACGTCACGCATACGGCGATTAGGCCCGGCCCCCAAATCGATTCCTTGCGCCCGGCATTCACATCGGCGGCGGCCTGATCCATGGCGGCCTGCACTTCCGCAGCCGTTTTGCCTTCGGAACGTGCGCGATCGCGAGCGTACTCAATGGCCGCTTCCGCCTGCAACGCCTTGGAACGGGCGGCTTCGCGCTCACGGTATTCCTTGCGGGTCATGCCCGCTTCGCGAGCCAGCTGCGTCTGCGATTTCGGCTCGGTGGAAAGTTCGGTGAGGAACATGAGCGCACCGACCACCACACACACGCCAGTGAATGAGAATGCCAACAGCCCGGAAATCACGGCCAGTGTGGAGGCGAGCGGATTGCCGATCACCCACATGCATTCGTCGAACACGCCGGAAAGCGAAAGCGCACGGTTCGTTTTCTCCGTATCGCCTTTAAGCAGCGTTGTCCAACGCTGACGGCTCATCGCGCCCCACGGCGGAATCGCCGCCATGAACGGTACGATACAGAACAGAATCCACGACGGCACTCGGGCGGTGATGCAGGAAACCAGTGCGGTCGCCGCAATCATCCACACGATGATTGTCGGAATCGACACCTGACGCTGGCCGAACTTGTCAACCAGCTTGCCGAGCACCGGGCTCGCAACGGCCAGCGCGATCGCCTGCACGGCCGTCAGCGCGCCTGCCAGCGAATAATTGCCGTAATAATGCTGCACGGAAATCGTAATCGTCATGCCGACCATCGGGAACGGCATGCATGCGATCACTGAACCGACCGAAAATCGGGCGGTGTGCGGTATGCGAAGAAGCTCCGCGTACCCTCCGAAAAGATGTTGGCCGATGCTTTTGGCGCCGGCGAGGACTGAATTGGTCATGTTTTGCCGCTCCTTTCTGCTCACGGTTGGTGCTTGCGTCCGCTGCGTTGCGTTGCCGCGGACCGCTTGATATACCCTTGTTCTGTCTTGATTGTTTTCTCTCCAGCCCCAGTCTCTCACTTCAACCTTGCTTGAACGTCAATCGATTGACGTTCAAGCGTGTTGCATAGGGGGTGGAGACTGGTTGTGTGCCATTTTCTTGAACTAGACAACTTTATGCGGAGGTACTGTCGCAACACGCGGTGCATTGAGGTTGGCAGACATAATTCGATTGGCTATTTTGTAAGTACTCACCACACGTTCACTTGGTGGACGAAAAGATGTCCGGCGGGCGAAAGACGGTTGTTGCAAAATGGTTGCGCAACGCTTCCACAGCTTGCGATTGCAGGATTTTCGTTCCATCGGTCAACGTCAGCAGTCCGGCAGCATCTTGCGGAAAGGCGGTAGGGATGCCCGCAACAACCATCCATTTCGTACGTCACGGCAAAGTCGAAAATCCAGGGCATTTGCTCTACGAACGACTGCCCGGATTCCACCTGTCGGAAGTGGGTGTGCGCATGGCGCAGGCGACCGCGCACTACATTGCCGTCAATCCACGACTCAACACAGTTTCCGCCATCTACTCGTCGCCGCTGGAACGCACGCGCGAAACGGCCGGCGAAATCCTCACCGCACTCAACGAAGTGCGTGAAACCCGTGGCGAGGAGCCGCTGGAACTCACCACCGACGAGCGCATCATCGAAGCGCGCAACGAATTCCGCGGCACGCGCATCGGCTACGGCGAAGGCGCACTCTGGAAAAACGGCAACTGGAAGCTGGTACGCAACCTGTGGAAGCCAAGCTGGGGTGAAAGCTACCAGTCGATCGCGCATCGTGTGCAAGCGTTCGCCCTCGAAAAAGTGGGGGAGCATCCCGGCGAGCAAATCATCGTAGTCAGCCATGAATCGCCCATCTGGAGCTACAGGCACATGCTGGAAACCGGGCACCCGGAACATAATATGCTGCTACGCCATACGGCACTCGCCTCCATCACTTCCATTACGTACGATTGCGATACACGCAAAGTATTGTCGATCGCTTACGTCGATCCCGCGGCCGACG
>OOAK01001542.1_pt1 | contig 14696 bp, 8 predicted proteins | sample 1671811 | NCBI WGS metagenome assembly OOAK01 (sample SAMN06348195, study PRJEB24527) | human gut metagenome | biome: human gut; feature: ankylosing spondylitis patient; material: feces | host: Homo sapiens | place: China | collected 2015-10 | reverse complement strand
CCTTCGATCTCGTAAATGGAGCGCGGCAGAGTCTCATCCTCGATGAAGCACTCGTAAGCTGCGTCATACAGGATAACGGCGTTCTGCTTGTTGGCGTAATCTACCCAAGCCTTCAGACCTGCACGGTCATAAGCAGCGCCGGTCGGGTTGTTCGGAGAGCAGATATAGATGATGTCGCACTGAACGGACTCGTCCGGCAGCGGCAGGAAGCCGTTTGCCTCATTTGCGTCAGCGAATACGATCTTGCGGCCCGCCATAACGTTGGTATCAACGTAAACCGGGTAAACCGGGTCCGGAACCAGAACAGTGTTGTCAGTGCCGAAAATGTCGAGAATGTTGCCGAGGTCGCTCTTTGCACCGTCCGAGATGAAGATCTCATTGGTGGCGAGCTCTACGCCGTGGGACTTGTAGTAGCCGACCAGTGCTTCGTGCAGGAAGCCGTAGCCCTGCTCATCGCCGTAGCCGTGGAAGGTCTCCTGCTTGGCCTGATCCTCAACGGCTGCGTGCAGTGCGTCGATAACAGCCGGTACCAGCGGACGGGTTACGTCGCCGATACCCAGACGGATGATATCAGCCTCCGGATGTGCTTCGGAGTACTCACGCACCTTGCGTGCGATGGTGGAGAACAGATAGCTCTGCTCGAGATTGTCGTAGTTCTTGTTAGTCTGCATTGTTGTTCTGGCTCCTTTTCAGAGATGCCGCGACGAACGCCTTGAACAGGGGATGAGCGCGGTTGGGACGGGACTTGAACTCGGGGTGGAACTGTACGCCGATATAGAACGGATGGTTCGGGATCTCAACGGTCTCCACAAGCTCGCCGGTCGGCGAGGTGCCCGTGATCTGCATGCCCTTATTTTCAATCTCCTCGCGGAAATTGTTGTTGAACTCGTAACGGTGGCGGTGACGCTCGGAAATCTCTTTCTCACCGTACAGCTCCTGTGCTTTCGATCCGTCTGCCAGGACGCATGGATATGCGCCGAGACGTAACGTACCGCCGATATCCTCGATTCCATCCTGATCCGGCATCAGTGCGATCACCGGGTGTTTGGTATCCGGATCAAGTTCAATGCTGTTTGCATCTTCATATCCAAGTACATGGCGGGCAAATTCTACGATTGCCATCTGCATTCCCAGACAGATTCCAAGGTATGGAATCTTATATACTCTTGCATACTGCGCTGCAAGAATCATTCCTTCTGTACCTCTGTTTCCGAAACCGCCGGGAACTAAAATTCCGTCTACATCATGAAGCTGCTGATCCAGATTTTTCTCTGTCAGTTCTTCTGAATCGATCCAGTCAAGCTCCACTTTTGCTCTGCAGGAAATTCCACCATGTTTCAATGCCTCTACCACACTGAGGTATGCGTCATGAAGCTGTGTATATTTTCCTACAATCGCAATTTTTACTGTTTTGTTTGGATTTCTCAGGCTTTCTACCATCGCTTCCCAGTCGCTTAAATCCGGTTTCCTGTTTTCCAGTCTCAGACTTGAGAGAACGACATCTGCAAGTTTTTCTCTCTCCATTGCAAGTGGAGCTTCATATAAATATTCTACATCCAGGTTCTGGAGTACATGACTGACTGGCACATTGCAGAACAGTGCGATTTTTTCTTTAATCTCTTCTGTCAGCTCATGCTCACTTCTGCATACCAGTATATCCGGCTGAATTCCCATTCCCTGAAGTTCTTTTACACTCGCCTGGGTTGGTTTTGTTTTCAGCTCTTCGGATGCTTTTAAGTAAGGAATTAACGTTACATGAATCAGAATTGCATTGTCATGCCCCACATTAAGCTGGAACTGACGGATGGCTTCCAGAAATGGCTGGCTTTCGATATCACCAACTGTTCCTCCGACCTCGATAATGGCAATCTTGTTTTCCTCCGGTGATTTGGCGCGGTAGAAACGACTCTTGATCTCATTTGTAATATGAGGAATTACCTGTACGGTTCCTCCGCCGAAATCTCCGTGACGTTCTTTCTGAAGAACGGACCAGTAAACTTTACCGGTCGTCACGTTGGAATTTTTGTCGAGGCTCTCATCAATAAATCTCTCATAATGTCCCAGATCCAGGTCTGTCTCTGTACCGTCATCTGTTACAAAAACTTCTCCATGCTGAATCGGGTTCATGGTTCCCGGGTCAATGTTGATATATGGATCAAACTTCTGCATGGTTACCTGGTATCCTCTCGCCTTGAGAAGACGTCCCAGGGATGCAGCTGTGATTCCTTTTCCAAGACCGGAAACAACGCCTCCTGTGACAAATACATACTTTACTGCCATTTTGATTTCCTCCTCCATCATCCTTGGTTTATAATGAAAAAGCGTCAGATACAGTATTCAGAGGGCACTTGACCCATCTGATATCCTGCATCTGACGCCTTTGTCAGATCAACATATCCTAATCAATATGTGTTTTCCTTTATTTCAATCCACAGTCAGTAATTTCACAAAATCTGACCTGTCAGCTCACCGCTGATTGTGACTTGTCCTATGTCAATAGGAGATACCGATTTCTCTCTGCCCACCACTGCTTATTGTTCTTCGCAACCTCCGCAGGGAACTTACTTGATTCGGTTAAATCTTCTACATATAACTTATCGAGAGAAAAGAATACTCCTCACAGATGTCTCTTAAAAATATGCTATACTATAAAACATTTTTTTTCGTTTGTCAACAATGAAGTTTCATCTTTAATCAAAAAGACAGCTTTGAATTCTTTATTCTTCAAGTCTGTCTTTTTTGAAATCAATATTTACTTATGAGCGAAAACTCTCATTATGCCACTGCAAACTTTTTCAAAGTACGATTGAATTCTTTGCTCTCACCATGGCAGTCTACAGTCAGAACCTTTGTCAGGTCAAGGCTGAGTACGCCAAGAATTGATTTGGCATCAATTAAAAATCTGTTATAATATACATCAACATCAAAATCGCATCTGGTTGCTGCGTTTACAAATTCCTGCACTTCTTCCGTTGCATTTAATTTAATCTTGCTCTGTGACATGAAAATCACCCTTTCTAAAGTTATGAGTAACTGTCCTGTATCTGTTGCTGCTGTACCATATAGCAAAAATAATCAATACCTGACAATTACTGTTTCATTTTATGGATTGCACACATTATCTTCCTCATTGCGAATTTTGTCAAGTTATTTCATGTATGTAATTTTATCCACAGGAACGTTATTTTTATACATTTAGTATATTTTCATCATATAATAAGCGTTATTTTTTGTCACTATTACTCACCCATCCTCTATATTGGTTATACCACTATGTGAGATTGATTCCATAATCTGTGACAAGTTTCTACAATTTTTCACGAAATAAATATTACTATTCACTCCGTTCTTAATAGTACGTTTTGTAAAGCATTGACATATGAACAACAACAATGTATGTATCTATCTAAAGTCTAAAACAAATTCTTTTCCTCTCCAGCCTTCTTTGTATATAAGCATAAAAATATAGAGGCAGGTAATCCCACCTCTATCTATAAATCAGATTCACTACAACTGATGCAGTACACTGTCAGCACACTGCACCTTTCAAATATGAATCATCAACATTTCACAATATCAGCAAACTCCGCATGACTATAATCCGGAATATCCATTGGATAATTTCCATCGAAGCATGCCTTACATAATGGCAGACCGCCTGCCATTCCCTCCAGATAATCTGTCTGCATATATCCCAGCGAATCCGCACCAATCATCTTTCGGATTTCTTCTGTACTGTGGCTTGCAGCGATCAGCTGGTCATTGGATGGAACATCGGTTCCAAAATAGCATGGATGCAAGAACGGCGGTGAACTGATACGCACATGAACTTCCTTTGCTCCTGCCTCTTTTAGCATATGAATCAGATTGGCAATCGTCGTTCCTCTTACGATAGAGTCATCCACCAGTACGATTCTCTTACCCTTGACAACCGATTCCAGTACGCTCAGTTTCAGATGTACGCTGGACTCACGTTCTTCCTGCGTAGGTTTGATGAAAGTTCTTCCAATATAGCTGTTCTTATAGAAGGCAAAAGCAAACGGAATACCAGAAGCTTCTGAATATCCCTTCGCTGCCGGAAGTCCTGATTCCGGAACACCCGTTACGATATCCGCATCTACAGGATAAGACTTGGCAAGAGACTTTCCGCCACGGATTCTGGCGTCATAAACCTTCACTCCGTCAATCGTACTGTCCAGTCTTGCAAAATATATATATTCAAATACACAATGGGCTCTCTTTGCAGTTGCAAGAGTCGCAAGTTCCATATTGGATTTCAGCCCATCTTTTGTGATCGTAAGGATCTCACCCGGCTCAATATCACGGACAAATTCCGCACTGACAGAAGTAAGCGCACAGCTTTCAGAAGCAACCACATATGTATTTCCTCTTTTTCCAAGACATAACGGTTTTAAACCATAAGGGTCACGAACTGCGATCAGTTTTCTCGGGCTCATGACAACCAGGCCATAAGCACCTTTGATTTTTCTGGCAGTTTTTAATACTGCTTCCTCTACGGTCTTAGAATGTACACGCTCCCTTGCAATATGGAATGCAATAACCTCTGAATCTGTAGTCGTGTGGAAAATCGCTCCATTCTGAATCAGTTCCCATTTCAGCTCCGGTGTATTTACCAGATTTCCGTTATGTGCAAGTGCAAGAGTTCCCTTTACATATGATAAAACAAGCGGCTGTGCATTCTCGGCAACAGAAGCTCCTGTGGTAGAATATCTTACATGACCAATTCCGATGTCTCCTTGGTATTTACGGACAACATCCTGTCTGAGAACCTCGCTTACCAGACCGAGATCCTTATGAAACTTCACATTTCCACGTTCTCCCTTAGTATCAGAAACTGCAAGTCCGCAGGATTCCTGACCTCTGTGCTGCAAAGAAGTCAGTCCATAATATATGGACGGAACCACATTGCCGCCATCCAGGTCATAGATTCCAAAGACGCCGCACTCTTCTTTTATTCCAGCCATCTGATTTCCTCCGATTCTATTCAAATGTTCTTTTGTCTGGCAGGTTTCAAATCCAAAAAATCTTATCGTGCAGACACGAACAGCTTTTCGTCACTTAAACCCTGACATCCCAAATTATAATAATTGAAACAAATTTGTCAACCTATCCTTTTTTTGCCACATCTCAAAAATTTTTTCTGAATTTTTTCAAAAAAAGTGCTTGACATCTGTTTTCATTTCGTTTATAGTACAGCACATAAAGCAAAGGCGCTTTGGATTTGAGATAAGTCCAAGGCGCCTTTTTCGTTTTATACTTTTCGCTTTATAGAAAATTTTCGATGAGGAATTTTCTATGAGACGAAATCCGTTACAGATTTTATCGTGATCTGTAGCCGGACTACACATATTCATTTTATCAGCGAAATTACAAACCGAAAGGAGCGTACCTATATGGCACAGAATATCCCTGAACTGTACGGCAGCTTAGTTTTCAACGACAAAGTAATGCGAAGCAAACTGCCAAAAGACATGTACAAAGCATTAAAGAAAACAATCGAGAACGGCACACATCTTGAACTTGATGTTGCTAACTCCGTTGCAGTTGCAATGAAAGAATGGGCCACCGAAAACGGAGCTACCCATTATACTCACTGGTTCCAGCCAATGACAAACGTAACTGCCGAAAAGCATGACAGCTTCATTTCTCCTACAGGAGATGGACAGGTCATCATGGATTTCTCCGGTAAAGAACTTGTAAAAGGTGAGCCAGATGCTTCCAGTTTCCCGTCAGGCGGTCTTCGTGCCACATTCGAGGCAAGAGGATATACAGCATGGGATCCTACCTCACCGGCATTTATTAAAGATGGAACACTTTACATTCCTACAGCATTCTGTTCTTATAGCGGTGAAGCCCTTGATAAAAAGACTCCTCTCCTTCGTTCCATGGAGACACTTGATAAAGAAGCTACAAATCTTCTTCATATAATAGGAAATAAAGAAGTCAGACATGTCAATACAACCGTAGGTCCTGAACAGGAATACTTCCTGGTAGACAAAGAATTATATAAACAGAGAAAAGACCTTGTATTCTGCGGACGTACATTGATCGGTGCCCCTGCTCCTAAAGGACAGGAAATGGAAGATCATTACTTCGGTGCTCTTAAACCACGTGTTGCAGCTTACATGCATGACCTGGACGTAGAGCTTTGGAAACTTGGTATTCCGGCTAAAACAAAACATAACGAAGTTGCTCCTGCACAGCATGAGCTGGCTCCTGTATTTGATACCACAAACGTTGCAGTTGACCATAACCAGTTAACAATGGAAGTCATGAAGAAAGTCGCAGACAAACATGGTCTTGTATGCCTTCTTCATGAGAAACCATTCGAGGGAATCAATGGAAGTGGTAAACACAACAACTGGTCTATGATTACAGACACAGGTGTAAACATCCTTGATCCAGGCAAAACACCTGCTGAGAATACACAGTTTCTGATTTTCCTGACAGCTGTTATCAAGGCTGTTGATGAATACGCAGATGTACTTCGTATTTCTGTAGCAAGTGCCGGAAATGATCACCGTCTTGGCGCAAACGAGGCTCCGCCTGCTGTTGTATCCATATTTCTTGGCGATGAGCTGACAGAGATCTTAAAATCTATCGAAAATGGTGAATACTTTGCAGGAAGCCGCGCTGTCCAGATGGATATCGGTGCAAAAGTACTTCCTCATTTCGTAAAGGATAATACAGACAGAAACCGTACTTCACCATTCGCATTCACAGGAAACAAATTCGAGTTCCGTATGCTTGGATCCGAGGCTTCTGTCGCCAACCCGAACATCATCTTAAATACTGCGGTTGCTGAGTGTGTACACCAGTTTGCAGAACAGTTAAAAGATGTTCCGGATGACAAGATGGACGATGCAATCCATGAACTGATCAGGAAAACAATCACAGATCACAAACGCGTTATCTTCAATGGCAACGGATATACCGACGAATGGATTGAAGAAGCCGAAAAGCGTGGTCTTTACAACCTGAAATCCACACCGGATGCTCTTCCACAGTGGATCGCAGATAAGAATATTGAACTCTTTACCAAATATCATATTTTCACAAAAGAAGAGATTGAGTCCCGTTATGAGATCTGGCTGGAAACTTATTCCAAGATTCTTAACATTGAGTCCAATACTATGGTTGAAATGGTACAGAAGGACTTCCTTCCATCTGTATTTGCATACATTGATAAGATTGCAGCTACTGCTGTTGCCAAGAAATCAGTTGTCGCAGATGTAAGCACAGCTTCCGAAGGAAAACTAATCAAAGAGCTTTCACAGCTTGCCGACGAGATTTCCACAGGTCTTGACACCTTAAAGGCAGACACAGCAAAAGCTCTGGCTACCGAAGATCCTCTGGCAAATGCAAAAGCATATCAGACAGTTGTTCTCTCCGATATGGAAACACTGAGAAAATCTGTAGATGCTGCAGAGGTTCTGATTCCGGATGCACTGCTTCCATATCCTACATATGATAAGCTTCTGTTTTCCGTATAATTTGTAGGATTGCGGGAGCTGCAAAGCAGCGGAGCAATCCGCAGATATCAGGTAATAACAGGGGAATATCCTTATGAACTCTACTTCATAATTCATTATCGATTTCCTCATCCATTAATCACACGATATACGGATATTCCCTTGTTTTACATATAATTAATTGTAGCTTTCATGCATTACATAACAGATAACCCGCATCTTTTTGCATCAGATATGTTCTGCACTATAAAGCCAATAAAATTAAATATGGATTTTATATTCGCAAAAGCGCGATGAACCTGTAAAGATCAGGACATCGCGCTTTTTGATTTATATAAAATATTAGGAAATTTTTTATGAGGGAGGAATATTATTATGGAATTTTCCGCAGTAAACACAATATGGGTGCTGGTTGGCGCCGCGCTGGTCTTCTTTATGCAGGCCGGATTCGCAATGGTAGAAACAGGCTTCACACGAGCCAAAAACGCAGGTAACATTATTATGAAAAACCTGATGGACTTCTGTATCGGAACCCCGGTCTTCTGGCTGGTCGGCTTCGGTCTGATGTTCGGTGCAGGTAATGGATTTATCGGAAAGATCGGTGGTATTGCAACAGAAGCACACTATGGTTCAGGAATGCTTCCTGACGGAGTTCCTTTCTGGGCATTCTTAATCTTCCAGACAGTATTCTGTGCAACATCCGCAACAATTGTTTCCGGTGCAATGGCAGAACGTACCAAGTTCCTTTCCTATTGTGTCTACAGCCTTATGATCAGTCTTGTTGTATATCCGGTATCCGGACACTGGATCTGGGGCGGTGGATTTATCAGCCAGATGGGATTCCATGATTTCGCAGGTTCCTGTGCAGTACATATGGTAGGTGGTGTGGCAGCTCTGATTGGTGCCATCATCCTTGGACCTCGTATCGGTAAATATACAAAGGACGGCAAATCAAAGGCTATCCCGGGACACAACCTTACAGTTGGCGCTTTAGGTGTATTTATCCTCTGGTTCTGCTGGTTCGGATTTAACGGTGCTTCCACAGTAAGTATGGAAGGCGATGCAATCGTAAGTGCCGGTAAAATCTTCGTTACTACTAACCTTTCAGCAGCTGTTGCAACTGTAACTGTTATGATCATCACATGGGTACGTTACAAAAAACCGGATGTTTCCATGTCTCTGAACGGTTCTCTCGCAGGACTTGTAGCAATTACGGCAGGATGCGACACAGTTTCTCCTACATCCGCAGCAATCATCGGTATTGCTTCCGGTTTTATCGTAGTATTTGGTATTGAATTTATTGACAAAGTCCTGAAAATCGATGACCCTGTTGGTGCTGTCGGTGTTCATGGTTTAAACGGTGCTTTCGGTACTCTTGCAGTTGGTCTTTTCTCCGATGGATCAGGCACAGACTGGAAAGGACTTCTTACAGGCGGCGGCTTCCACGGATTTGGTGTTCAGTTCACAGGTATGATCATCACAATCGCATGGGTTGTTGTTACTATGACAATTATCTTCCAGGTAATCAAACATACAATCGGACTTCGTGTTTCAGCTGAAGAAGAGATCGCAGGTCTTGACTCCAAAGAACATGGTCTTGCAAGTGCTTATGACGGTTTCGCAATGGCTGGCGTTCCGACTCCTATGGGAACTTCCATAAAAGCTCCTGTTGTCACAGCCAGACCTTCTGCTCCTGCTGAATCAGTTCCCGAACTTCCGAAAGAAGGCGTTCATAAGCTTACAAAAGTTGTTATTATCACTCGTCAGAATAAGCTTGATGAATTTATGCAGGCAATGAACGAGATCGGTGTTACAGGTATCACTATTACGAACGTTCTCGGATGCGGTGTACAGAAAGGTGCTCCATCCTACTATCGTGGTGTTGAGATGGAAATGAATCTTCTTCCTAAGATCAAGATTGAGATCGTTGTCAGTCTCGTACCTGTACAGAAAGTTATTGAAACTGCCAAAGCAGTCCTTCATACAGGCCAGATCGGTGATGGTAAAGTATTTGTATATGATATTGAAAATGTAGTGAAGATCCGTACCGGAGAAGAAGGTTATCTTGCTCTCCAGGATACTAAATAAGCTTTCCACTCATAATAAATATCCTAAAATAAATATCCTAAAAGGAAGAAAGCCCCGGGATTTATACCCGGGGCTTTCTTCCTTTAATTTTAATTTCTGTCATTCTGTTCTTCATGCGGAGACAATCTGGGTAAATTCCAATGATAATGCGCAGCCAGATATCGGATCAGCACCACCACGATTGACGATACCACCATCGCTTCTACATTTCCCACAAACCGGTTCATATATACGCAAACGATCGCGCCAATGATTGATGCACAGGCATAGATATGCTTTACAAAAATATATGGCGGCACACTTGCCATCATATCTCTCAAAAGACCGCCGCCCACTCCTGTGATCGTTCCGAGAAACACAAGAAGAAATGCATTATCCATATGTCCCTGACGGATTCCCGCATTTACTCCTACTACTGTAAAAATCCCCAGTCCCACAGAGTCCAGCACCAGCATAAATTTGTCATAGGTTTCTCTTCTGTGTCCCTCCAAAAGTTCTCTTTTGAAATAAAAAATAAAGAACACAATGCAGGAAGTAAGCACAGACACCAGTGCATACACCGGATTTCTGAATACAGCCGGAGGAATTACTCCCAGAACAATATCCCTGATCATTCCTCCTCCCACTGCTGTTGCCACTCCCAGAACACTGACACCAAAAATATCCATGTTGCGCTCCACTCCCACCATTGCTCCTGAAGCTGCAAACGCCACTGTTCCTGCCATTTCCATAATAAATGTTGCAATTGACTGATAATCCATATATAAATCCTGACTCCTGTTTTCTTTCTATAGTAACTCCTAACAGTATATATAAGTTTTCCCTCTATGGCAATAACCGTTTTACAGATGCTCCTTTAAATAAAGTACCATCCACAGTAAAACGGTCAATCAGCGTAGTCTTTGGATTCTCAATCAGATCGATCAGCTTCTCCGCCGCTATTCTGCCGATCGCAACGGTATCCTGACAAAGCGTAGTCAGTTTTGGTTCCAGTATCTTTGCAATTGTAATACCGTCATATCCCGCAATAGAGATATCCTCCGGAATCCGAAGCCCTCTTTCCCGGATTTCATTGATCCCGCCTATCGCAGCATAATCATCCGGATAAAGAATACAGGTTGGAGGATTGGGAAGATCCAACAGTTCCCCCGTAACCTTTGCAGCGCTATCTGCATCTCTGTACGGACATTCTTTAACGTAAGCATCCGGTATCTCCACTCCCAGCCGCTGTAAAGTCCGATAAAAACCGGAAAGACGCATTCTGGTAACAGACGTATTATCTCCATGAATATATGCAATGCGTCTGTGCCCCTGGTTATAAATATAGGTAACCAGTTCTTCCATTCCCTGACTGTTATTGGAAACAACTGCAATATTTCCGTCAAATACATGGTCGATCGTAACTACCGGAATCTCTGAACGAATCAGTTCCTGCACTTCATCCGCATAAAAATCCACACAGGCAATGACTACACCATCCACCCCTCTGTAGCGGCAATGTTCATAATAACTCAGTTTCTGTCCGGAAATCTTTCCGCTTGTGAAGGTAATATCGTACCCTCTTTCCTCTGCAGTCCTCTTAAAGCTCTCCAGCACATGATTAAAATAATCATGGGTAAGCCCGCTGGCAGCTTCATCAACAAACATTACTCCGATATTATAGCTTCTTTTAGTCTTCAGCGTTCTTGCTGAAGAATTAGGCAAGTATCCCATTTCTGAAGCTGTTTTCAGAATTATTTTCCGTGTTTCCTCACTGATATCGGAATAACCATTCAATGCTTTGCTGACACTGGCCACAGAGACATTACACTTTTTCGCAATTTCTTTCATCGAAACCATAGGTATGCCTCAATCTTTCCTAAAATTTTCGTAAACGTTTTCGTGCTTTTATTGTATAACTATCCGCACAATTATTCAAGCTTTTAGCTTTATTTTTTGTGCATCTTTGCTATTTTTTGTATGATTGCACAATTTTTATCCCTTATATTTTCCTTTTATCACAAATCCTTTTCATCATTTTAACGAAATTTCACTCTTATTTTTTGACATTTATTTCTCTGCAAAGCAGTTGATTTTATCAACTTCTTCCGTTATACTAAAGAAAAATAGCAGTAATGCCACGATAATCGTACGTTTTTATTCTAAACTTATTCGTTTTCGTGTCTTTGTTTTCTGTATATTCAGAATAATTGCTACAAATCATTTATAAAACAGGAGGACTTCTTATGAAATTCGGTTATTTCGATGACAATGCCAAAGAATACGTCATCACTACACCAGACACTCCACTCCCATGGATCAACTATCTGGGTTCTCAGGATTTCTTCTCACTGATTTCCAATACCTGTGGCGGATACAGTTTTTACAAAGACGCCAAACTTCTTCGTATCACCCGTTACCGCTACAATAATATCCCGGTAGATTCAAATGGAAAATATTACTATATCCATGACGGCGAAGAAATCTGGAATCCAGGTTCCATGCCTTCCAAAACACCTCTGGATTCTTATGAATGCCATCATGGAATCGGCTACAGCCGTTTTCTTTCTTCCAAAAATGGATTAAAAGCTAATCTTCTTGCTTTTGTTCCTGTTAACTCAACCTGCGAAATCAACAAACTGACTCTCACAAATACAACTGATACTTCGAAAACTTTTTCCCTTTTCTCTTATGTAGAGTTCTGTCTATGGAACGCAGTTGATGACAGCACAAACTTCCAGAGAAATTTAAGCATCGGAGAAGTCGAACTCGAAGGCAGCACTATTTACCACAAAACCGAATATCGCGAACGCCGCAGACATTACAGTTTCTTCAGCGTAAACAGCCCTGTTGATGGTTTTGATACTAGCAGAGATGTTTTCCTTGGTATGAATAACGGAAACGCTTTCCCTGCTGCCGTAAAAGAAAATAAAGCAAGAAATTCTGTGGCAAGCGGCTGGTACCCTATCGCAAGCCACCAGATTAATATAACACTTTCCGCCGGAGAATCCAAGGACTTTATTTTCATTCTTGGTTACAGCGAGAACCCTCAGGATCAGAAGTTTGTTGCTCCGAACGTAATCCGCAAAGACGGCGCACATAAAATCCTCGAACAGTTCCAGACAACCGAACAGGTTGATGCGGCATTCGCAGAACTGAATGCTTACTGGGATAAACTACTCTCTCGTTATCATGTAGAAAGTAATGACGAACACGTAAACCGTATGGCCAACATCTGGAACCAGTATCAATGTATGGTCACTTTCAACATGTCACGTTCTGCTTCTTACTACGAATCCGGCACAGGCCGTGGAATGGGATTCCGTGATTCCTGTCAGGATCTTCTTGGTTTCGTACACCTGATCCCGGAACGTGCAAGAGAACGTATCCTGGACATCGCAGCTACTCAGTTCGAAGATGGAAGCGCTTATCATCAGTATCAGCCACTTACCAAGAAGGGTAATCTGGACATCGGAAGTGGATTTAATGATGACCCATTATGGCTGATTGCAGCTGTTTCCGCTTATCTGAAAGAAACAGGTGACTTCTCTATCTTAAATGAGATGGTAGATTTCGATAATCAGAAAGAAAAAGCAGCACCTCTGTACGAGCATCTGCGCCGTTCTTTCGAATATACAGCCACTCATCTCGGACCGCACAAGCTGCCATTGATCGGACGTGCAGACTGGAACGACTGCCTGAACCTTAACTGCTTCTCCACAGAACCGGGAGAATCCTTCCAGACTACAGGACCTTCCGAAGGACCTGTTGCAGAGTCTGTATTTATCGCAGGTATGTTTGTAAAATACGGCAGAGAATTCGCAGAGATCAGCCGTCATATGGGGGACACCACAGCCGCAGACAGAGCCGAAAAAGAAGTCGATGCCATGTATCAGGCAGTTCTGGATGCCGGCTGGGATGGAGAATGGTTTGTACGTGCATATGATGCAGAATCAAAAAAAGTTGGTTCCAAAGAATGCAAGGAAGGTCAGATCTTTATCGAACCGCAGGGCTTCTGCGTTATGGCAGGAATCGGTGTGAAAGAAGGTCTTGCCCAAAAGGCTCTGGATTCTGTCAAAGAGCGTCTGGATACCAAATACGGTATTATGATCCTTCAGCCGGCCTATACCCAGTATTATCTGAACCTTGGAGAAATTTCCTCCTATCCGCCGGGATATAAAGAGAACGCAGGTATCTTCTGTCACAATAATCCATGGGTTTCTATCGCAGAAACCGTCATCGGACGCGGCAACAGAGCTTTTGAGATTTACAAGAAGACCTGCCCGTCCTACATCGAAGATATCAGCGAAATCCACTGTACGGAACCATATGTATATTCTCAGATGGTTGCAGGCGCTGACGCAGTTTTCCATGGTCAGGCAAAGAACAGCTGGCTGACAGGTACTGCAGCATGGACTTTCTGGAACCTGTCTCAGGCTATCCTGGGTGTTCAGCCATCCTACGACGGACTGTGTATCAACCCATGTATCCCGGAAGGATTTGGTGATTTCACACTTACCAGAACATTCCGCGATGCTGTTTACCACATCGAAGTCAAGAACCCGGATAACGTTCAGAAGGGTGTTAAGAAAGTGGTTGTAGACGGCAAAGAATATGAAGGCTGCCTGATTCCTTTTGAAGAAGGTAAGAAAGAATATCACGTAACTGTTTGCATGGGATAATGATTTCATTCTTTTTGCTCACGACAGATACATCATAAACAGAAAAGTCGATTTTCAGATATCATCCACAGGAGTTTACTTCTCCTGTGATGATCTGAAAATCGACTTTTTTATCTTTATGCTCCTTTATCCTAAACATTTCTTATCTTCACATATTTAAAGATATGACTGAGTCTGCATATACTGTCCGAGACTTAGAATGGTTAAGAAGAGACTTGGAAAAATTACAACAAAAAGGGAGCTACTCAATGATGAATAACTCCCAATTTTTTAAATCATATGTGTTACAAACGGCGTGTTGCAAACCCGTTACAAACAACCCCATTTTAACCACTTTTTACTACTCTGTTTGGACACGATAAATGCTTATTTTAAGCCATTTATTAGAATTTACCAGCTTTAGCAGCTTCCTCAATGGAAACAGCTACTGCAACTGTCATACCAACCATCGGGT
>OOAK01001535.1_pt1 | contig 14748 bp, 7 predicted proteins | sample 1671811 | NCBI WGS metagenome assembly OOAK01 (sample SAMN06348195, study PRJEB24527) | human gut metagenome | biome: human gut; feature: ankylosing spondylitis patient; material: feces | host: Homo sapiens | place: China | collected 2015-10 | reverse complement strand
ATCAAGATCATCGGTGACAACACAGATATGTACGCTCAGGCTTACTTTGACTATGACTCAAAGAAATCCGGCGGTGTTACCATGTCTCACCTGCGTTTCGGTAAGAAACCGATCAAATCTACCTACCTGATCAAAAAAGCAAACTTTGTAGCATGCCACAATCCTTCCTATGTTCGTAAATACAACATGGTTCAGGAACTGGTTGACGGCGGTACATTCCTGCTGAACTGCCCATGGGATATGGAAGGTCTGGAAAAACATCTGCCGGGTCAGGTAAAAGCATACATCGCAAAGCACAACATCAAATTCTACATCATTGATGGTGTTAAGATCGGTATTGAGACAGGCATGGGTCCGACTCGTATCAATACCATCCTGCAGTCTGCATTCTTTAAACTGGCAAACATCATTCCGGAAGAAAGAGCGATCGAGCTGATGAAAGCAGCAGCAAAAGCAACTTACGGACGTAAAGGTGATGATGTCGTTCAGAAGAACTGGGCAGCTATCGATGAAGGTGCAAAACAGATCGTTGAAGTAAACGTTCCGGAAAGCTGGAAAGACGCACAGGACGAAGGTCTGGATACCAAAGTTGCAACAGGCGACCGTCAGGACGTAGTAGATTTCGTAAACAACATCCAGAACAAAGTAAACGCTCAGGAAGGTAATACACTGCCTGTATCTGCATTCAAAGATTATGTGGACGGTACGACACCATCCGGTGCAGCTGCATTCGAAAAACGTGGTATCGCAGTAAACGTTCCTGTATGGAATCCGGAAAACTGTATCCAGTGTAACCGCTGTGCATACGTTTGTCCGCACGCTGTTATCCGTCCGGTAGCACTGACTGACGAAGAGGTTGCTGCAGCTCCGGAAGGACTGAAGACTCTGCCGATGACCGGTATGAAAGAATATAAATTCACAATGACTGTATCCGCTTACGACTGTACCGGATGTGGTTCCTGTGCAAACGTCTGCCCGGGCAAGAAAGGTGCAAAAGCACTGGCTATGGAAAACATGGAAGCAAATGCCGGCGAACAGAAATACTTCGACTATGCAACAAAACTGCCTGCAAAAGCAGATGTAGTAGAAAAATTCAAAGAAAATACGGTAAAAGGTTCTCAGTTCAAACAGCCGCTGCTTGAGTTCTCAGGTGCCTGTGCAGGTTGTGGTGAGACACCGTATGCAAAACTGGTTACACAGCTGTTTGGTGACAGAATGTACATTGCAAACGCAACAGGATGCTCCTCTATCTGGGGTAACTCTTCACCGTCCACACCGTACACCGTAAACGAAAAAGGACAGGGTCCTGCATGGAGCAACTCACTGTTCGAAGATAACGCAGAGTTCGGTTATGGTATGCTGTTAGCTCAGAAAGCAATCCGTGAAGGACTGAAAGCAAAAGTAGAAGCTGTTGCTGCAAACGAAAAAGCTTCTGATGAAGTGAAAGCAGCCTGCCAGGAATGGCTGGATACTTACAGCGTAGGTGCTACAAACGGAACAGCTACAGACAAACTGGTAGCAGCTCTGGAAGGCATCGACTGTGATACATGTAAAGACATCGTCAAGAACAAAGATTTTCTGGCTAAGAAATCCCAGTGGATCTTCGGAGGTGACGGATGGGCTTATGATATCGGATTCGGCGGCGTTGACCATGTACTGGCAAGCGGCAAAGATATCAACATCATGGTATTCAACACTGAGGTTTACTCCAACACAGGCGGACAGTCCTCCAAAGCTACTCCGACCGGTGCAGTTGCACAGTTCGCAGCAGGCGGTAAAGAAGTGAAGAAAAAAGATATGGCAAGCATTGCAATGAGCTATGGCTATGTATATGTAGCACAGATCTCCATGGGTGCTGACTTCAACCAGACGGTAAAAGCAATCGCAGAAGCAGAAGCATATCCGGGACCATCCCTGATCATCGCATACGCTCCATGTATCAACCATGGTATCAAGAAAGGTATGGCAAAAGCTCAGACAGAAGAAGAACTGGCAGTAAAAGCTGGTTACTGGCATTGCTTCCGTTACAATCCGGCTGCAAAAGCAGAAGGAAAAGATGCATTCACTCTGGACAGCAAGGCTCCGACAGGAGAATATCAGGAATTCCTGAACGGCGAAGTTCGTTACAACTCCCTGATGCGTTCTAACCCTGAAAAGGCTAAGAAACTGTTCGCTAAGAATGAAGCAGAAGCAAAAGCTCGTTATGAATACCTGAACAAACTGATCACACTGTATGGTGCAAATAAAACAGAAGAATAATGAGAAGATCAGCATTTGCTGATAATATAAAAGAGACCGCAGAGCGAAATGCCCTGCGGTCTTTTACGTGAATCTTGAATAATAAAATTGCATTTAATCGATGCCGACGCGGATACCGCCGGAGCGTTCACATGGCTGCAAAAGTACGCAGACCGGTTCGTTGCCGGACCATTCATAGGCATAGGATTCTCCAGAAGCCTGCCCGATCAGGTTTTTCCAGGAAAGATCACTGCGGATCTGCGGATCGCCATATCCGCGGCGGCTCATCCAGCAGATCACGGCATCCGGGTCTACAGAAATTGTAGCATGGCTGTCGGTGTTGTCCATGGCGATTGGGTTGCCGTCCGAGAGCACAGCGACATAGGCATTCGGACCGGCTCCGGTCAGCGTTGAGGTTGCCAGACCTTTCTGGGAAAAGATACCGCAGCCGATAAAGCGGACGCTGTAATCACAGTCCTGTGTAAAAGCGAGAATATTCTCGGACTCTACCGAAAGGATTTCACCCTGGGCAAGTTTATACACAACTACATGCTGTCCATGATTTGCATAATAAGTGACAGAATCGCCATTCATAGTGACTTTCATCAGAGGCAGATTTTCACGGGTGACGCGTCTTGTCAGGGAACCGAGGGCTGCCTGCATCAGGTTGCTCTGTGGACCGAGCAGCAGTTTTTCGAAACGATAATTTTTTCCGCCCTGGCTTTCGCCGGCGATAAAAGCACCGGCCTTTGTGAACAGTACATCATTTCCGGTGCAGGTAACTTTCAGACTCAGTTCATTGATCACTTCAAAATTTAACATAAAACGATTTCCTCCTTAAAAAGAAACGGTGTTCAAGTCTGTTTAACCTGTACACCATACAGACCGCATAAGCCTTCCAGGTCTTTGGCGACCCCGTTTCCGATGGCATTGAATTTCCAGTTTCCGTTATGTAAATAGACTTCTCCGATCATCATGGAGATGACATTGGAATAATATTCATCCATCACAAAGCTGACCAGCTCCCGGTCAGAAGCGGCATCTAAAATCCGCACATAGGCATCCTCGATCATGCCGAAATTCAGGCGTTTGGAAAAGGCATCATTGATCGTCAGCACAAAGACGATCCGGGTGATCGATGGATTCAGTCTGGAAAGATCGATCGCAACGGACTCGCGGTCCGTGTTTTCCCGATCAGAAAAAATCACACTGCAATCCGGACTTTCTTTTTGACCGTAAAATACAAACCAGTCATCGCCTGAAACTTTTCCGTCACGGCCAAGAAGAAATGCGGAAACATCCACATCACAGGCCGGATTTTTGACATTCCAGCCAAGGCAGGCCTTGATCTTTCCAAGAGAAATTGCATCTCCAAGTAGTGTTTTCTGTCCTTTCCTCGTTTGATTTATCAAAGCAGGCATGATCTGGTGTGAGATGCCGGGAGTTTCCGATGCCCTGGATACAGTGAATGGCGCGGCTTCTGCAGAGGAGAGAGATTCACTTTGCGTCACGCGATTTATGTTGTGTATGCCTGTATAGTCCTCAGCTCTGGAGGTGACACGGTTGATCTCAAGGATCGAATCTGTGTGAAGGGGGTGCGAAGTCTTTTTTGGAAGAACAAGCATAAAATGACCTCCTTTTCTTTTATCTGCTTTGAGTATACGCTAAAAAGCAGAAATTGTCACGTCTGGATCCGATTTTTCAGGTATCTGTACGGCGACAGTATGCAAAGAGAAACGATTGCCTGGTCGTTTCTTAAAATGCTTGAAAAGAAACGCAAAAAATGATATAGTGATTTATATGTAATTTTACAGAAAAAGAGAGGGCGACATTCGCATTTCACCTATGTTCAGACAACAGAAATTAAGCATACTTGACGATTATTTTAAAGAGCTTTCGGTCAGAACGACAAGAGAAGAAGTATACTTTTACCGCATCAGTGGTTATACACCGCAGGTCGCGGCCTTTATCCGGAAATATTATGAGGAGGCGAGGCTTCGCGGCGTTGTGATCGAAGGCAGGATTCCCAATCCTGCCGGGCAGAATCTTTCTTATTATGAAGAGATGATGGGCATGGATTTTCAGATGGCTCCTGGTTTTATCGAAAGTCGTTTACAGAAATGGCTTCCGCGGATGAATCCGTACCAGCGGAAAAATATGGCGATGTCCATGTATGATTTTTTTGCTTCTATGCAAAGGGCAGGCAAGACAGAGGGTATGCTGAAAAATGCCTACATCAAGTTCATGTGCTGGCTGTATTATAAGTTCGAGCGGATCGTCAATCTGCTCGGTGAAAATTCCGTCCCGAAGATTCTGTACGAGGGAGACATCAGCCATTATGAGCTGATGCTTTTGTCTATATTGTGCCATGCGGGCTGCGATATTGTACTTTTGCAGTACCACGGAGATCAGAATTATCAGAGGCTGGATGCGGCGAATGCATATTCTATGCCGCTGACCTTGCCGGATATGCAGGCATTTCCGGGGGATTTCAGTCTGAAGAATCTTCGCATGCAGCAGCAACAGGAGCTGGAGCGAAGCCGCCTTTACGGCAGACTTCCGGATGTCAGAAACTGCACCAATGCATGGATTGAGGGAAAGCCTCTTCTGGATATTGCAAAGCCGCCGACCGTGCGGGGCAGTGATCCTGATTTTTATTATAATTGTTATTGTCAGATAAATGGTGTGGAAGATAAAACTTCTTATACTAACGAGCTTTACCAGCTTTACCAGGAATTGAAAGCCCGGAAGCGAAACATTGTGATCGTAAACGGGCAGATCGAGCCGCCGACTCCGGAGGAGATCGCAAAAGTTTCCAGAAAAAATTACAGCAAAACCGATGAGATGCTTCTGGATCTGAAACGCAATCTTCAGTATCCGGCGAACCGGGAGCTTCAGAGCCTGATGATCAAAGCATTTCTTGATGTGCTTCTGGAGGAGGAAAAAGCACTGGATGAGAACCGCAACAAACTGACCAACAAGGCAGTCTATCTGATCTGCTGGATGATGCGTTATCTGCCGGAGTTATTCAAAAGCTGGCGTATGCCGCAGATTGGATGCTTTTTTTATATGGGCGGATGCAAAAATCGTTTTGAAGCGTTGTTTCTGAAAATGCTGGGCAGACTTCCGGTGGATGTACTGATCCTCGATCCGGATCGTAGTGCTGCGTTTGCACTGGAAGATCAGCTGCTCTATCAGATGAATTTTACGGAGACGCTGCATTTACAGCGTTTTCCGCAGGAAAATACCGAAGTCCGGATGGGGACGGCTGCCTATCATGCGGAGCGGGAACTGGATACTCTGATGTATCAGGATAGTGGACTGTACCGCAACCAGCAGTATCAGAGGGCGGATATCATCAATCTCCAGACAATGTACGAGGAGATCCGGCTTTTATGGAACGAAGAAGTGAAATACCGGCCGAATTTCAGTACGACGGAAAGCACTGTCAATATCCCGGTCATTTTTGCAAAAGTTTCCGGCGTAAAAGACGGAAAAGTATCCGAGTACTGGTCATCGATCCGGGAGCTGATCACAGAAGATACCATGGTGATTAAAAGCTTTCCTTATATTCAGCCGCTTGCAGCCAATCCGATCAAGCCTTATGTGACTGAATTTTACAAAAACGGCAGACTGCAGAAGGCAAAGATCAAAAACCATCCGGCGTATGCCTATGGCTTTTTAAGAGAAGAGATCCAGGAGCACATTCTGGATAAACTGCAGATCCTGATTGAGCAGAAGCTGATCCGCGGCACCTTTGAAAACGGCACGGAGTACACGATCCTTTCGACGATACTGAACCTGCCGAAAGAAATCCTGCGGATGCTTCAGAAATTTGATTTTACAAAGAAAAATCCGAAACTGATCTATATCAATCCCGGTGAGAAAGTAATCTCACTGGAGGATGCGATCCTTACCGCGTTTTTGAATCTGGCCGGTTTTGACATTCTGTTTTTCATACCGACCGGATATCAGAATATAGAGAACTTTTACAACAGAAAACGGATGGAAGAGCATCAGATCGGGGAGTATTTATATGATTTAAATGTCCCGGATCTGACGAAGGTTCCATTACCAAAGGCACGCCAGAAATCCTGGCGGGACATACTATTCAGGAGGGAGTAAAAGATGGGACTTAATTTTAACAGACCAGATGCTCCAACGCAGACAGCTCCGGCCGCACAGGCGGAACTGGAACAGGTGAAGTCTTATGATATCGTTGTGGACAGAAAGCAGATGAGTGCAGAGCTGGTTGGTTCCAAAGAAGTGGACGATATCGTCAGCACGATCGAGGTCAACAATCTGGAGACGATCGTATCGTTTGGGGCAGAGGTCGCAGAAGAGATCTCCAAAGCATCGGATGTGGTGTTAAACAGCATGGATATGAAACAGCTGGATGAGTCCAGTCAGATGCTGAACACGCTTGCAAAGATCATGGAGAAGTTTGATCCGGATGAATTAAAAGAAAACAAAGGTCTGTTTGACAAACTGTTCGGCGGGCTTCGCAAACAGATGGACAAGATTCTTGCTAAATATCATACAATGGGCGAAGAAGTAGATCAGATCTATGTTCAGCTCAAACAGTATGAGACAGAGATCAAGCAGTCCAACCGCAAATTAGAGACGATGTTTGAGGCAAATGTAAATTATTACCACGAGCTGGTGAAATACATTCTTGCCGGAGAACAAGGCTGTCAGGAGCTGGAAGCCTATATCGCACAGCGTCAGGCAGATATGGAGGCTACCGGGGATCAGTCGATCCAGTTTGAGCTTACCAGCTTAAATCAGGCACTGATGATGCTGGAGCAGAGGACACAGGATCTGCGTACCGCAGAAAACATTGCCATGCAGTCGATCCCGATGATCAAGACGATGGCATTCAGCAACATGAACCTGGTCCGCAAGATCAATTCCGCATTTATCATCACACTTCCGGTATTTAAGCAGGCACTGGCACAGGCGATCATGCTGAAACGCCAGAAAATCCAGGCAGAAGCCATTTCTGCACTGGACCAGAAAACAAATGAGATGCTTATTAAAAATGCACAGAATACCGTGCAGCAGTCCAAGATGACGGCACAGCTGGCATCCGGCAGTTCGATTAAGATTGAGACGCTGGAGACGACCTGGAAAACGATCGTAAACGGTATCGATGAGACAAGACAAATCCAGGAAAATGCAAGAAAACAGCGGCATGAAGATCAGGCAAGACTTGAGAACATCAAGCAGGAATTCAACCAGATGTACCACATGCCGACAAAGAGATACTGAGAGCAAACAGGGTGAATCTTCACCTTAATATAAATCCATAAAGGAGGAAACATTATGCCTATTAATTTATCAAAAGGACAGAAAGTAGATCTGACAAAAGGAAATCCGGGACTGAAAAACATTATGGTAGGACTCGGATGGGATGTGAACGCATTTGATACAGGAGCAGATTTTGACCTGGATGCAGCAGCATTTATGTGCGGTTCCAACGGCAAATGCCCGACCGAAAAAGAATTTATCTTTTACGGAAATCTGGAACATCCGACCGGATGTGTCAAACATATGGGCGACAATCTGACCGGTTCCGGCGAAGGCGATGACGAACAGATCATGGTCGATCTGACACAGGTTCCATCCGACATCGAACGTATCGCATTTACCGTAACGATCTACGATGCAGATGTCAGAAGACAGAATTTCGGACAGGTATCCGTGGATGATGCAACCGGAAAAGAACTGATCCATTTTGACCTCGGAGAGGATTTCTCCATTGAGACAGCCGTTGTGGTAGGCGAGCTGTACAAGCACAACGGAGAATGGAAATTCAACGCCATCGGCAGCGGATTCCAGGGCGGTCTGGCAGCACTGTGCGGACATTATGGAATCGAAGTCGCATAAGCAAAAGAAAATCGCAGCAATGCTTAAAAACCTGGAAAAGGGGGCATGATTATGTCTATCAGTTTACAGAAAGGACAGAAAGTGAATCTGTCCAAAGAGAAAAAGGGGTTATCCAGAGTCGTAGTAGGACTTGGATGGGATGAAGTCAAAAGATCCAGAGGATTTTTTGCACTGAAACCGGCACCGATCGACTGCGATGCTTCTGCAATCTTATTACAGAACGGCAGAATGGCAGGAAGAGATGATCTGGTATACTATAACAATCTGACACACAAATCCGGAACCGTCCGTCACATGGGTGATAACCTGACCGGCGAAGGAGAAGGCGATGACGAGCAGATCGTGATCGACCTGGACCGTGTGCCGTCTGAGTATGACAAGATCGTGATCGTTGTAACGATCTATCAGGCACAGCAGAGAAAGCAGCATTTCGGACTGATCGAGAATGCGTTTATCCGCCTGGTAGACGGAAAAAATGACCAGGAGATCTTAAAGTACAACCTGACAGAGGACTACTCCGGAATGACGGCGATGATCTTCGGTGAGATCTATCGCTACAACGGTGAGTGGAAATTCGGTGCCATCGGACAGGGAACAAGGGACGGCGGCATCGGTGAGATGGCAGCAAGATTTCAGAAATAAGAGCGTACCGGTATGACATGGTGCGATATGGGAGAGACTATATCTGAGATGAAGTGATTCATATAGTTTCTCCCTGCTTATAAGCAGAAAAACAAAAACAGGAGACAAAAAGATGAAGTATAATGGTTTGACAGACAAACAGGTCGAAGAGTCCAGAAGTAAATTTGGTTCCAACGAGATCCCGGATTCCGAGCCGACTACATTCTGGGAAGAGTTCAAAGAGACGTTCAGTGATCCGATGATCAAGATCCTGCTGGCGATCGCAGCACTGATGATCGTGATGTTCTTCTTTGGGTATGCGGAGATTTACGAGCCGCTCGGAACGATCGTTGCAGTGCTGATCGTGGCAACCGTATCTGCAAAGACCGGTGTTGCAAGCGATACCAAGTACCGTGAACTGAAAGACAATACAGAGAAAGACAAGTGTAAAGTTCACAGGAACGGCGTGATCACGGTGATCGATGTTGATGATGTTGTAGTCGGTGACAAAGTTCTGCTGCAGTCCGGTGATAAAATCCCGGCAGACGGTGTACTGATCGACGGGGCACTGCGTGTGGACAACTCCGCACTGAACGGCGAGGCAGAAGAATGTAAAAAAACAGCGGCATCAGAAGATTTTCAGCTGGAAGATGACATCACAGGCGATACCTTTGTCGATGCACACTCCCTGTTCCGCGGAGCAGTGATATTTGACGGCGAAGGTATTCTTGATGTACGCAAGGTCGGATTGAAGACCATGATGGGAAAAATGGCAGAAGAGATGCAGGAAGACGAGCCGGATTCTCCTTTGAAAGTAAAACTTGCCAAACTTGCAAAACAGATTTCCACGTTTGGTTATATCGGTGCGGTATTGATCGCCGTACTTTACCTGGTCTACTTTGTTATGCAGGCGGGCGGAGTTTCTCAGTACTTTGCAATGGGGATTGAACCGGTTGTCAAAGATGTTGTAAGGGCTCTTTCTCTGGCAATTGTCATCATCGTCTGTGCAGTTCCGGAAGGACTTCCGCTGATGATCTCCCTCGTACTGATGCAAAATACAAGCAAAATGCTTGACCACAATGTCCTGGTAAGAAAAGCAGAAGGTATCGAGACAGCAGGTTCTTTAAACATTCTCTTCAGTGATAAGACAGGAACGATCACAAAAGGTATGCTTGAAGTGGTCGATTTCTTTACCGGCGACGGCAATTCCATTGATATTGCACAGCTGAGTAAACACAGCAAGGTAAAAGGTCTTGTGGATCTTGCCATCGGTAAGAATACACAGTCCATGTTTGACGCATCCCATAAAGTCATCGGCGGAAATGCAACCGATCAGGCACTGATGAAGTTTTTGGGTGAGGAGACATTCAAGACGCTGGAGAACAGCAGCGAATATAAAATAACAAAACAGCAGTCTTTCAACTCTGCAAATAAATTCAGTCAGGCACGCATCGACAGCACCGGTAAAACTTTCTATAAAGGGGCACCGGAAAAACTTCTGGCAAATGCAGTGAAATATCTGGATGCAGACGGCAATATCTGTACCATGGACAACGCCATCCTGAACCGCAAGATCGATGAACTGGCAGCAAAAGCAATGCGTGTGCTGGCCTTTGGTTATTCAGAAAAAGACATGGTTGAAAATTCAATCAATGATGATATCGTGATCATTGGTCTGGTGGGCATTCGTGACGATGTACGTCCGGAAGCAAAAGAAGCGATCCGGGAAGTACAGGGAGCCGGTATTCAGGTCGTTATGATCACAGGTGACCGCCTTGAGACAGCGGTAGCGATCGCAAAAGATGCAGGACTGTTAAAAGGAGGCAGCGACCGTGCACTTTCCTCCGCACAGCTCAATGAGATGAGTGATGAAGAAGTGAAGAAGATCATACCGAATATCCGTGTGATCGCAAGAGCACTGCCGACCGACAAGTCCCGTATGGTACGCCTGTGCCAGGAGATGAACCTGGTAGTCGGCATGACAGGTGACGGTGTCAACGACTCACCGGCACTGAAACGTGCAGATGTTGGTTTTGCCATGGGAAGCGGAACAGAAGCAGCAAAAGAAGCAGGTAAGATCGTTATTCTGGATGATAATTTTAAATCCATCAAAGATGCCATCCTCTATGGAAGAACCATCTACCATAACATCCTGAAATTCTGTAAATTCCAGCTGGTGATCAACGTGGCAGCCGTTGTGGTCAGTGCAATCGCACCGTTTTTCGGTGTGGATGAACCACTGAAAGTAACACATCTTCTCTTTGTAAATCTGGTCATGGACGGACTGGGAGCGATGATGCTTGGCAATGAACCGGCAAAAGAAGAATATATGGCAGAAGCACCGCGAAAACGTGATGAAAGTATTGTAAGCAAAAAAATGATGGGACAGATCCTCACAATGGGAATCTGGCTTACCGTGGTAAGCTTTATCTATCTGAAAGTGCCGTTCTTTGTAAATCTGTTTGCAAATGAGGAACAGCACCTGACGGGTTATTTTGTACTGTTTATTGTGGCAGCTTTGTTCAACGGCTTTAATGTGCGTGACGATGGATTTGCAATTTTTGCCGGTCTGAATGAGAATAAAGATTTTATTAAAGTATTTCTGATTATTATAATCGTGCAGGCATTGCTCGTAAATGCGGCGATCGTTCCGCTGGTCCCGTTCCAGTGGATTGGAGAAATGTTCAGCTGTGTTCCGTTTGGAATCAAAGGCTGGATTGCAGTTGTTCTGCTGGCATGTACAATGATCCCGGCAGATATGGTCAGAAAACTGTGCGTAAATAAATAACAGGTAATCCAACAGGAAAAGTGCGGTGTCACGTATGGGATCGCACTTTTTCCGTTGATATAACAGGGGTTTGTACATGAGAGAATTCAGAAGATAATTTCCTTTATTGGCCGAAAGGAGTTTCATGTACTTCAGACGATGACAAACCAGTATATTGCATGTGGAAATGCAGCGAAGCAGCTGCAGAACAGATCCGATTATCTGACGGAGCAGGTCAGGCTTTATGCGATGACCGGGCAAAGTAAATATATGGATGCTTATTTTGAAGAAGCAGAAACAAAACAGAGCAGAGAGAAAGCTCTGGATATTTTGAAAAGATATTTTGACGGGACAGAAACTCAGACCGCCCGAATAAAGGAGAGAGTATTTTTAAAGATGCAGACCAGGCACTCTATTATGTAAAAGAACATGGCAGAAAGGGCTGCAGTTTTTATGAATAAATAAAAAGAAAAGAGGTTTTTTCATGGCAATAAAAGAATTACAGGCGTACGAACTTTTAAGGGAAGAGGGGCTTTCCGATATTCAGTCAGTCGGCTATCTGCTGCGTCACAGAAAAAGCGGTGCACGCATCATGGTCATTGCAAATGATGATGATAATAAAGTATTTCATATTACATTTCGTACACCTCCGGTAGACAGCACCGGGGTAGCACATATTCTGGAACACTGTTCGCTGTGTGGAAGCGAAAAGTTTCCGTCCAAAGATCCGTTTGTGGAGCTGGTAAAAGGTTCGCTCAATACCTTTCTGAATGCGATGACCTATCCGGATAAGACCATGTATCCGGTTGCAAGCTGCAATGACAAAGATTTTGCAAACCTGATGGATGTCTATATGGATGCCGTTTTTCATACCAATATTTATAAAAAAGAAGAGATTTTCCGTCAGGAAGGCTGGAATTATCATCTGGAAAATCCGGAGGATGAGATCACCTACAATGGTGTGGTATACAACGAGATGAAAGGAGCCTATTCTTCACCGGAAGATGTGCTTGATCGCGAAATTTTAAATGCACTTTATCCGGATACACCGTATGGATTTGAGTCCGGAGGAGATCCGCAGTGTATCCCGGATCTGAAATACGAAGATTTTCTGGCTTTCCATGGAAAATATTATCATCCGTCCAATGCCTACATCTATCTCTATGGAAATATGGATGTTGAGGAACGCCTTACCTGGCTGGATCAGGAATATCTCTCTAAATACGTAGAAAAAGAGGTAGATTCAAAGATCAGTATGCAGAAAGCGTTCGATGCTCCGCATGAGATCTATAAAAAATATTCTATTTCCACATCCGAATCGGAAGAAGACAACACCTATCTTTCCTGGAATGTATCCGTTGGCACAAGCAGCGATGTACGTCTTGTGACTGCCATGGCAATCCTGGAATATGCACTTTTGTCAGCACCTGGGGCACCGCTTAAACAGGCTCTTTTGGATGCCGGGATTGGAAAAGATATCCTAGGCTCTTTTGAGAGCGGCATTCAGCAGCCATCCCTTTCGGTAGTCGCTAAAAATGCAAATGTCGGTGACAAAGAAAAGTTCCTGGCAGTGATCCGCAAGGTACTGGAAGAGCAGGTGAAAAACGGCATCGATAAAAAAGCACTGCTGGCAGGTATCAATTCTTCCGAGTTCCGTTTTCGTGAGGCAGATTACGGCTCTTATCCGAAGGGCCTGATGTACGGAATCGACATTATGGACAGCTGGCTGTACGGCGAGGGTGATCCGTTTGCCTATGTCAAACAGCTGGATATTTATAAGGAACTTCGTGATGCAGTAGAGAGTGATTATTACGAGAAACTGGTGCAGAAATATCTGCTGGATAACACACATGTGGCGGTTGTTGTCGTTGCACCGGAAAAGGGACTGACTGCAAAACTGGAGGCAGAGACGGCAAAGAAACTGGCAGATTTTAAAGCAGGTCTCAGTGAAGAACAGGTAAAGGAGCTGGTAGAAAAAACAGCAAAACTGCAGGAATTCCAGGAGACACCGTCCACACAGGAAGAGCTGGAGAAAATCCCGATGCTTACCAGGGAGGATATCACAAAGAAATGCAGACCGATCTGCAACAGAGAGCTTTCTTTTGGCAACACCAAAGTTCTGTGGCATGATGTGAACACGAACGGCATCGCTTATCTGACCCTTTATTTTGATCTGTCCGTTGTCAGAAAAGAGGATCTGCCTTATGTCGGACTTCTGAAAAATGTGCTGGGCATGATCGACACCGAGCATTATGCTTACGGAGATCTGTTCAATGAGATCAATATGCAGACCGGAGGTATCGGTACCGGGATGGTCGTATTTCCAGAAAAGGACACACAGAAGATGTATCCGATGTTTACCGTGTCAGCCCGCACACTTTATGATAAAATCGACTTTGTGTTTGATGTGATCGAGGAGATTTTATTCACATCCAAACTGGACGATGAGAAACGCTTAAAAGAGATCGTTTCCGAGCAGAAATCAAGGACACAGATGCGGCTGACAACGGCGGGACATTCGGCAGCGGCAACCCGTGCCATGGCTTATTTCTCCGAGACAGCTGCGTTCAGTGATCGCAGCAGCGGGATTGACTACTATCGCATGCTCGATGACCTCGATGCAAATTTTGAAACGAAAAAAGAGAAGCTGAAGAGTAAATTGAAAGAGCTGATGAACGTGATTTTCCGACAGAATGCCATGGTATTTTCCGTAACAGCGGAAGAGAAGGGGCTTGCCGGACTGGAAGAGAAAGTGACAGGATTATGCGAAAAACTTTCGTTGGATAAGAGAACACCTTCAGAAGAAACCCTTGCATACGGAAAGCTGAACGAAGGCTTCCAGACCTCCGCCAAGATCCAGTATGTGACACGTGCCGGAAATTACCGCGAGGCAGGCTATGATTATACCGGGGCACTGCGGATCCTGAAGGTGATCATGAGCTATGAATATCTCTGGGTGAATGTGCGTGTCAAAGGCGGGGCGTATGGCTGTATGAGCGGATTCGGCAGAAATGGCAATTCCTATTTTGCTTCTTACCGTGATCCGAACTTGCGTCAGACCAACGAGATCTACGAAGGCGTGCCGGAATACGTGGAACATTTCAACATCGAAGAGCGTGATATGACAAAATACGTGATCGGAACGATCAGTGAGATGGATACGCCACTCACAGCAAGAGCACAGGGAGCACGTTCTGATGCTGCTTATTTTGGACATGTGACTGAAAGCGACC
>OOAK01001533.1_pt1 | contig 14785 bp, 12 predicted proteins | sample 1671811 | NCBI WGS metagenome assembly OOAK01 (sample SAMN06348195, study PRJEB24527) | human gut metagenome | biome: human gut; feature: ankylosing spondylitis patient; material: feces | host: Homo sapiens | place: China | collected 2015-10 | reverse complement strand
TGTAACCATACTTTTCACTGGGATAGGTCGGCTCAATGCCCATCAGAGTCAAGTTTGCTCCACCCTGCTTTGCCAGTTCTTGCAGGTTTTTGACAGCTTCGTAATAGGTATTGTCTACATAAGGGTCAACCGGACAGACAACTACGGCTTCATTTTCTGCCACACCCAGTTCATCGTGCAGATAGGCAGCAGCCAGCGCGATAGCTGGGAAGGTATCGCGGCGGCATGGCTCTACACAAATAGAAGCCTTTTCACCTAACTGATTCTTGATGGCACTTGCCTGCGATTTGCTCGTTGCAATAGTAATCTTTGCATCAGCATCTACCGTGGTGACCTGGCGATACACACGCTGCACCATAGACTCATACCCATCATTATTCTTAAACAGCTTGATAAACTGCTTGCTGCGTACATCATTGGAAAGGGGCCAAAGGCGCTTACCAGAACCACCGGAAAGTAAAATAATATTCATAATTTTTTCTCCTCTATCTTTACTTCAAGAACTCTTCCGCGCTTTTACAGATCGCTACTTCCACCTTTTCGGCGGCTTCTTTATTCTCTGCGCTGACAGAGATATAGGTCTTGAGTTTCGGCTCGGTACCGGAAGGACGCACCACAATGGAGCAATTATCTTCCAGTAAAAACTTGAGCACATCGGACTTAGGCAGGCCATCCAGACCGGGAGCGTAGTCCAGCAGCTTCACGACCTTCTTGCCGCCAAATTCCTTGATATCACCCCTGAACGCCTGCATGATACTCTGCATCTTGGCACAACCGGCACTGCCATCAAACTCATAGCTGTGCAGAGTGTTCAGGCAGTAGCCGTAGGTCTTGTACAGCTCGTCCAATTTGTCCAACAGGCTGATACCCTGAGTAGCATAGTAGCTGAACATCTCGCAGATCATATAGGCACCGTCCACACCATCCTTATCGCGGACGTAGGGGCCTGCCAGGTAGCCGTAGCTCTCCTCGAAGCCGAAGATGAAGCGGTCCACCTCACCGGCAGCTTCCAGGTTGGCGATCTGGTCGCCGATCCACTTGAAGCCGGTCAGGACATTGCGCATCTCCACGCCGTAGTGCTTTGCCACCGCGTCAGCCAGCGGGGTGGAAACGATGGACTTGACGGCCACGGGGTTCTTGGGCATGGTGCCCTTCTCGATGCGGCCGGCGCAGATGTAATCCAGCAGCAGAACGCCCATTTCGTTGCCGGAGACCAGCTCATAGCTGCCATCCGGGCACTTCATGGCGATGCCCACGCGGTCAGCATCGGGGTCGGTCGCCAGCATCAGGTCGGCGCCGGTCTCGGTGGCCAGGTTCAGGCCCAGCTTCAGGGCCTCGAAGATCTCCGGGTTGGGGTAGGAGCAGGTGGTGAAGTAGCCGTTGGGGTACTCCTGCTCCGGCACGATGGTGATATCGGTGATGCCCATATCGTTCAGCACATGGGTCACAGGCACCAGACCGGAGCCGTTCAGCGGGCTGTACACCAGCTTCAGACCGGCCGTCTTGCACAGGCCGGGGCGGACCTGACGTGCCTCGATGGCGTCGTACAGAGCCTTCTTGCAGTCATCGCCGACAAAGCGGATGAGGCCCTGCTCCACGCCCTCGGCGAAGGAAATGTACTTTGCGCCGGTCAGCACATCGGTCTTCTGGATCTCGTCGTAGACGATGGCGGCGGCGTCATCGGTCATCTGGCAGCCATCCGGGCCGTAGGCCTTGTAGCCGTTGTACTTGGCGGGGTTGTGGGAAGCCGTGACCATGATACCGGCGTTGCACTCGTAGTAGCGGGTGGCAAAGCTCAGGGCCGGCACGGGCATCAGGGCATCATAGATGCGCACCTTGATGCCGTTGGCTGCCAGAACACCGGCCGCCGTCTTTGCAAAGATGTCGCTCTTCAGGCGGCTGTCATAGCTGATGGCAACGGTCTGATTGCCGCCCTGGGTCTTGACCCAGTTGGCCAGGCCCTGGGTGGCCTGACGGACGACATAAATGTTCATGCGGTTGGTGCCAGCACCCAGAACGCCGCGCAGACCGGCGGTGCCGAACTTCAGGGCCACCGCAAAGCGGTCCTTGATCTCCTCGTCATTTCCCTCGATCCTGGCCAGTTCCGGCTTCAGGTCAGCGTCTTCCAGATCCGCTGCCAGCCAGCGCTTATACTCATCCAGATACATATTACACACACCTTACCTTTATTGTTTTTGCCAAGGGGCAGTTTTTCCAAACCTACTTATACTATAAACGCTTGGCTCGTCTGTGTCAATTCCATATTATGTAAGAAGTTTTGCCAAAGAAATCATACAAATACCACAAATCGCTTCCCAAAATCCGCATTTTGGGGCGTTTGCACCGTGTCCGGCGGCGTCAGCAGACAAAATGGCTGGTGCAGGTCGTCCAGAATCTCCAGCCACTGGCCGGGGCCGATGCCGTTTTCACACAGGTACCGCATCACCCGCATGGCCTGCGGAAAATTCCCCGCCGGGCACAGCACCCGGCTGACCGTGCAGCTCCCGCTCTGTTCCTGTGCCAGTTCCAGCACGATGCCCATTTCGGTGCGTCGGGCAGAGTAATACAGCGTGTGGGCATGCTGCAGCCCCTCCAGCTCCGAATAAGAGCGGACGTACTGACAGAATTCCTTTACGATCATGGTCTTTCCTCCCTCATTTCACACATTGACATTATCAATACCCCAAACTATAATGAAAATCAAGATGATAATCTGTCGAAATTCGAGTTCTGACGATTTCTTAGCCGTTTCTTTGCCAAAAATTGGGAACCTGCCTTCATTCAGTGGTTCCCTGAGGAGGATCTTATGTACTCTGTTCTGAGAAGTTACGGCCTGAATGGCCTGACCGGCTTTGCTGTGGCCGTCGAAGCCGACATCTCCGGCGGGCTGCCGGCCTTTTCGCTGGTGGGCCTGCCGGATTCCGCCGTCCGCGAGAGCGGCGACCGCGTCCGTGCCGCCGTCAAGAATCTGGGCTTCAAGTGGCCGGACCGGCACATCACGGTCAACCTGGCCCCTGCCGATGTCCGCAAGACCGGGCCGGTCTACGACCTGCCCCTGCTGCTGGCGGTGCTGACCGCCTCCGGCCAGCTGGAAACCCCGCCGCAGGATACTGCCTTCCTCGGCGAACTGGCGCTGGACGGTGCGCTCCGCCCGGTGTCCGGTGTGCTGCCCATGGCGCTGGCCGCTGCCGCCGACGGCGTCCGGGCCCTGTACGTCCCCGCCGAGAACGCCGCCGAAGCAGCCGAGGCGGGCGGCGACGCGATGAAGGTCTACCCGGCCCGCACCGCGCGGGAGGTGGTGGACGCGCTGCGCGGCCTCTCCCCCATCGCCCCCACAGTTCCCATCCCCTTCGACCCCGCCGAGAGCTGGAACAATGCCCCGGACCTGGCAGACGTCATGGGCCAGCCCCTCGCCCGCCGGGCCATGGTCATTGCCGCCGCAGGCGGGCACAACGTGCTTCTGATCGGCGCACCCGGCACCGGCAAATCCATGCTGGCCCGGCGTCTGCCCGGCATCCTGCCGCCGCTCAGCCGTGAAGAGGCCGTGGAGACGACCAAGATCTACTCCATCGCCGGGCAGCTGCCCAAAGGGCGCGGGCTCATCACCCATCGGCCCTTCCGCAGCCCGCACCACTCGGCCAGTGCCGCTTCTCTGGCTGGCGGCGGGGCCAATTTCCGCCCCGGCGAGTGCAGTCTGGCTGACTGCGGCGTCCTGTTTCTGGACGAGCTGCCGGAGTTTTCCCGCGAGAGCCTCGAAGTGCTCCGCCAGCCGCTGGAAGACGGCCAGATCACGGTCAGCCGCGCCGCTGGCAGCGCCACCTACCCCAGCCGGTTTCAGCTGGTAGCCGCCATGAACCCCTGCAAGTGCGGCTACTACGGCCACCCCACCCGCGCCTGCACCTGCTCGCCCAGCGCGGTGCGGCAATACCGCAGCCGGGTGTCCGGCCCGCTGCTCGACCGCATCGACCTCTGCGTCGAGATGGACCCCGTCGCCTTCGATGAGCTTCACGCATCCTCCCCTGCCGAGAGCAGTGCCGCCCTGCGCCAGCAGGTGCTGAAGGCCCGCCAGATCCAATCCCGGCGTTACGCCGCCCCCGGCTTCGAGGGCGTCCGCTGCAACGCCCAGCTCACGGCCGGGCAGGTGCGCCGGATCTGCCGGATGACCCCCGGTGCCGAGCAGCTCCTCCGCGCTTCTTACGACGCGCTGGGCCTCTCTGCCCGCGCCCATGACCGCATCCTCCGGGTGGCCCGCACCGTCGCCGACCTGGCCGGAAAGCAGCTCCTCGACGAAGATTCCGTGCTGGAAGCCTTGCAGTACCGCGCACAGGAAAAAGTTGATCTGACGTTCTGAACGTTGCTGCATTTGCTGCATACAAAAAGGACTGCCACTCCAATGGGTGACAGTCCTTTTGCTTTTCTTACTTGTAAATATCGCCGCGATTTCCCGCATCGGTCACACGGACTGTGATGATTTCTTCTTCCACGGTATACAGAATGCGGTAGTCACCGACACGCAGTCGGTAGAATCCTTCTGAACCCGCCATCGGCTTGATATCCCCTGCAAATGGAAGCTGTGCAAGTGCCTGCATGATTCGCTTTTGCTGTGCAGGCTGTTGTTTGCGAATAAACTTTGCCGCCCACTTTTCCACTACGATGTGATACTTCATAGTGCGATCCCCAGTTCCTGTGCAAGCTCTTCCAGCGGAACCGCATCATGCTTGTGCGGGTCAGGATTCTCCTGGTAGTTTTTCAGGAGCTGCTCACAGTAGGCATCGTCCGCCTGGTCTGTTGTCTCATCTGCTATCAGTCCCTGCACATAGGCCAGCACATAGGCCAGCTTATAATCCGGCAATGCCGCCGTCAGTTCATTCAGTTGTTCCCGAACGCTCATGAAAATCACCTCTTTGCTTCAGTATATCACGGTTCCGCGTCGATTTCAATCAGAATCTCCTCCACGTATCGGGCAGAAAGAACACCAGCATCGGGAAGATCTCCAGACGGCCGGCGAGCATGTCGAAGATCATGACGAGCTTGGCGGGGTTGGAGTAGCTGCCAAAATTCATCATGGGGCCGACCTGATTCAGGCCGGGGCCGATGTTGTTCAGGGTGGCGGCAATGGCCGTGAAGTTCGTCACCATGTCGAAGCCGTCCAGACTGATGAGCAGGAAGGACGCTGCAAAGATGAAGATGTACGCTGCCACATAGACGTTCGTTGCACGAATGGTCTCGTGGTTGAGCAGCTTGCCGTCCATCCGGACCGGGGCCACCACCTGCGGGTGAAGGGCCTGCTTGAGTTCCTTTTTCAGGGTCTTGCCCAGGATCAGGATGCGGCTGACCTTCATGCCGCCGCCCGTGCTGCCCGCACAGGCACCCACGAACATCAGCATGACCAGGATCTCTTTCGAGAGGGTGGGCCACAGGTCAAAGTCGCAGCTGGAAAAACCGGTGGTCGTGATGATGGAGCCCACCTGGAACGCCGCCTGCCGCAGCGCCTCGCCGAAGCCGTTGTACATGCTGTAAATGTTGCAGGTGATGATGCCGACTGACACGGCGATGATAAGGAAATAGGCGCGCACCTCTTCGCTGGCGGCTGCGCGGCGGAACCGGCGCATCAGCAGCAGGAAGTAGGCATTGAAGTTGACGCCGAACAGGATCATGAAGATGGTCACGACCCACTGGATGTAGGGCGAAAAACTGCCGAAGCTGTCGTTCCGGAAGCCAAAGCCGCCGGTGCCCGCTGTGCCAAAGGCTGTGAGCAGAGACTCAAACACCGGCATCCCGCCGAACAGCAGGAACACGAACTCGATGACGGTCAGGCCAAAATAAATGCCGTAGAGGATCTTTGCCGTAGACTGCACCTTCGGCACCAGCTTATCCACCTGGGGGCCGGGGCTTTCGGCCTTCATCAGGTTGACGTGGGAGCCGCCGGTCAGCGGCAGCAGGGACAGCAGAAAGACCAGAACGCCCATGCCGCCCACCCAGTGGGTGAAGCTGCGCCAGAACAGGATGCCCTTGGGCAGGTCTTCCACACCGGGCAGGATGGACGCGCCGGTGGTCGTGAAACCGGACACCGTTTCGAACAGGGCATCCACCGGGTTCGGGATGCAGCCGGTCAGGACAAAGGGCACCGCGCCCACCACACTGATGAGCAGCCAGCAGAGCGCCGTGGTGGCAAAGCCCTCGCGCATATAGAAGATCTGGCTTTTGGTCTTGATGCGGTGGAGCAGTGCCCCCAGCGCCGCGCTGAGCGCCGCTGTGAACAGGAAGACGCCCATCACGAACCACTCGCCATAGCACAGGCTGGCCGCAGCGGGCAGCAGCAGCAGAGCGCCCTCCGTCAGCAGGATGTAGCTCAGCAGCCGCAAAACGATCGCATAATTCATGCCACGCCTCCGTCAGTCTTCCACGATGTCCCGCAGGTCGTGCAGACCGTGTTCCAGCGTGACCACGATGACGTTGTCGCCCACCTGGATCTGGTCGCCGCCGCGGGGGATCTTGATCTCATTGCCGCGGGTGATGCAGCACAGCAGGGTGTTCTTTTTGAGGTGCAGGCGGCTCAGGGGCACTCCCGTGGCCTGGCTCTCCTCATGGACCGTAAATTCCAGCGCTTCCACGCGGTCGTCCAGGATGCGGTAGAGCGTCTTGATGTTGCTGCCCGCCTCGTTCTGCAAGGCACGGACGTACTGGACGATGTAGTCGCAGGTCATGTACTTGGGGTAGACGATGCTGCCCAGGTCCAGCCCGGCCAGAATGTCATCAAATTCCAGGCGGTTGATCTTGGTGACCAGCTTGCCGTTGGAATGCTTTTTGGCAAACAGGGTCAGCAGAACGTTCTCCTCGTCGATGTTGGTCAGGGCCACGAACGCCTCGGTGGATTCCAGCCCTTCCGAGAGCAGGAACTCCCGGTTCGAACCGTCCTCGCACAGGATCTGCGCTTCGGGCAGGGACTCGGCCAGCACATTGCAGCGCTCCGGGTCCCGCTCCACGATGCGGACGCGGACATGGTTTTCCAGCAGCTCCTGGCTCAGATAGAAGCCGATGGCACCGCCGCCCACGATCATGGCATTGCGCACCGGGCGCACCGCCAGATGGATGCGCTGGAAGAACGCGTGCGCCTTCTCCTGCGTGGCCAGGAAGGTGACCTGGTCGCCGGTCTGCAGCACAAAGTTGCCGTTGGGGATGATGACATCGCCCGCCCGCTCCACGGCGCAGACGAGGATATCGCTCTTCAGGCGGGTGGGGATCTCATGGATGGCCACGCCGTCGAGCTCCTGCGCATCGGTCAGGGTGAACTTGATGAGCCGGACGCGCCCGTCCGCAAAGGTGTCGATCTTGCTGGCGCCGGGGAAGCGCAGCAGGTGCGAGATCTCACGCGCCGCCGCCATTTCCGGGTTGATGATGGCCGAGATGCCGATCTGCTTCTTAATGAAGTCCAGCTCATGGCTGTACGACGGGTTGCGCACACGGGCGATGGCGTGGCAGTGGCCCGCCTTCTTCGCGAACATGCAGCACAGCAGGTTCAGCTCATCCGAGCCGGTGACCGCGATAAACACGTCGGCTTCTTCAATTCCGGCTTCGGACAGGGTGGTGATGGAGGAGCCATTGCCCACAATGCCCATCACGTCGTAGGACTCGCTCAGGTGCTCCACGCGGGCCTTGTTCGTGTCGATGACCGTTACGTTGTGGCCCTCCTCGCTGAGCTGCCGCGCCAGCGCTGTGCCGACCTTGCCGCCGCCCACCAGAATGATCTTCATAGTCGAAAATTCCTTTCCTTTTCTTCCCTGCGGGAAGTGTCTTGCCAAACGAAAATACAGGTTTAGTATAACACAGTTCGATGGATAGTTCCACTGTTTATGCGGTTTTCTGGGGTTTTCCAACCGTTCTTGCATTTTGTGTGGAAATGTGGTATAGTCGATTCAACGATTTACTGGAAGGAGGGCGCACCTGAATGGTCGGAACTGCTGCACGGTTTACTCGAAATCCCGCGTCGTAGATTCAGCGTTTCCGGCTCGAAGTGCGCCCATTTTTAGGGGATATCCCTCTCCGTCTGCTGTGCAGCCAGCTCCCCCCTCGAAGGGAAAGCCATTGGCATGCCGGGCAGACCCTGCGGAACACACAGGTCTTTTTTGCGTGAACGTGCGGGCCTTGTCCTCATTGGCAGATATTTCTTCCAGCAAAGCGTGGAGCATGAATTTTGCGCTGCACAGCTTTGCTGTGCGTTTTTTCTTTTCCAAACGCAGTTTTGATACAACCTCTCCGTCAATGCTTCGCATTGCCACCTCTCCTTGTAGGAGAGGCCTTGGCAGTCCACACCGCGTGTCCGGTTTCGCCAGAGGCTCTCCTACCAGGAGAGCTGTCGAGCGTGAGCGAGGCTGAGAGGTTGTACGAAGGATCATCAAAAAGGCGCACTTTCTATTTTGAAATCGATTTGTTCAATAGAAAGGGTGTTCCCATGAACCATCCGCTTAACCTGAAAAGACAGCTCCGTTGTATTTATCTTTCCGATTTCTTCTCCGGCCTGCGCATCACGGATGCGGTCTGGGTGGCCCTGCTGGCCGCGCGGGGCTTCTCACTGCTGGAGATCGGTCTTGCCAAAAGCATCTATTATACGGTCAGTCTGCTGGCCGAGCTTCCCAGCGGGATGGCCGCTGACCTGTTCGGCCGTAAGCGCGCCCTCGTCTTGGGCGGTGTCCTGGTCGTGGCCTACAACGTATTGATAGCCTTTGCCCCGAACCTGTTTGTCATCTGCCTTGCTATGGCGTTGAACGCACTGTCCAACGCCCTGTTCTCCGGCACCAGTTCTGCACTGACCTACGACAGCTTGAAGCAAGCGGGCCGCGAACAAGATTACATTCAAGTATCGGCCAATGAGTACCAGATCACAAATGTTACCAATGCCCTCGGTTCACTGACCAGTCTTCTGCACAAATTTCTGGGCTTTTCCGGATTTTATCTTCTGAGCGCCGCTTTTGAGAGCATTTCTGCCCTTGCCATCACACGTTTAGAGGAACCCATCGTCACCGAAACGCAGGCCAGCCGGAAGCAGCATCCTCTGCGGGAGCTGCCCGCCCAATTTGCTCAGCTGATCCAGGACAGCCTGCGGGTCCTCCGCTCCTGCCCGTCAGTCGGGAGACTCATTCTGTCCAGCGCCGTCATCAGCGGCTCCAACTATCTGAGCATCATGTTCTTTCAACAGCGTCTGGTAGAACTGGGATATCCCACTTCGCTGCTGTTTCTTCCGTTACTGTTCAGCAATCTGGCTGCTATGCTGGGTACGGAATTGAGTCGTCGAATCCACCTGCACAGTTTCCGGCGGTTTTATACCCTCTGTGCCTTGCTCTGCGGCATCGGATGCCTCTGCGTGGGTGCCGCGCCTGCACTGGTGGGCATTTTGGGTTGTATGCTGGCCGAAGGCGTATTGGGTGCCTGGCTCCTGCACGAGAACCGACTGTTGAACGATGCCATCCCCAGTGACCAGCGGGCCACTCTCATCAGCATGGACAACATAGCCTACAGTCTGCTGATGATTCCCGCCAGCCCGCTCGTGGGTGCGATCGGGGACATTTTCGGGCAGGCCGGGGCCGGACTCGTTCTTCTGGGGCTTGCCGTTGCCCTCAGCGGGCTGATCGTACAAAAGCAGAACTGACACAAAAGGCAGAGCCGAAAAATCCCGGCTCTGCCTTTTGTTTGATCTCTTAATACCGTTCCACACCATCCTTGGTGACAAGGGCATACACCAGCGGGGCCTCTTCGGGCTTTTCGGTGCCGTAGACAAGGCCGCTGCGGTACTCCTCGGCGGCGGCAGCGAACTTGTCCGCTGCGCCGTAGAAGGTCGCCAGGCTCTCGCCCTTGTGGACGTAGTCGCCGCGCTTTTTGTGCAGGGTGATGCCGGCGGCAAAGTCCAGCGGGTCGCCCTTTTTCTGGCGGCCTGCACCCAGCAGCACACTGGCCGAGCCGATCTTCTCGGCGTCGTTGGCCGTAATGTAGCCATCCTGTTCGGCCAGCAGCTCATAGCGGGCAGCGGGCTTCTCGAACCGGTCGTAATCGTCCAGCACACGGATGTCGCCGCCCTGGGCCGCAAACATCTCCTTGCACTTGGCGAAGGCGGAGCCGTCCGCGATGACTGCTTCGGCCATGGCGCGGCACTCTGTCGGCGTGCCCTTACCGGCCAGCACCAGCATGTTGGCGGCCAGCTGCAGGCAGACCTCGGTGAGGTCTGCCGGGCCTTTTCCTTTGAGGACGTCCATGCTCTCCATCACTTCGAGGCTGTTGCCGATGTTGTGGCCCAGCGGGGTATCCATGTCGGTGATCATCGCGGCCACGCGGCGGCCATGGTGGGTGCCGATGGAGACCATCAGCTTGGCCAGCTCGATGCTCTGGTCCACGGTCTTCATGAAGGCACCGGTGCCGGTGGTGACGTCCAGCAGGATGGCATCCGAACCGGACGCCAGCTTTTTGGACATGATGGATGACGCGATGAGCGGGATGCAGCTGACGGTGGCCGTCACATCCCGCAGGGCGTACATCTTTTTATCGGCGACCGCGATGCCCTCACTCTGGCCGATGACCGACAGGCCGATCTTGTTCACCTGCGCAAAGAATTCCTCCTGCGAGAGGGCCGTCCGGGTGCCGGGCACACTCTCCATCTTGTCGATGGTGCCGCCGGTGTGGCCCAGGCCGCGGCCGCTCATCTTGGCGATCTTGACGCCGCAGGCCGCCACCACCGGCGCGATGACCAGCGTGGTCTTGTCGCCCACGCCGCCGGTGGAGTGCTTGTCCACCTTGATGCCGGGGATGGGCGAAAGGTCTACCATCACGCCGCTGTGAGCCATCACATCGGTCAGCTCGGCGGTCTCTTCGTCGGTCATGCCGCGCAGGTAGACGGCCATCATCCAGGCGGCCATCTGGTAGTCGGCCACTTCCCCGCTGACGAAGCCGTTGACGATGGCTTCCAGCTCCTCGCGGGTGTGGGTGCCGCCGTCGCGCTTTTTGGCGATCAGATCATAAATGCGCATAAAGTCACACTCCTCGAATATTCTTGTCTCAAGTATATCAAATCCTGCCGCAAAATCAAGCTGCATTTGTTCGTTTTCCACGAAAATGGGCGCAGCCGCCCGAAAGCAGCTGCGCCCTGTGGAACTGTTGCGATGCGAACGGATCAGCGGGAGCCCTTGTCGTAGGGGATGCCCTCGGCCTTGGGGGCCATGCTGTTCTTCGACGTGAACGCCAGAATGATCATCGAGGCGATGAACGGCATCATGTTGTAGATGTTGCTGGACCAGTGGAACTGGGCCAGGAAGGTGGAGTCGGCGATGTTGGCCAGGCTCTTGAACACTGCAAAGAACATGGCGGCGGCGCAGATGTTGAACGGCTTCCACTGGCCGAAGATCATAACGGCCAGGGCCAGGAAGCCTGCACCGGCCACACCGACCTCGAAGTTCCAGGTCTGGACGGGCGGCACGATGTAGGCCATGCCGCCGATGGCACCCAGCGCACCGGAGATGAGCACACCGGCATACCGCATCTTGTAGACGTTGATGCCCACCGAGTCGGCTGCCTGGGGGTGCTCACCGCAGGCCCGCAGACGCAGGCCGAAGCGGGTCTTGTACAGCACGACATAGCTGATGATGAGCAGCACGATGCCCAGCGGGACAAAGATGCTCAGCTCCAGCCCGCCGATGCTGAACAGGAAGGGCTTGTTGGAATAATTCAGCTTGGCACTGCCGCTGTCGCTGAAATACTTGGCGATGACCACCGCGATGGCCGTCGCCAGCAGGTTCAGGGCCGTGCCGCCGATGGTCTGATCCGCTTTCAGGTTGATGGAAGCGAACGCCAGCAGCAGGCTGTACACCACGCCCGCCAGCGCAGCCACCAGCACCGAGATGAGCACGGTGAGGAACGGCGACAGACCGGCCGGAAGCATGGTCAGGGTGAGCACACCCGCCACGCCGCCGATGACCATGATGCCTTCCAGCGCGATGTTGATGATGCCGGAGTGCTCGCTGAACATGCCGCCCAGCGCCACCAGCATCAGAACGATGCCATACAGCAGAGTATATTTGATCAAAAGCAGCATCTTACTTGCCCTCCTTCTTCACGTTGGCCTTTTCCGCCGGGGCAGGCTCTGCGTTCACGTTGGTCTTGTCCGCGTTCTTGAACAGCAGCTTCTGGATCTTGCCGCGGAAGAGCATGGAGAATGCGCACAGATAGATGATGATACCACTGATGAGGTCTGCGATCTCGGTGGGGTAATACTTGGTGGAAAGGAAGGTGCCGCCCACCGAGATGTGGGAGATGAAGATGGCCGAGAAGATGGTGCCGATGGGGTTGGAGCTTGCCAGCAGGGCAACGGAAATGCCGTTGAAGCCCATGGCAGGCAGGCTGGTGGAGTTCAGCGGGTTCCACTGGCCCACGTTGGACAGATAGAACAGGCCCGCACCAAAACCGGCCAGTGCACCGGCAATGGCCATGGAGAGGATGATGTTCTTCTTCTCGTTGATGCCGGCATAGCGGGCAGCGCTCTTGTTCAGGCCGACGGCCTTCAGCTCATAGCCGAAGGTGGTCTTGTTCAGCACCACCCAGACCAGGACCGCCACGACCGCCGCCAGGAAGATGGCGATGGTGGTGCTGTTGGTCTGGAACAGCTTATTCAGGCCGAAATCCGGGATGATGGACTGCGCAAAATCTGCATTCTTGCCCAGGTTCAGGGTGCGCGTGTTGCGCACATCGTACATGGGGCCGGTGCCGTTCTGGTAGACCAGCTCATTGACGAGGTAGAGGCCGATCCAGTTGAACATGATGGAGGTGATGACCTCGTTGATGTTGAAATAGGCCTTGAAGAAGCCGGGGATCGCGCCCCAGAGGCCGCCCAGAACGGCCGCAACCAGCAGGCAGACGAACCAGGGCAGCTTGAGCATGATGGCGCAGTAGAGAGCACCGTAAGCGCCCAGCGTATACTGACCGGCTGCACCGATGTTGAACAGGCCGGTCTTGAAGGCAAAGCCGACCGAAAGGCCGGTCATGATAAGGGGCGCCGCATTGGCCAGCTCCTTGCCGACGCCGTAGGGGGCATCGTAGAAGCCGCCCTTGACGATGCGGACGAAGCCATCGCCCCAGGCGTGGGCCGGGTTGATGGCCAGCAGCACCAGGAAACCGACGGCCATGCCGATCACGATGCACAGCAGCGCGGCCAGAACGCTCGTGATGGAGCTGTTCAGATTGCTGCGGGAAAGTTTTTTGTTTTTCATCGGTTACTTGCTCTCCTTTCCCTGCTTGCGCGCGCCTGCCATATACAGGCCCAGTTCCTGCACGGTGGTGGTCTTGGGATCAAATTCGCCCACGACCTCGCCCTCGTACATGACAAGGATACGGTCGGACAGGTTCATGACCTCGTCCAGTTCCAGACTGACCAGAAGCACGGCCTTGCCCTTATCGCGCTGGGCCACGATCTGGCGGTGGATGTATTCGATGGCGCCGACATCCAGGCCGCGGGTGGGCTGCACGGCCACCAGCAGCTTGGGGTCTTTGTCGATCTCGCGGGCGATGATGGCCTTCTGCTGGTTGCCGCCGGACATACTGCGCACGATGGTGGCACTTCCCTGACCGCTGCGCACGTCGTACTGCTCGATCAGCCGGTCGGAATACTCCCGCACCTTCTCGTTGCGGATGAAGCCGTTCTTCTGGAACTCCGGCTGCCAGTAGCGCTGCAGCACGATGTTGTTTTCCAGACTGTAATCCAGCACCAGACCATGCTTGTGGCGGTCTTCGGGGATGTGGCTCATGCCGTCCTTCGAGCGCTCGCGGATGGAGGCATTGGTGATGTCCTTGCCGTCCAGCGTGACCTTGCCGGAGTTGAACTTTTCCAGACCGGTCAGGCCGTAGACGAATTCGGTCTGGCCGTTGCCCTCGATGCCTGCCAGACAGACGATCTCACCGGCATGCACCTGGAAGGAGACGTTCTTGACGGAATCCTTCTTGTGCTGGGCGTTGTGCATGGTAACGTTCTCCACATCCAGCACGACCTTGCCGGGGGCTGCGGGCTTTTTTTCGACCTGAAGCTGGACATCGCGGCCGACCATCATGCGGGAGAGCTCTTCCTTGGTGGTGTCCTTGATGTCCACGGTGCCCATATACTTGCCCTTGCGCAGAACGCTGCAGCGGTCTGCAACGGCCATGATCTCGTTCAGCTTGTGGGTGATGAAGAGGATGGACTTGCCCTCTTTCTTGAACCCGCGCATGATCTCCATCAGCTCGTCGATCTCCTGCGGGGTCAGAACTGCGGTGGGCTCATCGAAGATCAGGATCTCGTTGTCGCGGTAGAGCATCTTCAGGATCTCCACGCGCTGCTGCATACCGACCGAGATGTCGCTGATGAGGGCGTCCGGGTCCACGCGCAGGCCGTACTTCTCGCTCAGGGCCATGACCTTCCTGCGGGCCTCCGCCTTCTGCAAAAAGCCCAGCTTGTTGGGTTCCACACCCAGGATGATGTTGTCCAGAACGCTGAAGCACTCCACCAGCTTGAAGTGCTGGTGCACCATGCCGATGCCCAGTGCATTGGCATCGTTGGGGTTGCGGATGGCGACCTCCTTGCCGTTTTTGAGGATCTTACCCTGTTCCGGCTGGTACAGGCCAAACAGAACGCTCATCAGCGTACTCTTGCCCGCGCCGTTCTCGCCCAACAGAGCGTGTACCTCGCCTTTGCGCAGTTGCAGGGTGATGTCGTCGTTTGCCTTGATACCGGGGAATTCCTTGGTAATATGGAGCATCTCGATCACAAAATCCTCTG
>OOAK01001529.1_pt1 | contig 14824 bp, 9 predicted proteins | sample 1671811 | NCBI WGS metagenome assembly OOAK01 (sample SAMN06348195, study PRJEB24527) | human gut metagenome | biome: human gut; feature: ankylosing spondylitis patient; material: feces | host: Homo sapiens | place: China | collected 2015-10 | reverse complement strand
GTTTTATAAAATGATGTCAAAGGCAGTGAAGATTGATATGTCACGTGCTTCCGACTTTAAACTTCTGGATCGCAAGGCAGTCGATGCTCTGCTTGAGATGCCGGAGAAAAATGCATTTTTCCGTGCACTGTCCTCCTGGATCGGTTATCGCAGCACCAGCGTGGAGTTTGATGTGCAGGAACGTACAGAAGGTGAGTCAAAATGGTCTACCTGGTCTCTGATCAAATATGCAGTGACTAATGTAGTGGCATTTTCAACAGCTCCGATGCAGTTTGTGACGGTGGCAGGTATCTTTACTTTTCTGTTTGCGATCGTGCTTGGTATTGAATCTCTTGTACGTTATTTTACCGGACATGCAGTAGAAGGTTTTACGACAGTGATCCTTCTGATCCTGATCGTCGGAAGCCTGATCATGATGAGTCTTGGAATCATTGGTTATTATATTTCCAAGATTTATGAAGAAGTAAAAGGAAGACCAAAATACCTGATCTCAAAAAGAGCAGGTAAGCGAAAATAGGAGGCCATTTTGTCAGGTTCAATCAAAAAAATCATTAAGAAAATTCCTTTTGTGGGCAGTTATGTGAAGAAAGTCCAGGCAGAAAAAAAGGAAGAAGAACAGAAACAAAAATATCTCATACCTCTTGCGAAAGGGGAAAAAATCGGTGCGTTTGGATTAACAGAGCCAAATGCAGGAAGTGATGCTGGTGGAACTGAAACAACCGCTGTTTTAGAAGGTGATCATTATGTATTAAACGGCGGCAAGATATTTATTACAAATGCACCTTATGCGGATACCTATGTGGTTTTCGCATCAACAAATCCAGAGGAAGGAACTCGTGGTATCAGTGCCTTTATTGTGGAAAAAGGAATGGAAGGATTTACATATGGAGATCATTATGACAAACTGGGAATTCGATCTTCTTCCACAGCAGAACTAATTTTCAATAATGTACGTGTACCAAAAGAAAATCTGCTTGGAAAAGAAGGTCAGGGATTTAAGATTGCGATGGCTACTTTAGATGGTGGCCGTATCGGTATCGCATCTCAGGCCCTGGGAATTGCACAGGGTGCTTATGAACATGCTTTGGAATATGCAAAAGAGCGTGTACAGTTTGGAAAACCAATTGCCCAGCAGCAAGTCATCAGCTTTAAACTTGCAGATATGGCAACCAAACTTCGCTGTGCAAGATTTTTGATTTACAGTGCAGCGGAATTAAAGGAACACCATGAACCTTATGGAATGGAATCTGCCATGGCAAAACAATATGCAAGTGATATTGGATTGGAAGTTGTCAACGATGCATTGCAGATTTTTGGTGGAAGCGGCTATTTGAAAGGTATGGAAGTAGAACGTGCTTATCGTGATATGAAAATTTGTACGATTTATGAAGGCACAAATGAAATTCAGCGTGTTGTTATTGCCTCTCATATTATTGGAAAAGCACCTAAAAAAGCATCCGCAAAGAAAAAACCAAAAGCAATTACCGGTGAGCGCAAGAAAATGATTTTTAGAGATGGAACTGCAAAAGAACAGGTAGATAAACTTGTAGAAGCTTTAAAGAAAGATGGTTATGATTTCAGTGTTGGTATTCCAATGGATACACCAATTGCGAATGCAGAACGTGTTGTCAGTGCTGGAAAAGGAATTGGCGAAAAAGAAAATATGAAGTTAATTGAAGAGCTGGCAAAACAGGCAGGGGCTGCGATCGGTTCTTCTCGTCCAGTTGCGGAAACTTTAAAATATGTACCAATCAATCGCTATGTTGGTATGAGCGGACAAAAATTCACAGGAAACTTATATATCGCATGTGGAATTTCTGGTGCAGGTCAGCACTTAAAAGGCATCAAAGATGCAACGACAATTGTTGCCATCAACAACAACCCAAATGCGCCAATCTTTAAAAATGCAGATTATGGAATCGTTGGCGATGTCCTAGAAATCTTGCCATTATTAGCTGCTGCCTTAGACAATGGAAAACCGAAAAAACCGGCACCTCCTATGAAGAAAATGAAACGTCCATTTATTTTAAAAGATGCACCTGGTTATCCACGCTATGTATGCAGCGGATGCGGTTATGAATATGATAAAGACTTTGGTGATGAAGCAAGTGATGTTGCACCAGGTACCCCATTTGAAAAACTGCCGGAAGATTGGATTTGTCCGGATTGCGGTGAAGAAAAAGAACACTTCATCGAAATTGAATAAGGAGGAAACACTATGCACTGTGTAAGAAATGTATGTGATGATTTATATTGGATTGGTGGAAATGATCATCGCTTGGCTTTATTTGAAAATATCCACCCAATTCCAAGAGGAGTTTCCTATAATTCCTATCTTCTAATGGATGAAAAAACCGTTTTATTTGATACGGTAGATTGGGATGTATGCCGTCAGTTTTTAGAAAATATGGAGTATGTCCTAAATGGAAGAACACTTGATTATATGATTATTAACCACATGGAACCCGATCATGGTGCCAGCATTGAAGAAGTACTGTTACGCTATCCAGATGTAAAAATCATCAGTACCGAAAAATCCTTTTTACTGATGCATCAGTTTGGATTTGATGTTGATGGACGCATGATCGAAGTAAAAGAAGGCGATACAATGAATTTTGGTAAACATACCATTGCCTTTGTGGAAGCTCCAATGGTGCATTGGCCAGAAGCTATGGTTAGCTTTGACACAACAAATGGTGTTTTATTCTCCGCAGACGCCTTTGGTTCTTTTGGGGCATTAGATGGAAAACTGTTTAATGATGAAGTAAACTTTGATCGTGACTGGCTAGATGATGCTCGCCGCTATTATACAAACATTGTTGGAAAATACGGACCTCATGTACAGCACCTGTTAAAGAAAGCCGCAACCTTGGATATTAAGATGATCTGTCCTTTACATGGACCCGTTTGGAGAACAGATTTAGGCTATATTTTAGACAAATATCATAAATGGAGCACGTATGAGCCTGAAGAACAAGGGGTTATGATTGCCTATGCTTCCATGTATGGAAATACAGAATCGGCAGCACAGGTACTTGCGGCAAAACTGGTGGAAAAAGGAGTCCATAATGTCGTTGTACACGATGTATCCAATACCCATGTTTCCCAACTCATTGCGGATACATTTAAATACAGTCATATCGTTCTTGCATCGGTAACCTATAATTTAGGAATTTATCCAGTTATGCATGATTATTTACTGCATGCGAAAGCATTAAATGTACAAAAACGAATTGTCGGACTAATTGAAAATGGTTCCTGGGCACCAAAATCTGGTTCTTTAATGAAAGCCTTCCTTGATGATGAAATGAAACAGATGAGTGTTTTAAACAGTGAAGTCTCTATGGTATCCGCCTTACGTGATACAAATGAAAATGAAATGGATGGACTTGTAGAAGGAATTCTTGATTCATTAAAAAAGAATAATTAACAAATACGAAAACACCTATAGATCATTCTCATAGGTGTTTTATCATATGAAAACTGTATACAATACGGAGGTAATTATGAAGCCAAAACGTATATGGAAGATTTGGTTTTCTCCAACAGGAGGAACAAAAACAATTGTTTCTACAATTGCAGATACCTTATCCCAGCAATTTCAATCCCCTCTTGAAAGCTATGACTTTACATTATTAAAAAATCGTCACACCTTTCCAGAACTAAATGAAAATGATTTAGTTATCTTTGGCACCAGCGTAATTGCGGGCAGAATCCCTAATGTTTTATTGCCATATTTAAAAACCATAAAGGGAAATCATTCCCTTGCAGTTCCTGTAGTTTCATTTGGAAATCGAAATTATGATGATGCCTTAATTGAACTTCGAAATCTATTAGAAAATGCTTCTTTTCAATGCATTGGTGCAGGTGCTTTTATTAGCGAACATGCTTTTTCTACGACCCTTGCGAAACATCGTCCTGATGAAGAGGATATAAAGACATTAAAAGAATTTGCGTATCTTTTGTATCAAAAAATAGAAGGCACAGAGGAATTCCTGCACCCTGTCTATGTAAATGGTCAAACACCTTTACGACCTTATTATATGCCACAAGATCGAAACCACAATCCGATCAACATTCTTAAGGTAAAACCTGTAACAAGTGATACTTGTGTACAATGTGGAATTTGTGCCAATGTATGCCCTATGGAAACAATTAGCTTTAAAGATGCTAGAGTATGTCAGGGTATCTGCATTAAATGCAATGCATGTGTAAAAGCATGTCCTTATCATGCGAAATCATTTATTGATGAAGGATATCTTTATCATAAGGAAGAATTAGAAATTGAATACGCGAATCGAAAACAGCCAGAATATTTCCTATAGATGGCTTTACATACGATTCGTACTTCAAGGATCAAATAACCAAAATAAAAATGCATTTTATTTCTTAAAGAGATAAGATGCATTTTTTAGAATGAAAAAGACGATTAAACGACCATCTTCTTCCCGTATAGCTTATTTTTTTCTTGCGAAATATATTGCTGCTCCTGCAGCTGCAATCGTTGTGATGATGGTAACAATTCCAATTGTCATCCATGTTGTTTTTGACTTTTCAATTCTTTGATTTCATTATCATAAGCTTCTTTTGTTAATGCGACCGCACCTGAATACAGCTGAAGAATATTTTCAGATTTTTCATACTGGTAATAATGCATTTCTCCATCCATTCCCATCACATAAATCAAAGAATAGTTTTCAAACGCTTTATCTTTAAAAGTCCAGCCCATCAGTTTTGTTTTATCAATCGTAACTTCTTTATATTCCAAACCTTCTAATGTTTGTTTATCTTTTGGAACATCTACAAGAAAGAACTTTCTGCCCATAATTTCTTTATACGTCATCTTTGTGCTTACTTTTCCATCTTCAAACAAATAGAAAGATTTATTATTTTTATCATCACTTAAATATACAAGTGTCTTATTGATCTTATCATTTGTCCATGCAGGAATTTCTTTTCCTTCTAATTGAACTTTTGTCTGTTTGAAACCTTCTGGTGCTTTTACTCCGCGTACATTACGTACAACACCTAATTCACTTCCATTATATTTTGTATATACTAATGGTTTTTCATCTACATATACGCTAATTGTATACGTTTTTGTAGTTCCATATTCCGATGTAACAACAATATTGATTTTATTTTCCCCAGGTTCAACTTTCTTTTTCCCTGTACCAGAAACGCTTGCCTTAGAATCATTTGCAGAGGCATTTACTTCAATAGAAGTCGCATTTGCTGGCAAATTTACTTTATAAGATGTTGTACCTGCAGAAAACTTTGGAGATAACGTTCCTGCACTTACACTTAAACTTTTCAAATTATTGTCTTTTGATCTAGGATCTTCCTGTGGTTCTGGATTTGGTGCCGGTCTTACTGTTGTATTAGAAGAGCTGCCAGAATTCGAAGTGTTGTTTGATGGATTGGCAACCGTTACACTTGTTCCACCAATGGTAACATTACCTGCAAGTTTTGGATTTGCAGGATCGCTAACATCTGTCGCATCGATTACAGTAATCGTAATCGAAGCACTTCCTACTCCACCAGCAGTTGCTGTTGCGTTAATCTGACCACCTCGATCACACCAGTTTCCTCCACCTGTTATTGTCGCATTGCTTCCTGTAATACTTACTGCACCTTCGTATACACCACAGCTGGCACTTGCACTAAAACTTCCTCCTGGTCGAACACTTGCCGCTTTTACAAGCATTGGACTTATACATGCTCCTGCAATCAAAGCACTCATTAATACTTTTATCTTCTTCATAGTTTTCTCCCTTTTTACTGTGTTATTTTTCTAATATTCAAAATGTCATTTTTAATTAATGAATAATCAATGGAACGAATCTTTCCATCACCATCAACACCACCTGCCAAGAAAAATGCGGAAGACAATTTTCTAATATTTAATATATCGTTCTTAACCAAAGAATAATCAATAGAGCGAATTCTTCCATCCCCATCTACATCACCCTTCAAAACAATCATCATCGTATACGTTTGTGTTTTTGCCAGTGTTGGTGTTTCCCCTGCTTCCACACTAGATGATTCTTCTGGAAGGCTTATTGTTACATCTATCGTTGTTCCTGTTGTAATACTTCCACCATTTACAATAGCACCATTTTTATCAAAACATGTTACACTACCTACACTAGATAATTCTTTTATTAAAGTATCAAGATTTGTACCTACCTGCATTCCTGATAAGTATCCTCCAGAAAATCTTACTCCTGCTCTTGTTAATGCATCACTAACAGCTACAGGAACATTTTCAGATACTGGTTTATTATAAAACTTACTACTAAAACAGTTTAAGTCAACTCTTCCTTTGATACCATTTACACTTCCACTAGAAGTATATTGCCATCCCTGCTCTCCTGCATAATGTTTATTTTTAAAATTCAATTTAGGTCCATATTCTGCAACCCAGGATAAATTAGAATGAATAGCTGGACTATTCAATACCCCATTTGCATAGCTGCGATAAGAATACACATGCACTTTCCCTGCATAACCATTTTTATTCATATAATCTAAGTATGTACCAATGACTTTTTCATACTCAGCAACAGTAGTTGGATGTCTTCTTGTTACTCCGCCATCATTCCATGAATCAAACGCTTCAATATCATAAAAGATTGGATAAGAAAGATTTACATGATATTTCGAAAGCATTTCTACTGTTCCTTCTGCTTCTGCATAAGCGAAATTTTCATCATACGCATAACTATACAAGTAGATGCCATACGGAATTCCTAATCGATTGCATTCCTCAATGTTTCTTTTGAAATATTTATCTTCCATTCTATTTCCATACCCTACACGAAGAATCGCACCATCTATTCCTGACTGTTTAACTTTTTCCCAGTCAATCTTTCCATTATGTTCAGAAACATCAATAACTTTTTGGGTACCCTGATGATACATCAATTCCCCATAACCATTATAAAAATTCTTATTCCCATTTTCTAACTTCCATTCAGGATCCTTTGCCTTTGCTTCCACTGCATAAGTTTGCGGTTCTTTTTCCAATGCACTTCCCAAAACAGCATTATCATTCATTTCCTTTGGAACTTTTGTATCTACTGGAACATAAGTATCTTCCGTTACAATTTCAACATCATCAAAGTCATGATTTACATACTGCTGTTTTTCTACATTATCTGCGGATTCCTGTGCAAACATTGGTATTGAAATACAGCTGGCAATTAACAATATCACAACAATCGCAATGATAATTCTTCTTATTTTCATCTACTTCACTCCCTTATCCCCTTCTACATGCAGGTAAAATTATAGCACTACGAATGCACCTTGTAAATTCATTGAGGTAAAAGTAAATTGTTAATATTTCATATATATTCACTAAAGCACAAAATTGTAACTCACATGCTTCGTTCTTAATAAATTAATATTCTGTTATGGTTCCTGCCAACCTTCTAAGCTACATACATATTTATGTTTTTTTATTTGCGTTTTTACTCTACTTACTCTATTCCACACTAAAAATGAAACCTCTTCATGTGAATATACACAAAGAGGCTTCTGTATGTAATTCTAATGTAGAAGGATTCCTGTTAATTCTTCTATTTCTTTCGTAGAATATCCTTTTTCCTTCATTTTCTTTGCGATATCCAGTTTTTCATCAGCCTTCCCTTTTTTAACTCCTTCCACAATTCCTTCTTTGCGTCCTTCCTTACGTCCCTGTAGGATTCCTTCTTCTTTAATATACTGACTTAAATTGCACATTTCTTCCAGCTCCTTTCCCAGTTCTTTTGTCATTGGTATTCCATAGTTTTTTATAAGCAGTTCCTTTTTCCTTGTTGAATCCATCCCTGATGTAAACAGTATGTACAAAAGTGTCATGAACGTTCCATCATGGATATCCTCTACTTCTTTTGGGGGATAGATCATGACAATGTTCATCAAATCATAATGTTTCTTTGGAAATGCATAGGCTGTTCCCAAATGTTCTTCATGCAGGGAATAGCGATTCATTACACCACTTTTCTTTTTACTGTGTTTCATGCATATCCAGATGGAATACACTTTCTTTAAATCCTCATAGTTTGTCTTTTGAAATCCATTGGGTGTATTCTTCTGCCTTACCAGCAAACGACTTCCATAATATATGCTTCTTTTCAATAATGGATATCCCATATTGTCTTTTCCCTGTGCTTCAATATTCATGAACATATCTACTTTTCCTTCATGATTTGGCAAGCCCAGACCACATAGTACATCATAGCGAACAAGTCCACCCTTTCCTGTTATATCCTCTGTATTCATGCCGTTAATCTTTTCGCTTTGTTTGATACCTTCCTTTGTATCTGGTTCAAGACAGGTCAAAACTTCCTTTATGCTCATTCCTTTAAACTCCGTAATGACATGTCTTGAAATATGGGAAAGTACATATTTGTTCATAAGAACCTTCTTGCAGTATTCATCATAGCTTATTTCTTTGTTTGACATCTGATCAATAGCCGCTGCAGCTTCTATCTGCATCGTATTTCACCTCCTAAAACTCTCTACATAACTTAATACGAGAAAAAGAAGGAAAAATACAAAAAATAATGCAAGAATCTTAATTTTTTAAGATAAGATCATTTACAATAGAATGATAATATCTATCATAATCATAATACGCTAACTTTTCATAACTTACCATATACATATTGGTATAAACAAGAGTATATGATAAATGGAAATTAAAAACCTGTCAGTATTTCTAAACTATACCCTGTAAATGGACAGCAAAATATTCTAGTAAATTTTTCTTTTATAGTGATAATGAATAGAGTTAATAATTATGAGAATTCATTATTTTACTGATAAATAAGTTAAAGAACTGAAAAGAAATCCTTCCATTAGATGAATCAGGATTTCTTTTTTACTGTATTCATTTATCATTAATTATTACAGAACAAATATAACATCAGCAGTGTGAGGTCTAAACCTTTAAACCAAAGGTTAATTCCATCAACTCAGAAGCAATACTTTTCTCTTTGATTCGCATCATACTATCCTCTATTTTCTCTTTACCCAGCAAATTCATATTTCCATACCACACCAATTCCTCATCTATAATGGCAAAATGTTCACAAGTTTCCTTTACCAATTTTAAATAAAATCCTGCTCTTCTCATATCTTCATGTAATTTCATCCATAATACACTATCACCATATCCATACAAATCAGATTCCCAAGTAACAACTGTTACTTCTACACCTAAAGATTGTTTTTCTTTTAAGAAATCAATAAATTCATACACCTTTGAAGTACTGATTGCTGGACTAGATATTACAATTTTTTTATTTGCTTCTAATAAATCTTTTTTAAAAACTTCATAATAAGTATCCCCATCATAGATTGCATTTACATCCTGCTTATCATTTACAAACAATCCTGTACATACGGCATATCCTATTTGTTTATATGCTCGTAATCTTTTCGCATACATTTTATCAAAGATAGGTATATGGCTATCTATATAATCATAGACTATAACATTGTTTTTTCCTTCATAATCACGATTTAACCTTCCTACATATTGTTCAACTACACTTCGAAAAGAGATAGGGGTGGCCATAACTAAAGTATCTAACCTTGGAAAATCAAATCCTTCTCCAATCAAGCTCCCTGTGGCTACCAACACCAAAGAACTATCTGCATCTACTTTATTCATTCGTTCAATAATTTGCTTATGTTCTTTCTTTGAATTGTTCCCTGTTAAAAGAAATACATTATCTGCATACTCTTTAATTCTCTTATACAGCTTTTCCGCATGATCTTTGTACTTTGTTAATACAACAGGGGTTCTTCCGGCTTCCAGACACTCTTTTACATCAGATAAAATCTGTTCATCTCTTACATCGTTATATCGTATGAGATCATATGCTTCATTTGGATGTAGTGTATTGGCATCTCCTCTGGGACAAACTGCCCTGGTAAATCTAGGATATACCAAATGTTCTATTCCTTGTGTCAATGCTTTTTCTTTCGATGTATAACTATATCGAATTTCTCCAAGCAGCATAGTATTTATTTTTTCTAATCCATCTGAACGCTTTGGTGTAGCACTAACTCCATATACATATTTTGCTTTTACCTCTTTTAATACATTCGCAATCGTATCAGATGCTGCATGATGACATTCATCTACAATAATCATCCCATATTTCTCTAACATGGGGTGCCAATTATCTTTCTTGCATAAAGAACCTGCCATAGCAATATCAACAATGCCATTCATAGAATCTTGTGATCCTTGTAATTTCCCTATCAGTTTCTTCCTTTTTTTAATTCTGCCGCTCTTTGTTTCATATTGTGGCATATCTTCTTGTATATCAAGAAATGTCTCTAGTGAGGTTTCCCATTGTGTAAGCAATGTAGAGGATTGTACCAGGATTAAAGTATTTACTTTTTTTTCAGAAATTAGTGCACTGCATACAACCGTTTTTCCAAAAGCCGTAGCAGCATGAAGAATACCATTATCATATTTTTGTAATTTCGATAATGCTAATTCCTGCTCTTTGCGCAATTTCCCTTTAAAGGAGACATTGATAAATCTACCTTTCTGCCGTTCATCTTCAAGAGTATATTTTATTCCTGCTTCCTCTAATTTTTTAATTAAGATATCATACAATCCTCTAGGAATTTCAATATACCCACTTAGATGATCTTTTCCTAAATATATCCACTTTGAAATAGCGAAATTTGAAACTTTGATTGCCTTATTTTTATAGTAAATCGGATTATAAAACGCTGCTAATCTTCGAATCTTGTTTTGAATTGAAGGCTTTAAATTTAAACTATCTACATATATTCCATTAGACAGTATAAGATGCATTTCACCATATACCTCATCCTTGCGAAAACTTTGTTGTTTCCAAGGTTCATCCCTATGTTCTTCTATAGAAATATCCCCCATAACATATCCTGTCCATTCTGTTACCTTTGCCTCTATAAATTCTTTAGAAAGTCTGGGCTTCTTCCATAGAACTTCCCATTGATTGGGATATGCATTCCAATTACTGTCAATAAATGCACTATTTCCTTTATGTAAGGCTTGTCCCTGCAATGGAAGCGCAATAAGATTTCCTAATCCATTATCTTCTAATTCATCCTGTGCTGGAAGCATACGATCGTAATATTTAAAAGATTTTAAATTTACCTGTTCTGCCCCTTTTTCTAATAAAGCAGAACCAAATTTTCTTGCCAAAGAGGCAGGAATCGGTTTATCAAAGAATATCCATATATGTGCACCTTTTCCAGATCTCGATCGTTCTACCAAAGGATCGATTCCATTTAAGATACAAATGCTACGCATAGCATTTACTTCTTCTTTCCACATATCATCCGTATTAGCAAAATCATATTTCTCTGCATCTTTTTCATGATTATCAAAATCAAAAACCAAAAAACGGCATTGATTATCTTTTAGAAGAGGATATATTCCAATTACATCAGAGCCATTATAAGACTTACCAAGAAGATGATTAAGAATGTCGTTCTTAGTTAGTTGTTTATAAGCTTGGTGTAAACAATCTTTGCATTTTATTTTATGACCATATTTTTTCGGACAAACATCTTTCCAAAAATTGTAACATTGTGGATAATACCCTGCTTCTTTTGTATCTTTTTTCTCATACCTTTTGGCATAAACATCCATTCTTCCCCAAAATCTTGCATAAAATAAATTTGCCATTTTATCGCTAATACAACTTGGATGAACAATCCTTTTTCCCTGATTTTCTTCATATTCTTCGCAATTATCATCTTCTCTCATTTTATGAATACGTTCATTATAAGAAATTCCTGAATCATCCAATATACGTTTTAATAATTCATTTTCTAACTGCAATTCATTTATTTGCTTCTGTAGTGCACTAATATTTTCTATATAGCTTCTCATAATAATCTCCTTAACATATAACAATGTTTTGTTTTAGATAGAAAGCGAAAAAATATTGCCACAATAAATGCATTTCTAAGGTTATTTTATCATTTATTAAAATGCAAAGATATAGCCAGGTTTTTATTTCAAATTAAAAAGTGAATATTTCAATTAGAGAACGACACCATGTTAATGGAGTGACGACAGTGTGTTAATCATATGACGTCAATGTCACATCTCAATGACGACACTATCAAAATAAAGTTTTAATGCTCTGCAACATCCTTCTGGACTTAGAATGTAAACGTAGACAGATATCTACAGATTCTAAGGAAAGGAGGATTTTTTATGTCCAAAGACAAGAATATCGTTCGTCTTAACCATCAGGGCATGTCGCAAAGAAATATTTGTAAAACACTTAAGGTTTCAGATCGACGTGTGCGAAACACTATTAAAAAAATGAAAGATCTAAATCTTACCTATGATGATATAAAAGATATGGACGATGATGCATTTGATGAACTGTTTACAAAGAAACCGGAGGAGGTGATTTTAAAGAGACGACCTGATTGTAAATATATTCATGAAGAATTGAAACGCAAAGGTGTTACGTTAATGCTGTTGTGGGAAGAGTATGTAGAAGAGTGCATTGCCCTAAATGAATCTTATCTTAAATATACGCAGTTTTGTAATGTTTATAAATCTTATGTTGATATAAACAAACTTACTATGCATATAGAACGTAAACCTGGCGAAAGGTGTGAGGTGGACTGGGCCGGGACAACGATTCCAATCTATGACAGAACACTTACCAATGTAATAAGAAAAGCATATTTATTTGTTGGGGTATTGCCGTTTAGTCAGTATATGTTTGCTCAGGCTACCATGGATATGAAAGAAGAATCATGGATAAATCATCATATTGATATGTATAACTTTTTTGGTGGCGTTCCTTTGATGTGCATCTGCGATAACTGTAAGACCGCGGTGATTTCCCATAAAAAGTATGAAGAAATCATCTTAAATCCAGCCTATTATGAAATGGCTGAATATTATGAAACCGCCATTGTCCCAGCTAGAGTACGTCATCCAAAGGATAAAAACTCTACTGAAGGATCTGTTGGCTATATGACACGTCAAATTATTGCACGTTTAAGAGATGTAAAATTCTGTACATTGGAAGAACTCAATGAGCGTATCACTGATGAAGTAAATAAATTAAATGATAAGCCATTCCAAAAAAGAGACTATTCAAGAAGTTATGTGTTTGAAAATGAAGAAAAAGAGTATCTGTCTGCACTTCCTGAATTGCCATATGAATATGCTATCTGGAAAAAAGCTACAGTATCTTTCAACTACCACATTCAGTTTGAGAGAAATTATTATTCAGTTCCTTATCAGTATTTTAAGAAAGAAGTACAAATAAGAATCACATCCAGAGTTATAGAAATCTATGACAGGCATGTTCGTATCGCAACACATCCAAGGATTTTAAGCGGTGTAAACAAATATGTTACGAATAAAGAACATATGCCTGAAAACCATAGAGCCTATGGTGAATGGAACCAGGAGAGAATCCTCAACTGGGCAAAAACGATAGGCCCTAATACGTATAAGGTGATATCTAGTATCTTCATAAATGCCAGAGTCGAACAGCAGGTATACAATCAGTGTATAACGATTCTTAAATTAAAAGATAAATATTCCTCACAAATACTGGAACAGGCGTCAGGAATAATTATCGAAAAGAATATCACACCTATACATAGGAATTTTAAGGCAGTAATTGAAAACATTCAAGAAATGAAAGAAGAAAATAAATCGAATGATTATGCGCTTGTAAGAGGTGCTTCATACTACGGAGGATACAGACATGATTAATCAAAATTATGAGAAACTAATGAAAATGAACTTAACCAAGATGGCTGAACTTTATAAGAATCAGTCTACAAACAAAGCATATCTTGAACTTTCTTTTGATGAAAGATTTGCTCTTTTGATTGATGGAGAAGCTGACGATAAACATAATAAACTGATCTATGGAATCAAAAAAAGATCAAACATACGAATGCCTGAAGCTAGTGTCAGTGATATACGATTTTATCCAGATAGAGAAATCGATAAGGTATTAACTCTAAAACTTGCAGAATGCGATTACATAGATGAACATCTTAATGTAATTGTAGTAGGTGCTACAGGAGCTGGAAAAACGTTTTACATATCTGCTTTAGGAAATGAAGCCTGCAAGAAAGCGAAAAATGTCAAATACATCAGACTTCCAGATTTGCTTTATGAACTAGATCAAGCCAGAAACAAGGAGTCATATAAGAAGAAACTAAAATACTATGCAAGAGCTGAATTGTTGATTATTGATGAATGGCTGTTGAACCCAACAACTTCACAGCAGCAGTCTGATATTCTTGAATTGCTGGAATTAAGATATGGATGCAAATCGACAGTTTTCGCATCACAGTTTCTTCCAGAAGGATGGCATGCAAATCTTGGAGGAGGTGCTGTTGCGGACGCAATTTTAGACCGAGTCGTAGCTAATTCTTACCTCATTCATATAAAAGGTGAAAAATCCATGAGAACACGAGAAAATAAATCTTAACATTATAAAATGACCTGCCCGTTAAGAGCAGGTTTTCACTGTCGTCGTTTAGTGAGATGGTGTCGTCATTAGGTTAACACACTGTCGTCATTTGATTAACACGATGTCGTTATTGTAGTGAAATATTCATTAAAAAGAACCAAAGCAGTAAAAAAGGAGCTATGTAAATAATATAATTACGAGCTCCAAACCATGTTTCAAACTGTTTTAAGACATATAGCCTCTTGAATTTTTAAAGTTTCAATTTCATTTACCAAACTACTCTTAATACACTTTAAATTACATAAATAATTTCATATGTAATTCTAATGTAGAAGGAT
>OOAK01001524.1_pt1 | contig 14843 bp, 8 predicted proteins | sample 1671811 | NCBI WGS metagenome assembly OOAK01 (sample SAMN06348195, study PRJEB24527) | human gut metagenome | biome: human gut; feature: ankylosing spondylitis patient; material: feces | host: Homo sapiens | place: China | collected 2015-10 | reverse complement strand
ATAAGCCGTACAGGCGAGCGGATGCAGCTTGAGCGCGCGGCCCTCTACGAGAACCGGCTCAAATGCCTGGATACCCAGACGATGCAGTGGCGGGGCGCGGTTCAAGAGGACAGGATGTTCCTTGATGACGTCTTCCAGGACGTCCCAGACTTCACTGTTGACGCGTTCGACTTTCTTCTTAGCGTTCTTGATATTGGTAGCAATGCCTTTTTCGACGAGTTTCTTCATGACGAAAGGCTTGAAGAGTTCCAGGGCCATTTCTTTCGGCAGGCCGCACTGGTGCATCTTCATTTCCGGACCGACGACGATAACCGAACGGCCAGAGTAGTCGACACGTTTACCGAGCAAGTTCTGGCGGAAACGGCCCTGTTTCCCTTTCAGCATATCCGACAGGGATTTCAGGGGACGGTTGCCCGGGCCCGTGACCGGACGGCCGCGGCGGCCGTTGTCGATCAGGGCGTCCACAGCCTCCTGCAGCATGCGCTTCTCGTTGCGCACGATGATGTCCGGCGCACCCAGCTCGAGCAGACGCTTGAGACGGTTGTTGCGGTTGATCACGCGGCGGTACAGGTCGTTCAGGTCGCTCGTTGCGAAGCGGCCGCCGTCCAGCTGTACCATCGGGCGGATTTCCGGCGGGATGACCGGCACAACGTCCATGATCATCCACTCCGGGCGGTTGTGCGACAGACGGAAGGATTCAACAACCTCCAGTCGCTTGATGATGCGCAGGCGCTTCTGGCCGGAAGCCTCACGCAGCTCTGTGGTCAGCTCCTTGGAGAGCTGGTCGAGATCCAGCTCCGCGAGCAGCTCCTTGATGGACTCCGCGCCCATGCCGGCACGGAAGTCCTCGTCGTACTTTTCACGCATGTCGCGGTACTCAGCCTCGGTCAGGATCTGCTTCTTCATCAGCGGCGTGTCGCCCGGATCGATTACGATATAGTTTGCAAAGTACAGGACCTTCTCCAGTACACGCGGGCTGATATCAAGGATCAGGCCCATGCGGGACGGGATGCCCTTGAAATACCAGATATGAGAAACCGGAGCAGCAAGCTCGATGTGTCCCATGCGCTCACGGCGGACGATCTTGCCCTTGAAGCGGACCTTCTTGTACTTGCCGCAGTGGCACTCCCAGTCCTTGGTCGGTCCAAAGATACGCTCGCAGAACAGGCCATCGCGTTCCGGCTTGAGCGTACGGTAGTTAATGGTTTCGGGCTTCTTTACCTCGCCGTAAGACCACTGGCGGATCAGCTCGGGCGAAGCCAGACCGATCTTAATGGCGTTAAACGTATGATATCCCATATATTTTAAGATGCTCCTTCCCTATTCACAGATGATTTCACTTACGCTCAGCCTTATTCGCCCAGACCGTCGTCGAAATCACCTTCGGCATCGTCACCGCCATCCTCGGCGGGGTTATCCAGTGCAAAGAGATCGGTGTCGCCTTCCTCGGCATCGTTGATGCCGAAGCCTGCTGCGGTGAACTCGTCATCCGCGCCGGAGACAGCCTGCTCCATCGGACGGGTGTACTCAGCGGTCTCCTCGTCGTCGTCCTCAGACAGCTCGATCACTTCCATGTTCTCGTCCAGAACCTGAATATCCAGACACAGAGCCTGCAGCTCCTTGGTGAGTACCTTGAAGGATTCCGGAACGCCCGGCTGCGGTACGTTGTGACCCTTGACGATCGCCTCGTAGGTCTTGACACGGCCGGTGATATCGTCGGACTTGACGGTCAGGATCTCCTGCAGGGTATATGCGGCGCCGTATGCTTCCAGCGCCCAAACTTCCATCTCTCCGAAACGCTGACCACCGAACTGTGCCTTACCACCCAGCGGCTGCTGAGTAACCAGGCTGTAAGAACCGGTGGAACGCGCGTGCATCTTGTCGTCGACCAGGTGGTGCAGCTTCAGCATGTACATGTAGCCAACGGAGATCGGCTTCGGATACGGTTCGCCGGTACGGCCGTCGAACAGCACAGCCTTGCCGTCGTCGCCGACCAGCTTGTTGCCGTCGCGATCCGGAAGGGTGCAGGACAGCAGGCCCTTGATGGTTTCCGGACGAACGCCGTCGAACACCGGAGTTGCCACCGGAGTGCCCGGCTCGCCCTTTTCGGCGCCCTGCGGAATGTACTTCTTCCAAGCGGCTTCGGCATCCGGATCAAGGGAGATGTCCCAGCCGGCGTGCGCGATCCAGCCCAAGTGCAGTTCCAGCACCTGGCCAAGGTTCATTCGAGAAGGCACGCCCAGCGGGTTCAGCATGATGTCGACCGGAGTACCGTCGGCAAGGAACGGCATATCCTCTTCCGGCAGAATGCGGGAGATAACACCCTTGTTGCCGTGGCGGCCAGACAGCTTGTCGCCCTGGGTGATCTTACGATGCTGCGCGATGTAGACGCGGATCATCTGGTTCACGCCGTTCGGCAGCTCGTCGCCGTCTTCCTCGGCATCCTCGCGAGTGATCTCCTTGACGGCGATCACCGTACCGGTTTCGCCGTGAGGCACGCGCAGCGAGGTGTCACGCACCTCGCGGCTCTTCTCGCCGAAGATGGCGCGCAGCAGGCGCTCCTCGGCGGTCAGCTCGGTCTCGCCCTTCGGGGTGACCTTGCCGACCAGAATATCGCCGCTCTTGACCTCGGCACCGATGCGGATGATGCCGCGCTCGTCCAGATCCTTCAGAGCGTCCTCCGAGACGTTGGGGATATCACGGGTGATTTCCTCGGGTCCCAGCTTGGTGTCGCGGGACTCCGTCTCGTACTCTTCAATATGAATGGAGGTATACACGTCCTCGCGCACGATCTTCTCGTTCAGCAGGACGGCGTCCTCGTAGTTGTAACCTTCCCAGGTCATGAAGCCGATCAGGGCGTTCTTGCCCAGAGAGATCTCGCCGTTGCGCATGGCAGGGCCGTCGGCCAGCACCTGACCGGCCTTGACGCTCTCGCCCACTTCCACGATGGGGCGCTGGTTGATGCAGGTGCCTGCGTTGGAGCGGGCAAACTTGACCAGAGCGTAATCCTCCAGCTCACCCTTGGTGTTGCGGACCACCACATGGTCGGCATCCATCTTCTCCACGATACCGTCGTTCTTGGCCAGAACTGCGGTGCCGGAGTCGGTAGCTGCCTTGTACTCCATACCGGTAGCCACGATGGGCTGCTGGGTGACCATCAGAGGCACTGCCTGACGCTGCATGTTGGAACCCATCAGAGCACGGTTACAGTCATCGTTCTCCAGGAAGGGGATGCAGGCGGTTGCGACAGAAACCATCATTCGGGGCGAGACGTCCATGTAATCGACCTTCTCGGCGTCGATTTCCAGGATCTCATCGCGGCGGCGGGCAGAAACGCGGGGACGCACGAAGTGCTTGCCCTCGTCCAGCGGCTCGTTGGCCTGTGCCACAACGTACTCGTCCTCGACGTCAGCGGTCATATACTCGACCTCGTCGGTGACGACCTGTTCCTTCAGGTTGCCGTTCTCGTCATAGATCTTCTTGACCTTGCGGTACGGAGCTTCCACAAAGCCGTACTCGTTGATCTTGGCGTAGGATGCCAGATAGGAGATCAGACCGATGTTGGGGCCTTCAGGGGTCTCGATGGGGCACATACGGCCGTAGTGGCTGTAGTGAACGTCGCGGACCTCGAAACCTGCACGGTCACGGCTCAGACCGCCGGGGCCCAGAGCGGACAGACGGCGCTTATGGGTCAGTTCAGCCAGCGGGTTGTTCTGATCCATGAACTGGGACAGCGGAGAAGAACCGAAGAACTCCTTGATGGCTGCCACCACCGGGCGGATGTTGATCAGAGCCTGCGGGGTGATGACGCTCTGATCCTGGCTCTGCAGGGTCATGCGTTCACGGATGACGCGCTCCATACGGGAGAAGCCGATGCGGAACTGGTTCTGCAGCAGCTCACCCACGCTGCGGATGCGGCGGTTGCCCAGGTGGTCGATATCATCGGTGGTGCCGATGCCGTGGCCCAGGCCGTTCAGGTAGTTGATGGAAGCCAGAATGTCGGCCACGGTAACGGTACGGCCGATCAGCTGGTCGTGGTTGCGGCGCAGCATTTCCTTCTGCTCTTCCACATCAGAAGTGGTATCGAGGATCTTCTTGATCTCGTCGAAGGAGCAGCGCTCGTTGATGCCGCACTCCTTCACGTCGAAGGAGAAGAAGCCCTGTGCGTCCACGCAGCCGTTGGTGATGACCTTGACCTTCTTGGACTCTTCCTTCAGGGCGTCCTCGATCTTCAGCACGACCAGGTTCACACCGGCGTTGTCGGCCTTCTCAGCCATCTCGCGGGTGATCTTGGTATTGGCCTCGATCAGCACTTCGCCGGTCAGCGGGTCCACCACGTTCTCAGCGGCCACAAAGCCGATGATGCGGCGGGCCAGAGACAGCTTCTTGTTCATCTTATAACGGCCGAACCGGGACAGATCGTAACGGCGCGGGTCGAAGAACAGCATGTTGATCTGGCTGGTAGCGGACTCCACCGTGGGAGGCTCGCCGGGGCGCAGCTTGCGGTAAACTTCCAGCAGGCCCTCGTCCTGGTTCTTGGTGGTATCCTTTTCCAGGGTGGCCAGGATGCGCTCGTCGTCACCGAAGAAGTTCAGGATATCCTCGTTGGTGGACAGGCCCAGTGCACGGCACAGCACGGTGACGGGCAGCTTGCGGTTCTTGTCGATGCGGACATAGAACACGTTGGAGGCATCGGTCTCATACTCCAGCCATGCGCCGCGGTTGGGATTCATGGTGGCGCTGTACAGGTCGTTGCCCACCTTATCCTTAGCATCGCCGTAGAACACGCCGGGAGAACGGACCAGCTGGCTGACAATCGCACGCTCTGCACCGTTGATCACAAAGGTACCGGCGTCGGTCATCAGGGGGAAGTCACCCATGAAGATCTCCTGGTCCTTCACCTCGCCGGTCTCCTTGTTCAGCAGACGGGCGGTGACGCGCAGGGGTGCTGCATAGGTCACGTCGCGCTCCTTGCACTCCTTGATGCTGTACTTCGGCTCCTTGTCGAGGCGGAAGTCCACAAAGCTCAGTGCCAGATTGCCGGTGTAGTCCTCAATGGTGCCGATGTCGTGGAAGACCTCCTTCAGGCCCTCGTCCAGGAACCACTGATACGAGTTCTTCTGGACCTCGATCAGGTTCGGCATACTGATGACTTCGTCGATGTGGGAGAAGCTCATGCGCTCGGTTTTGCCGAGCTTGACGGGCTTGACTTTCATCATAAAATCAACCACTCCTTACTTTTATACTCTACGGGATGTCGTATACACGGGTCAAATTTGAGCAGACACACATAATTCGACCCGCGTCGGAAGGAACGTTTCGGCGTTTTTCACAAACTTTGCGGTTTGACCCACTCAGCCGACCCCGGCGCATTCCTCTTTTAGGCGCATTAGTCCATTATGTGATACTAATGTAGTATACACTCAAAAAGTGCAGTTGTCAAGCCATTTTTCACGATTTCTGTGCATTTTTTTGATTTTTGCCGGTTTATTCCGCACACCCGGCAACGTGTCAATTTTCTTCGTTTTAGGGGTTGATATTTTTATTTTGCACGTTCCATACCAAAACAGCCTTGTGCAATTTGTCTATCTTGTCTCTTGTATTCTGAAGTAGGACTTTATCATAAAGATTTCTCTGCCCTGTTACGCGGCGACCGTAAAGCCGATCGCAACAGATGCCCCTTACCGTAACGACCCCTCTCGTGAAAATGATATTTCCACGATTCATGGCGCAGCGCACGCGGAGCCATTTCCAATCGTTCCGTTCCACTTCTGCACAAAAAAGCCTCCGAAAAATCCGCAGATTTTTCAGAGGCTCCCTCTTATAATGTTATCAGCGCTTCACTCATCCAGATAATCCCGCAGGCGCTTGGCGCGGCTGGGATGCCGCAGCTTACGCAGGGCTTTGGCTTCGATCTGCCGCACCCGCTCCCGGGTCACGTTGAACTCCCGGCCCAGCTCTTCCAGCGTACGGGAACGCCCGTCCTCCAGCCCGAAGCGCAGGGCGATCACCCGCTCTTCCCGGGGCGTCAAGCTCTTGAGCACGTTCATCAGTTCCCGGCGCAGCAGCTGCCGCCCGGCTTCGTCCACCGGAACACCCGCTTCCTCATCCTGGATGAAATCCTCCAGATGGGCATCCTCTTCCTCGCCCACCGGCGTTTCCAGACTGATGGGATCCTGTGCCAGCTGCAGCAGTTCCCGCACCCGGTCCGGTTCCAGATCCAGCTGCACGGCGATTTCCTCCACCGTGGGCTCCCGGCCATTTTTTCGCAGCAGCTCCCCTGCTGTCTTTTTGACCCGGTTGATGTTCTCCACCAGATGCACCGGAATGCGGATGGTACGGCCCTGGTCTGCAATCGCACGGGTAATGGACTGCCGGATCCACCAGGTGGCGTAGGTGGAAAACTTGAAGCCGCGCTCCGGCTCAAACTTTTCGGCCGCCTTCATCAGGCCGAGGTTTCCTTCCTGGATCAGGTCCAGAAACGGCAGCCCCCGCCCGACATAGCGCTTGGCCACCGACACCACCAGCCGCAGGTTGGCTTCGCTCAGAGCACGGCGAGCGTCGGCGTCCCCGGCCTGTGCGGCGCGGGCAAGGTCTGCTTCCTGCTGTGCCGTAAGCAGCGGCACCCGGCCGATCTCCTTTAAATAGGTGTGCACTGGGTCATCCAGCGCCACGCCCTCGGCGGAGAGTTCGTGTTCCAGCTGACCAAGCTGCGTTTCGTCCAGCGGCGGAAGCTCCGCTTCCTCGTCCTCGGCAAGGTGCACACCCCGGGCCTCCAGCGCTTCGTACAGTTCATCCAGCCGGGCCACATCATAGTCCGCCTCGTCCATGGCGCGGCTGATCTGGTCCGGGGTCAGGGTCTTGCGCCGGGCGTGTGCCGCCAGCGTCCGGGCCAGTTCCTCGGTCTGCGACAATTTCTGCATGATTCCTGCTCCTTTCCTCTCCTGCTCCAGCCGGAGGGGAAAGCGGGCCTCATTCTTCTTCGCACACGAGCCCCTGCTTTTTTTCGCGCATCGACTGGAAGTAGCTGCTCAGTTCCTCGTTTGTCATGCTGGCCGCCTTGCTTGCCACGGGCATGCCCCGGGCAATGCGGTCCAGATACAGCCGGATGTCATCCGGTGTACAGTTCACATCGCTGTATTGTGCCGCAAGATGGCTCAGTTCATTCAGGGCCTCCTCCCCGGCAAAAGCGTGCAGGGCGGTCAGGCTGATCTCCACGCCTTGCTCCCGGCACCGCAGCATGGCTTCATACAGCTCCTTGTGCTGGGGCTGGATGAACTGCTCTGCCGTCAGCTGATCCTTGACCAGATCCAGATACTGCGGTTCCCGCAGGATGGCCGCCAGCAGACGCTGCTGTGCGCTGACGATGCCCAGTGCCTGGCTGCCGCCTGCTGTGTAGGACACCTTGATCTGGTTCATCTCACCGGACTGCAGCACGGCCTTTTTCTTTTCATAACGGCGCTTGCTGCCTACCCGTTTTACGGCCGTTTCCAGCTGGGTCATGATGGCGGTCTTGGAGATGTTGGTTTCCTCGGCCAGACGTCCGGCGTACACCTCCTGCTCCGTGGGGCTGGAGCGCTCAGCCAGCAAGTCCACCGCCTGCTTGACATACTCCAGCCGCTGGGCATCCTGCGAAAGGTCATACTGACTGCGCAGTCGTCCCAGACGGAAGTCCAGCGCATTGCCCACGCCGTCCAGCAGTGCCTTGAAGCGCTCGGCGCCATACTTTTTGATGTACTCATCCGGGTCCTTGGCACCGGGGATCTGCAGCACGCCCACCTTGACCGGGCTGTTGCGGAACAGCTCCAGCGACCGCAGGGTGGCTTTCTGGCCCGCCTCGTCCGAGTCGTAGCTCAGGATGACTTCGTCCGCGTACTCGCTGATGAGCCGCACCTGATCCGGGGTCAGGGCCGTGCCGCAGGCACACACTGCTGTGTCGATGCCGGCCTGCTGCATGCTGATGACGTCCATATAGCCCTCGCATAGCACGAACCGCCGGGACGCACTGCGCTTGGCGATCTGCAGCGCGAATACCGTGTCCGACTTGTGGTAGACCAGCGTTTCCGGGCTGTTGACGTATTTGGGCTTGGAGTCATCCAGCACGCGGCCGCCAAAGGCAATGATGTTGCCCCGCAGATCAAAAATGGGGGTCATCACCCGCTTCCAGAACAGGCAGTAGATCCGCCCGGACGGACTGCGCTTGAACAGACCACTGGCGTCCAGCTCCTGCTGATTGTAGCCCTTGTCGCGCAAAAACTGATACAGGGCCTGCCCGTCGTTGGGGGCATAGCCCAGCCCGAACCGGACGATGGTCTTGTCGTCCAGGCCGCGCCGTCGCCAGTAGGCACGGGCCTGCCGGGCCTCCTCCACAGTGGAGTTGAGGCAGGCATGGAAAAACCGTGCCGCCTCCTTGTTCATGGACAGGATGCGGCTGCGCATCCTGCCGGTCTTGTCGTCCTCCTGGGGCTCCGGCATCCCGGCCCGGGCCGCCAGCATCTTGACGGCCTCCGGGTAGTCGATGCTGTTGATCTTTTTGGCAAAGGTAATGGCATCGCCGCCGGCCCCGCAGCCAAAGCAGTAAAAGCTCTGGGTGTCCGGGTAGACGTAAAAGGAGGGCGATTTTTCACTGTGGAAGGGGCACAGCCCGCCGTACAGCCGCCCCTTGCGCTTGAGCTGCACATAGCTGCCCACCAACTCCACGATGTCGGTGCGGCGGGTCAGTTCCTCAATGTATTCGTGTGGGATCATGGATTTTCAAACGACCTTTCCGGTTTATAGAACATGCCACTTCTGCGGCACAAAAAGCTCCTCAAAGGTACGGATGGCAAACTCGTCGCTCATACCGCTGATGTAGTCGGTCACCGCGCGGTCACGGCCTTCCTGATACGCCAGCTGAACGTAGAAATTGGACATCCGGTCGATGTGGTTCAGGTAGTAGTCATACAGCTCCCCCATCACCTTGTCCACCTTTTGTTCCTCGCGTTTGGCGGTTTTGTCCACATAGACGGTGGCGTACATAAAGTCCCGCAGGGCCAGAAAGGCCTCATTCTCCTCCGTACCCACCCGTACATTGCCGTCGCTATTGCGCAGGATGCTGTTGATCATGGTCGTGATGCGGGCGGATTTGGTGGTGCCCAGCACCGCGGTGCAGTCTTTGGGCAGGATGTCCGGGTCCAGCACACCGGCGCGCACGGCATCCTCGATGTCGTGGTTGACGTAGGCGATCTGGTCTGCCATGCGTACGATGCGCCCTTCCGGGGTGGCAGCCCAGGTGCCTTTGGTGTGGGTCACGATACCGTTGCGCACTTCCCAGCTCAGGTTGAGGCCCCTGCCCTCTTTTTCCAGCTTGTCCACCACCCGCAGGCTCTGCACATAATGCTTGAACCCGCCCGGGCAGAGCTGGTTGAGCGCCCGTTCTCCGGCGTGGCCAAAGGGCGTGTGGCCCAGGTCATGGGCCAGGCTGATGGCCTCGGTCAGGTCCTCGTTCAGGCGCAGGGCACGGGCAATGGTGCGGGCGATCTGCGACACCTCCAGCGTATGGGTCAGCCGGGTGCGGTACAGGTCCCCTTCCGGGGACAGGAATACCTGGGTCTTTTGCTTCAGGCGGCGGAACGCCTTGCAGTGCAGCACCCGGTCGCGGTCACGCTGAAACACCGGGCGCAGCGGATCCTGCGGCTCCGGCACCGCCCGGCCGCGGCTGGCATCGCTGAAGGTCGCCCACGGTGCAAAGGTCAGGTGTTCGATCTCTTCGGTTCTCTGGCGCACATCCATGCTGGTCCCCTCCCTTTTTCTGGTTCTTCTCCCCCCTTTCCACCGGAAATCCCGGCGCAGCCGATCCCACGCACCGCGCCTGCGGCAATTGTAGCACAACGGCCCTGTCGAAGGGGGAAGTTCTGTGTCAGCTCCTAAAATTCACTTGATTTTTAAAAAGGTGCGTAGAATGGCTCAGACACTGCTGTCTCTGCCCCGCCCCGGGTCAGCTCCCGCAGCTGTTCCAGCAGCGAACCTTCGGTGTGTTCCGGCATCTGCCAGCGCAGGGTGACCCGGTCGGTGAACTCCGGCGCAGCCTGCTTTGCCCCGGCGGCGTCGATGAGCAGAGACGCCCGCTCGTAAAGAGAATAGTCTACCGTCATGCGCAGCTCCACCACACTGCGCACCGTGACCACCTCAGCATTTTCCAGCGCGCGGGCCGTGGCCGTGGTGTACGCACGCACCAGCCCGCCGGTGCCCAGCAGCACCCCGCCGAAGTAACGGGTGATCACCACGATCAGATCCGTCAGGCCGCTGTGCTGCAGCACCTCCAGTGCCGGGGTCCCGGCCGTTTTGGCCGGCTCGCCATCGTCGGAGTAGCGTTCCCGATTCCCCTCCCGCAGCCGGTAAGCATACACGTTGTGCCGCGCCGTGCGGTTGGCCGCGCGCACCTGCTCCAGGAATGCCACGGCGGCCTCCTCGCTGTCCGCAAAGGAGAGCTGCGCAATGAAGCGGCTCTTCTTCTCTTCGTATTCGCCCACGGCCGTACCGCGGATGGTCCGGTAATCCTCCACAATGGTTCCTCCTGCGTGTTATTCAGAATCAGTATAACATAAAACGCCATTTGTGCAAGTGAAAAGCCCGGCAGCTTTCGCTGCCGGGCTTTCCTCGCACACAACTTTTCAAGAAAGGGAGAAGGTATCTTGGTATGATGATGAAGCGGATATCACTTGGTGAAGATCTGAATCCACTGATGGCCCCAGGTGCTGCTGCTGTTGTAGTAGTAGCCAACGCCCATGGCACGGGCTTCGGGGTTCAGGATGTTGGCACGATGGCCTTCGGACTGCATCCAGGCATCCACGACCTCCTGCGGAGAAACGCTGCCCCAGGCGGCGTTCTCACCGGTGGGAGCTGCGGTCACGCCGTACTCCTTGAGCACGGTGAAGCACTTGCTGCCATCCGGACGGGTATGGGAGTTGACGGTAGCGATCTCTTCGGCACGCTTCTGTGCGGCAGCGGTCAGGTTGGCATCGCCCATCACCAGCGGGGTCAGGCCGTACTTTGCACGCTCGACATTGACCAGATCCAGCACTTCCTGACGGAAGTCATCGGTGTGAGAGTTTTCGGGGTAAGAAAAGATCAGCACCCAGTAGTTGCCGTAGGCACCGCCCTCATAGTGGCCGACACTCACGGTGGTGGCATCCGCATTCAGGATGCGCTCACGGGCGAAATCGAGGTTCATCCACTGGTCCATGGCGGAGTCCGGAGTGGACACGCCGGCCAGATAGTTCTCGCCAACGGACACATCGTCGATGCCGTTCTCGGCAAAAACGGTGAAGTCGCGCTGACCGTTGGGACGCACATAAGAATATGTGGTAGCCAGCTCTTCGGCACGCTCAGCAGCGGCGGCGTTGTGGGCGGCATCGCCCAGCTCCACGCTGTTCAGACCGGCCTTTGCACGGGCCTTGTTGATGAGCTTCAGGAAATCCTTCTGGTACATCTGATCCTGTGCGCTGATGTAGGAGTTTTCTTCGTCGATGTCCGCAGAAACCGACACAGTGTTCTGTGCAGCGCTCGCAGCCAGAGGCTTGAGCGGAGATGCGCAGCCAAACATCACAGCCAGCGTCATAGCAGCTGCCGCAATCTTCTGAACAGTACGCATTTCGAGTTTCATAAGACATCCTCCTGATACAGCTTTTTGTATAAAAGCCGTTTTGCATTTGATCGGTTGCGCGTTGCAAATCTGTTTTGCAACTCGTTCGTTTCACAAGTGCAACTCTTGTGTCACAAGAGTATCACAAGAGCATCTCATCGTCAAGGGGTTTTGCGCAATTTTTCGGGACAAAAATGCAAAAAATTCAAAAATCGGTCCGTTCAGAATCGTAACACAAGTGCAACAGTATCCGGAATCGTCCCATTTTTCAGTTACGCTTGTGTTGCACTTCGAGTGCGTTTTCCGGGAAGTGCAACACATTTTTGTTCTTTCACTCACTTTTCTCTCAAAAGTCCGACTTATCAAAAATGCATATTATTGCATTCTTATTCATTTAATTGCATATTGTGCATTCTTCGCTTTTCCCGTACACAAAAAAAAGACACCGCGCCCTGCATTTCTGCAAAGCGCGGTGCCCGCGTTTCGATCGGTTTCCGGTCAGTTCATCTCTTCCAGAGCCTTCTTCAGGTTCTGTGCGATCTGGTCCGGGCAGCTGGTGTTGCGGAACCCGCACAGCGTGCCGCCCAGACGTGCAATGACGTCCTCAGCCTTCATGCCGGTGACCAGCTGGCAGATGCCTTTCAGGTTGCCGTTGCAGCCGCCGATGACCTCGATGGACGCAATGGTGTGGTCGTCGTTCAGGACAAAATTGGTCTGCTTGGAGCAGGTGCCTTTGTTTGCAAAACTGAATTCCTTGCTCATGGTTTCAAACTTCCTCTCTCTTTCTTATAAAGGAAAAGCCTTTTCCGGCTTTATCGCGTGCCATTGCCGCCGCCCCGTTTGCGGGCGATCTCCTGCAGGCGGGTGACCGTCTCGTCCGGAGCGGTACAGGTGCCGATGGGATGGGGCACCTTGTGGTTGCGGCCATGGAAATCCGTCCCGGCCGTGGGCACAAGGCCGTATTCCCGGCAAAGCTGCACGCACTCCGCGCGGTCCTCCGGGCTGTTGCTGGGGTGGTCCACCTCAATGCCGTCGATGGCGCCTTCTGCCACAAGTTCGCGCACCAGCGGCATGCTCTTGTAGACGGTGGGGTGCGCAAACACCACGGCACCGCCGCTGGCCTTGGCCGTGGCCAGCACTTCCCGCACCGGCAGATACTCCGGCGAGTGCAGCACGATACCGCGGGGATTCCAGCCGAACAGCTTGTGGTAGGTCTCGCCGTAAATGCTGCCGTCACTCAGGCCAAGCTCCCCCAGCACCTGCATGATGCCGCTTTTGTAGATCACGCCGCTTTCGGCCGCCGTCTCCCAGACAAGCTCCTCGGTGAACTGCGGGTACATCGCCTCCAGCTCATGGACCGTCTGCAGGCCGCAGGCATTGCGCCGCTGCTTCATGATCTCGCAGTGCTCCCGGAGCGGGACACAGTCCAGGTTGGGGTAATAGCACAGCAGATGCACCCGGTGCTGGCGCTCAAAATCGTAACCGGTCAGCTCCACCGCCGGGATCAGCTCCACGCCCTCCTGTCGGGGATGGGCGTAGCAGTACGCCGCACTCAGGGTGGTGTCGTGGTCGGAGATGGCAATGGCGTGCAGCCCGGTACGGGCCGCGATGCCCGGCAGGCGCTGGATGGGCACCGAGCCGTCGGAACAGGTGGAATGGTTGTGAAGATCGCAGGACATGGAAACGCCTCTTTAATGTTTGTAGAAATTGATCAGGCAGCCGTCGGCCAGGATCTGACGCTCGTCGTCGGTCAGCGGAGCCATGTAGAGGTCAAATGCCTTGGGATCATCGCCCAGCACATAGGCCTTGATGTCTTTCAGGTCACCCTTGAGCGCTTCACGCACATTGGGGATGAGGATGTAATCCCCCAGCCCGAAGGGCGTAGCCCCGGCCAGCTGCAGGGGCAGCATGCCCCAGTTGATCAGGTTGGAGCGGTAACGCTTGGTGGCGTACTCGGTGACGATGTTGGCCCCGGCACCCAGCACACGCTGGCAGCTGGCGGCCTGCTCACGGGCGGAGCCGTCGCCCGGCTTGACTGCAAAGATGGTGGAGGCGATCTGCAGGTCGTTCCAGGTCAGGTTCTCGCAGCCGGGCACGGCGTGCACCTTTGCCAGCAGGGCGTCATCGGCTTTGCCGGCACGGCGGGCTTCCTCTTCGGCACGCACGGCCTTGGCACGGCCCACATACTCCGGGTCCTTGCGGCTGAGGGTGAACTCGGCCAGACCCAGGGGGTTGGAGCGATAGGAGGAAGTCTCACCGGAGGGGATCAGCTCGTCGGTGGTCGTAACAGGGTCGGTGATGTAGGACGCCACCTTCAGCAGCAGGTTGTTGCCCAGCGGTGCGATCTCCGGCCAGTCCTTGATGTTGGGGCCCAGCTTGAGCAGGGCGTCGTAGTCGCCCTTGCCAAAGCCCTGATACACGCGGGTGTCGTAGCTGGAAGGATCGTACTGGTACTCCGGCACGGTGGGATCGTAGTCGATGTCGGTGGCCGGGGTCAGGATGCCGCCGTTGGCCGTGGTGGCCGCAATGCTGCGGGCATCCATCAGGGCCACACCCGCCAGCTGGCCATTGCCGGGCTTGGAGCCTTCGCGGCTGGGGAAGTTGCGGGTGGTGTGGCGGATGGACAGTGCCCCGTTGGCGGGCACGTCGCCTGCGCCGAAGCAGGGGCCGCAGAAAGCCGTGCGCACGGTGGCACCGCTGGCCATCAGTTCGCTGATCACGCCGGTGCGCACCAGTTCCATCATGATAGGCTGACTGCCGGGGTACACACTGAGGGCGTAGTCGCCGCAGCCGCCGGTGCGGCCCTTGAGGATGGAAGCCGTCTCATAGATGCTGTCGTACAAACCGCCTGCACAACCGGCGATCACGCCCTGGTCCACCCGCAGCTTGCCGTTCTCGATCTTGCTGCACAGGTCCAGGTGCACATCCTTGCGGCCGATGAGCTTCTGCACATCCTCTTCGCAGGCGTGCAGGATGTCCTCCAGATTGGCGTTCAGCTCTTCGATGGTAAAGGCATTGGAGGGGTGCATGGGCAGAGCGATCATCGGACGGATGGCCGACAGATCCACTTCCACAACGCCGTCATAGTAGGCAAGGTCCGCCGGGGCCAGCTTCTTGTAATCCGCAGCACGGCCGTGCACGGCAAGGAACTTCTGCGTGGTCTCGTCGGTCTCCCAGATGGAGGACAGGCAGGTGGTCTCGGTGGTCATGGCGTCGATGG
>OOAK01001521.1_pt1 | contig 14887 bp, 17 predicted proteins | sample 1671811 | NCBI WGS metagenome assembly OOAK01 (sample SAMN06348195, study PRJEB24527) | human gut metagenome | biome: human gut; feature: ankylosing spondylitis patient; material: feces | host: Homo sapiens | place: China | collected 2015-10 | reverse complement strand
CAATGAAATCACAAAGATGTTTCAAAATTATAAATTTTAAATAGAAAAACCATGAGAAACCGCAAAAAGTTTACGAAAGGTTGCAAAATACCTCATTCACCCCCTTTTTAAGGAAGCCGTGCCGGACGGGCGGAAGTAATATTGAGCCCGCTTACACCATCTATATATCTTGCGTGTAGCGTCTATATACCCAATGTGCAGCCGATATATCTCCAATATACAGCAACTATATGTCCTGCGTGCAAGCGATATATCTCTAATATACACACGAATGTTTAAATATGAAAATTGTAAAAACGGAAAGCAGTATGGAAACCATTATGAATCAATCTCTACACATCTGCGGATGTTGCAAGCGTAAGCTCCCACAGGAAGCCTTTTATATGAATCAGCGTACCCGGGCTTCAGATAATTACTGCAAGGAATGCCGTAAGGCAAACACGCGCAGACATCGCAATCAGGATAAAAATATATCATTTGAAGAATATCCACTAGAGTATGCTTATAGATTTATTAATTTATTAAAAAGAGAAAAAGATATAGAAGAAAAATATGAAAAAGAAAAAAGATATAGGACAATTATAGATTGTATTCAGAAAAGACAATTTGATAATTTGAATTGGGATTTTCTCCAAAAGGAAGAATTATTAGAAGCAGAAGTAATCGATGTTATAAAAATACAATTAGGAGAAGTGGACTCGTTAAAGCGGACACAGGGGATAGTTCAAGAAGCGATATCAACATTGAAAGAATCAAGAGAAACGTTAGTAAGTAAAGCAGACGTAATAATGAAAGAAGAACTGATTAGTTCAAAAAATTGTCCGCTTTGTGGAGCATCTTATTCTGATAGAGAGCAATTAAATGAAAAAATAAAGGAAGAGACAAATGTATTAAACAAAATATCAGATGAAACAACAACGCGAATCCAAAATATAAAGAAGAAAATATACGAAGAATATTTAGAAAAGGTAGAAGAAAAAATTCAAATAAAATTGGAAAATTCAATTTCGGATGAGACTTATGCGGATTTACAAAACGTAAAAAAGAATAAAGCTAAAATATTTGATTTAGAACAGTTACTTCAAAAAATAGAAATTGAAATAGACAATGAAGAAAAAAGCGAGGAGTCTCTTTTGCCTGGCTATAATATGCTTATAACAAGAATAAAAGAAAAATTGAGACCTGTAGCAGAAGAAATTTCAATGCAATTAAAAGAGAAGGATTTTGAGTATTATTATGAGAGATTTTATGATAAAAATCTAGAATTATTTTTTGAAATCAACAAAGAAGAATTATGTGAGAAAAGAAAGTATATTAATGGAATAAGACATAATTTTCATATTGCAGAGATGAATAAGAAAAATAAGGAAATAGAAATCCTTACAAGTAGAATTGACAAGTTAGAAAAGGTAGTTGAGAAATTAAAGGAGTATTCTGAGGCACTGAAACAGGGAATAAAAGAGTATAAAAAGAAAATTATTAGTGATATAGAACCATTATTGCATGTATATACTGCAAAAATTTTACAACAAAAATTTAACGGTAAAAGTATTTATATTTCTACAAATGAAGCTGTTGATAGTATTCAGTTTGTTAATTCAATGAAAGATAGGCAGGATATTTTGTATAGCATGAGTTCAGGACAACTTTCAGCAGTTGCAATTTCATTTTTGCTTTGTATGAATCAGGTTTATGGAAAACATAATCCGTGTTCTGTTTTGTTAATTGATGATCCGGTGCAGACGATAGACGATGTCAATATGGTAGGACTTGTGGATCTTTTAAGATACGAGTTTGAGGATAGGCAGATATTCATATCAACACATGAACAAACATTTGAATGGTTTTTAAGATATAGATATTCGAAAGCAAATAAAGCGGTAAAAATATTTAATATGAAAGAGATTATGTTGAATGAAGAATAAAAAGAATTGCTGTTAATAGGTAATTGCTTAAGTTTATGTGCTCATGAACATAGTAGTAATAAAAGGTGACATGAAAGAGTAAATTCCATTCTGCATTCTGCTTTAATTTCGCTGAAATAACAAGAGATTTGGAAAAGGTAAAATAACAAGAGTTTCAAGGGATGAAGCTTCATAAATGGTATTATCAAAAAAGAAATTCTATAGCACATTATAGGGCGATACATGAACCTGTTAAGTTAGATGCCGCAGATTGGAATACAATGATAAAATTTAATTTTGAAGTTATAGAATACTTATATGATAAATAATAAAAAGAAACTTTAGAAATGTTGATACATAGCCGATTGGTTCAATACGAGTCAGTCGGCTTTTTCATACCCATTTTTATACATAGCCAGTCCCGTAAAACGGATTGGCTATTAAATTTTTCAAGGAAGGAGGAAACTATATGATCAAGTGTAAAGTAATTGCCCTTGCAAATCAGAAGGGAGGAACAGCAAAGACCACAACTACATTAAATCTGGGAATCGGTCTTGCACATCAGGGGCGAAAAGTATTATTGGTTGATGCTGATCCACAGGGGGATTTAACAACTGCATTGGGGTGGACGAATGCAGACAGTCTTTCGATTACATTAGAAACACAAATGAAGAAGATATTACAAGACGAACCGTTTGTGTATAATGAAGGCATTTTGCACCATGAAGAAGGAGTGGATATTATTCCGACCAACATTGAGCTATCGGGCATGGAAATCTCACTGGTAAATGCCATGAGCAGAGAGCAGACTTTAAAGCTGTACCTGGCAGATTTGAAAAAGGATTATGATTATATCCTGATTGATTGTATGCCTAGTCTGGGAATGTTGACTATCAATGCGTTAGCTGCCGCAGACAGTGTAATTGTTCCGGTGCAGGCTCATTATCTTCCACTAAAAGGCATGACACAGTTAATGAAAACAATCGGTAAGGTACAGAGACAGTTAAATCCCGATCTGAAGATTGATGGAGTATTGTTGACACTTGCAGATATGAGGACAAAACTTGCAAGGACAACAGAGGATAGCCTTAGAGAGAATTATGGGAAATATATCCGGATTTTCAAAACTGTTATTCCAGTGGCTATCGCCGCGGCAGAAAGCAGTGCGGCAGGACAGAGCATTTATGAGTATGACAAGAATGGAACTGTTGCAAAGGCGTATGCAGAATTTACGAGGGAGGTGATTCAGTGTGGCGAAAAGCAGAGAAATAAACATGAATCTTCCCTCAGTCGATGACCTTTTTACTACGCAGGAAGAAAGAGACCAGAAAAATCAGGAGTATATAAAAGAGATTTCTATTTATGAAATTACAGACTTCCCGAATCATCCGTTTAAGGTAAAAATGGACGATAAGATGTTGGAAACAATTGAGAGTGTCCGTGATCATGGTGTATTAGTGCCTGCACTTGTTAGGGAGAAGCCAACAGGTGGGTATGAAATGATTTCTGGACACCGTAGAAAAATGGCAAGTGAACTGGCAGGCAAAGAGACAATGCCATGTATCGTAAGAAATCTTAGCGATGATGAAGCCGTGGTGGTCATGGTTGACAGCAATCTACAACGAGAAGAAATCTTACCATCCGAAAAAGCATTTGCCTACAAGATGAAGTTGGACGCTATGAAAAGACAGGGACAGAGAACAGATTTAACTTCGTCGCCATTGGCTACAAAGTTGAGAGGAAAACGCTCTGATGAATTGCTTGGAGAACAGGTAGGGGAAAGCAAGGATCAAATTAGAAGATATATTCGATTGACAAACCTTATTCCTGAAATCCTTGATATGGTCGATAATAAGAAAATTGCCATGCGTCCGGCCGTTGAATTGTCTTATTTGCCGAAAGAGGAACAGGAGATATTGTACGACACCATGGAGTCGGAGGCTTGTACCCCAAGTCATGCACAGGCAATTAAAATCCGCAAATTTTCAGCAGAGGGCAGGTTGAATGAAGATGTTTTGCTGTCTATTATGTCAGAAGAGAAGCCAAATCAGGTAGAGCAGTGGAAAATCCCGAAGAACCGACTGAAAAAATACTTTCCATCGGGAACTACACAGCAGAAAATGGAAGAAACCATTATCAAAGCACTGGAATTATACCGGAAACGGGAAAAAAGCAGGGAACGATAGACATTTTGACACCAAGGGAGAAGTCTATCCGTTGGTGGTCAATGAGAAATCAGCCTTTTTCTGTTTTCCCCTCCCCACACCCTACCCCTTTGGTTTACCAGCAGATTACCAGCCGAAAAGACAATAAGGAGCCGGGAACATCTTCTCTTTCGGCAGGTTAGAGATTCCCATACCCTGCATGACAGCAGGGAGCAAACAGCATAAAGCAACAGCAGGCGTTCCAGACGGACGTCTTTTTTTATTGGATTGAAAAGAAAGGAATTGTAGAAAATGAAGAAGATATGGAAACGAGTGTGTACGGGGCTTCTTACCCTGACCACGATTTTAACCGCATTACCGACTACATCGGTTCAGGCAGCGGAAACACAATACTGGACGGAATCCTCAGAGAGAGTTGGATATATTGAACATGTGATGAATGATGGAACCATTCATTCTACATTCAATGAAGGTCACATGCGAGTAGAGGGCGAAACCGCCTATTGTGTAGATATTAACACCGGATTCAAAAATGGGTATAAAACTAGACACGATGTAAGTGCTAGCATGAGTGCCGAACAAATCGAAGATGTGGCATTGTCACTGGAGTATGTAAAGCAGTATAGAGGCAGTCACAGCAACCTGAATGCAAATCAGGGGTATCTGTTGGAACAGTGCGTGGTATGGCAGAGACTCAGTGAACAGTTAGGCTGGCAGTGTGATAATGTACGAGCTGCATATTCTGAGATTTCACAGGATATTCAGAATGAAGTGTATGCAGGAGCGAGAGCATTTGTACAGGCGAACAAAGGTCGGTATAAATGTGGAGGATATATCTATACTGGAGAGGGACAGGATCTCGGACAGTTTTGGGCAGAACTGAATGTCGGAAATGCAAAAGTAAAAAAGACAACCGCAAATGAGATTGTCACAAATGGAAATGCGATGTATTCCATTGCCGGAGCAACCTTTGGCATATTCTCAGACCAGAATTGCAGCAATCAGATTGGAACACTTACAACAAATGAGAATGGTGAGACAAATGAGGTTGAAGTGACTGCAGGGACTGTTTACATCAAAGAGCTTTCTGCACCGAAAGGATATAAGCTGGATACGACAGTACGCAGTCTGAAAGTTGAAGCCGGAAAGACAGCCGTATTAAATGTTTCCGATGTTCCGAAAGTAACAGAGACATTGGTAGATCTGTTCAAGATTGATATGGAGACAGGAAAAGCAACCGCACAGGGAAATGCAGCACTGTCAGGAGCAGAGTTTACCTGGCATTATTATGACGGATTTTATACAAAAGATAACTTACCAGAGAAAGCAACACGTACCTGGGTTACAAAAACGGTGGCAGAAAAGAGCAGTGACGGAAGTATTCATTATGTGACAAAACTGTCAGATGCTTACAAAGTATCGGGAGATGCATTTTACATTCAGAATGAAAAAAGCGTATTACCACTTGGAACACTGACTGTTGAGGAGACAAAAGCACCAGACGGATATTTACTGGACGAAGCTTATATGCAGGCAGGAGACAGTACAGAACAGATAAAAGGAATGTATCTGACACAGATCACAGAGGACGGAGAACTTGCAGTTCTTTCCGGAAGCAACCAGTATTCCGTATCTGACCAGGTAATCCGAGGTGGTGTGAAGATTCAGAAACGTGATTTAGAGACAAAAGATACCAAAGCACCGGGAGGTTATCTGACTGACAGGGCAAAAGCGATTGAATTTTTGATTACGGAAAATGGAAAAATCGTAGATTTAACAGACGAAAGCCATTCGATTTACAACCAGATTAAACGTGGAGATTTAGAAGGAGTAAAGATTGGAGCAGGTACACATAAGAGGCTTGCGAATGTTCCTTTTAAGATTACAAGCAAAACAACTGGTGAGAGCCATATCGTAGTGACAGACAAGAATGGTCAGTTTTCAACTGCTACTGATTGGGCGTCTCATAAGAAAAATACAAATGCAGGGAAATCCAGTGAGGACGGTATCTGGTTCGGAACATCAGAGCCAGACGACAGCAAAGGGGCATTACTTTATGACACTTATGAGATTGAGGAGTTATCTTGTGAATCCAACAAAGGTATGAAGCTGATTCCTGCATTTGAAGTTGTTGTCAGCAGAAATAAAGTAACAATCGACCTTGGAACACTGACTGATGAGTATGAGAAAGAGATTACCATTCATACCACAGCAACGGATAAAGTAACAGGTGAGAAGGTAATTGTTGCAGGAAAGAAAGTAACGATTGTGGATACAGTTACTCTGGACGGTCTGGAAGAAGGCAGAAAGTATCAGTTAAAAGGCTGGCAGATGTTGAAAGAGGAAAATGCAGAACTGCTCATTGATGGAAAGCGTGTGGAGAGTGATTACACTTTTGTTGCTGACAGCGAGAAAATGAAAGTAGAAGTTTCTTATACGTTTGATGCATCAGAACTTGGCGGACAGAATCTGGTTACATTTGAAGAATTATATGACCTGAAGAATCCGGAAGAACCTGTAAAAGTTGCAGAGCATAAGGACATTGACGATGAAGGTCAGACAGTCCTGATTACAGAGCGAAAGATTTCGATTCATACCACAGCAACGGATAAGAATGGCAAGAAAGAGATGGAAGCCGGAAAAGATCTGACGATTGTGGATACAGTTACATTAGAAGGATTGGAAATCGGTACAAAGTATAAATTGTCTGGTTGGCAGATGATTAAGGAAGAAAATGCAAAGCTGATCATTGATGGCAAAGAAGTTACCAATGATTATGAATTTACAGCGGACAAGGAAAACATGGAAGTGCAGATTGAGTTTACTTTCGACGGCAGCACTCTTGGAAGAAAACAGCTTGTAACCTTTGAAGAACTGTATGATATAACAAATCTGGAAGAACCGAAAAAGGTAACAGAGCATAAGGACATCAACAATGAAGGTCAGACTGTAACCATCAAAGAAGTACCGGAAACACTAACTCCAGAGACACCGGGTACTATTACAAAGACCAGTAACCCTCCGAAAACAGGAGATACGGAAAATGTAGCTTTATGGATAGCCATTCTGGTATTATCAGCAGCCGGAATCACAGGAGTTCGTATCTGGAATAAAAAGAAACAGGTTAAGAGATTAGGAATTGAAGAAAAGAAAGAAGAGGAGGAGTAAAACAGAGGGCGGCGATAAGCTGCCCTTTGATGATGAAATGGGAAAAAATCAGAAAGCAATAAAAGTATTACAGCGTTTATTTGATGCCGGATACGGAACGGAAAAAGAGATTGTCAATATGGCGATGGATGAAATGCTTGCTTTGCCGGGAGTGAATGTAGCAGATCTGTGCATTATCAGTGAGCTGCAGAAAAGCATTAAGGCAAACAAAGTAATAAGCTATTTGTCAGGGAAAACAGAAGTAAAGGAAGAAACGAAAGGAGCAGATTATGGTGGAACAACCTAAATATTTGGAAATGACATTATCACAATTGAAATCATATGTGGAATCTTCAGAGAGTAATATTTTTTTGGTTGTAGAATTTCCAAAAGGAGATCAGAAGGATGGAGAATGAATTGGAAGTTGTGAATATCCGTCTGGTAAAAGAGCCGTCTCTTTATAGTGAGCAGACGTTGGACAGTCCACAGGCTGTTGTAGAATTGATGGCGAAGGAGTTATCGCAATATGACAGAGAAGTATTTTGCATCCTGAATATGAAAAATAATGGACAGGTAATCAATATGAATCTGGTCAGTGTTGGAACAATCAATGCATCTTTGGTAATTCCCAGAGAAGTTTTTAAGAGCAGTATTCTGGCAAATGCTTCTGCAATCATTGGACTTCATAATCATCCCAGTGGTAATGTGAAACCATCAAAAGAGGATATGATTGTTACGAGAAAGCTGCAGAAGTGCGGACAGCTATTGGGGATAGAATTGCTGGATCATATCATTGTCGGTGGAACTAATGGAAAGATGCTCAGCTTCCGAGAAGAAAAGATGTTGAATGTGACAGGAAGGATGGACTGGGAGAGATAGAAGAAAAAAGAATTAGAAGTTTTTATTTATTGTAATATTTCATGTAGCGGCATTAGTAAAATAGTGTCGCTACAAAAAGCTGACTTATACATTGATATTATATGCATAACTCAAAATAAAATTGTTAAAAATAGAAAAAGAAACAATATATAACGAAAAAATCTCTAAATAAGAAATTTACATTGACTGAGAGAAGAGTAAAACATATAATAAAGGTGGAGGTGTATAAGAATGTTAGTAAAAGTAAGTGTTGAAAATTTTAAATCTTTTGATAAAGCAGCAGAGCTGACAATGATTTCCTCAAATAAAATACGAACAAATGCAAATCACAGGTTAAAGATAAAAAGTACCCAGTTATTAAAATATGCAGTAGTTTATGGAGCAAATGCATCTGGAAAGACCAATCTGGCATTGTTCTTTAAATTTTTTAAAGATAGTGTCTGCAATGGTATTCCGATAGAAGCTACACAGATGTTTTGTAAGAATCGGCAGGAGAATAAGGAACGAGAAAGTAGTTTTGAAATTCAGATTACAGTAGGTGACAAATTTTATGCTTATGGTTTTTCTGCAGTTTTAAGCAGACGAAAAGTGACCGGAGAATGGTTATATGAATTATACCAGAACGGTTCGGCAAAATGTCTGTTTGAGCGAGAAGGAAGTAAACGTCCGGTGTTAAATGAGAGCATTACTTTGACAAATACAGAAAAAAACAAATTTGAAACTTATGCAGATGACTTTGAAGGAAATGAAACATCTTTGTTCCTGACGGAAATGAATCGTGGGAAAAAATATAGCACACGATCAAAATTATTGTTCTTCCGGGATGTATATGACTGGATTCAGAATCATATTTCGATTATCACACCGGATACCCCGTTGATTGATCTGGAGTACTACTATGATGACAATTCGTTGAAGCTGATTAATAAATTGATCAAAACATTTGATACGGGTATCAGCCAGGTAAAAATTGAAGAAATTACATTGGATGAGTTATCAAATGCATTGCCGAAATCAGTATTTGATAAGATGATGCAGCATGTAAAAAATAGAATGGAAGAGCAGGAAGAACCATCATTCAGAATGACGATGAGGTCGAAGGAAACTTTCTTTAATATCGAAGTTGAAGGACATTCTGAACCGAAGGTCACAACAATCCGGTTGCATCATAATAAGTCATTTTATGAGTTCGGTTTTGATGAAGAGTCTGATGGAACAAGAAGATTATTCGATTTGATGGATATGCTGTTGAATAAACGAGAAGATGTTCTTTATGTTGTGGATGAATTGGAGAGAAGCTTACATCCGAAGCTGACAGAACGATTTTTGCAATTGTTTATGCAGCTACATGATGAGCAGCGTATGCAGCTATTGTTCACTACACATGAATCATCCATTATGGATCAGGCTATTTTTAGAAGGGATGAAATCTGGTTTGTAGAACGTAACGCAGAAAATGCAAGCTCTATTTATTCCTTAGATCGTTTCAAGGAGAGGTATGATAAAGTGTTGAGCAAGGCATATCTGGAAGGAAGATATGGTGCGATACCAGTATTTTCAACATTCGACTTTAGAGAGGAGGAGTAGCCTTGGCTCCAGTAAGAAGTTATACGAATTGGAATAGCAGAACTACAGATGAAGAAGAACAGATTGAGCCTTATCGTAAGTACTTTTTCATATGTGAGGGTGCAAATACTGAAACATGGTATTTCAAAAAGTTAATTGATATCCGAAAAGAGTTAAATATTCATCCATTGATCGATATCCGGTTACTTGAAAAAACAGAGGGAGACAGGGACATTTCATTTCCAGGACGTTTGATTGAGTTTGCAGAAAATCAGAAAGAAAATCCGGAAATAGCATTTGATAAAGAACGAGATAAGATGATTGTTGTATTTGATGGAGATATTTTTGAAGAAAAAGTACTTGATTATGATGAATTGGTAGTAGAAGGTGAAAAGAATAATATATTAGCGGTTAGTAATCCGGCATTTGAACTGTTCCTGCTGTTACATTATGAAAATTCATATGAAGATGATATTGAGCCAAATGCTGAACAGATTATCCAGAATGAAAAAGATGGGCATCAGACATTTATCTATAAATTGTTACTTGCCAGAACAGGAATCAATCCGAAGAAGAATGCTGCGATTGGAGAACTGGCGAAAAATATAGAGATTGCTATTGAACAGGAAAAGAAAATCAATGAGGATATTCATCAGTGTAAGGGACAGATTACATGTAATATTGGTCGGATTATTGATGATATTCGGAATGATGATGGAAAATAAGTTGTTAGATGAAAAATAGGGATGGAAAGATACAGTATGAAAGCAGATAATATAAAAAATATAATCAGTGACATAGATCATCTACCGTATAGAGCAATTTTATTTGATGGAACATGGGGAATTGGAAAATCTTATGCGGTAAATGAGGCATTAGAAGCAAATCCCAATGTTTGTAAAATATCAATGTTTGGTTTAAAAGACCCAAAACAAATATATCATGAAGCGTTATTTCAATTGACTTTAAAGAATAATATTGGTGGGAAAATAGGTGAAATTGCTAATAATGTTTTAGATGGTCTATCGAAAATTTGGGATAAAGTTGGTCAGGCAAAGGAAGTAGTACAAAGCATTGCCAATGAAAGAGAATTGTTTTTATTATTGTCAAAAGAGTTTACTTCTGTTCATATTATTGTAATAGATGACTTGGAAAGAATGAGTGATGACATAAATTTGGAAGATATATTTGGAATTATAGAAGAACTCAAGCAATGTAATTATGTAAAAGTTATTGTGATTGCGAATACAGATGAAATACAATCGGACAAAAAAGTTGTATTTGAAAAGTATAATGAAAAGGTCATTGAAAGAATATATCATATTACAGAACGTGCAGAGAAAGTGACATGGAGTAAAATGAATATCCATGCAGACTTTGTTGAAAAATTCTTGGAAATCCATAAAGTCAAAAATTTACGGACGCTCGAAAAGGCGCAACGTTTTTTTGAAGATGTAAAATTGTTTTGTAATAGTGACATGAGTGAGCAATTTAAAGAAGAATTAAGGTTAATATGCTTTGCTGTTGTTGTGGAGAGTATAGAAAACTTGTACTATAAAGAAATTGATTCTGATAATACTGATTCTGTAGAAAAAATGACAAATACGATTGGAAATATGCTTCAGCATAGAATTGGCAGATATCTTTATGGAATAAAGTGTAGTACAAATTTGGTAGAAATGATACTGAAATATTATGAGGAAGGGGTACTAAATGAAGAACAATTGGAGGCTGAATACAAGTTATTTCTTAATTCAGGAGATAAGCCTAACTATTATAAGTCAGATGAGGAAATAAGGAGTGTATTACCTATTTTAAGAGAGAAAATGCTTGAAGCAAAGAGTTTAGCAGAATTAAATGAATTTGCAGATGCGTATGTTGTTTGGAGTGATGTTTTAGAGGAAAATAATGAAAGTGTTTTATCAGAATATAGAAATATTTTAGAAGAAATGCTGGAAAAAACTGTTTTAGATGGGAAAGAGGAAATGCTATCGTATTCATATGATTTGTTTCACATGTCATCGGAAAAGGCAAAAAGAATATATCAAGAAGAAAATAAAGAAATGATGAAATTTTTAATAGAGACATATGTGGGATATTTGAAAAAAACAACTCATGGGAAAAAGGCTTATGAGTATTCATATAAACTTAGAAATAATTTTGATAGTAGTTATTATCATGATATTATCATATCAGAGATAGACAATTTGTATAATAAAATTTCTTTTCCAGTAGACAATGTGGATGAGGATAGATATCATACGTGTTATAATATTATGTATGTTTTGTATCATTCAGATGCTGAAAAATTCTTGCAGTATTGTGAAAAAATAAAAGAAGATTGTGATAATATGTCAAGGCATAGAATAGATGTTTTGATTGAGGAGATAGTAAAAAAGTAAAAGTAAATTTACATAGCCAGATGGTTCCAACTCAAGGAATCACCTGGCTATTTTCATGCCCGGATATTATCCTCAATAATATCAATCCAAGGCAGGGAAGGAGATGAAAATTATGCCATATATACCACCATCAGTTGTGCAAGAGGTCAAGCGTATAGACTTGCTCACATATCTGAAAAATTATGAACCATACGAATTGGTTTACTTTTCTGGTAACACCTACACAACCAGAACACACGATAGTTTGAAAATATCAAATGGGAAATGGATGTGGTGGAGTCAGAGAACCGGTGGCAGATCAGCACTGGATTATCTGATCAAAGTAAGAGGATACAGTTTTTTAGAGGCGGTTGAATTGCTTGCAGAACGGGCAAATATTCAGCCGCCTCTTTCTGTATCTGAGAATGTTCCGATGAAGAAACAGTTACTGTTGCCAAAGAAAAATCAAGATGATCAAAAAGTGATTGCGTATCTTTCAGGACGTGGGATTGATAAGGAAATCATTCAGTTTTGCTTAGAGTCCGGAAGAGTTTATGAAGGTGCATTTCATCACAACGCGGTGTTTGTAGGGATGGATGAGAAAGATAATCCGAAATATGCAGCCATTAGGGGAACCGGAACAAGTTTTATCGGAGAAGCGAATGGAAGTGATAAGAACTATTCTTTTTCCATTTTTACAGAGAAATCCAATGATACGGTGCATCTGTTTGAGTCAGCCATTGATCTGTTATCTTATGCGATATTGTTGAAATTGGACGGGAAGGAGTGGAGAAGAGAACATTTATTGTCACTGGCAGGTGTCTATCAGCCAGCAAAAGAAATTGAAAAAAGTAAAGTCCCTGCAGCGTTGGCAAGAGCACTAAAAATGCATCCAGAGGTGAAGACAATCGTTCTGCATTTGGACAATGACCGTATTGGAAGACTTGCAACAAAAGCAATTTCTACAGTACTTCCGAAGCAATATCAGGTAAAAGATGTACCGCCAAAACAAGGAAAAGATTACAATGATCTGCTCTGCATCAAGTTAAAACTGGCAATTACAAAGTGGGAAAAAAGCACGAAAAAGAGTATGTTTGGTCATGGAAAATATGAGAGATAGAAGGTGAAAAAAGATATGAAAATTGCAAGATATGAACTGAAGGTCGTGCATAGGAAAGAGCTGGTTTTGACGATGGAAGACGATGTAGACAGCGAAGAACTGTTGAAGATTTTTCTGGAAACACAGTTGAAAGAAGAAAAAGAACAGAATGAATTACTTGGAATTATTGCTGAGAAAGTGTCAGAAGAATGCTGTACGGAGCAGTGTGAAAGTTGTCAAAAGTATTGCCCGGCGAGTGAAGAATATATGGCAACTAATGAAAATGTACGATGCACAGAGTGCGAATATTTGTGTAAAACTTGCGGGCAGTGTGAACTGAAAGAATGAAAAAAGCAATTGTTTTTTCGGCAAGTAAATCTTCTGATACCCGGAACAGTGAGACGGGTGCAGAAGAATACACAATACCAGCAAGCAACGCCTTTTGGATTGCCGCACAGGTTTCCTGTCTGGCAGTCTGCGGCAGCTTGTCAGGGAGAATCCCTGAAACCTTCAGAAAATGAAAAAGGAGAAAGTAACAATGTTGAAGTTTATTTGTGGAGTATTAGTAGGTGGCATTATAGGAGTTGTGTTGATGTGCCTGTTGCAGATCAACAAGATTCAGTAGACAAAAAGAAAGGAGATACAAGATGCAGGTTGAAGTATCAATGAAAGACAAGAAGAAAGCAGAAAGACGGTATCAGGAATATTTAAAGAAAATGAACAAGAAGAAGGGAGAACAGAAGAAATGATTGCAAGAGAAATGATAGCAGAAAAAGTGTTTGCGGAAAGTGTAGCAAAGGACATCAGGAATTTTCTCCCAGAAAAATATGAGAATGCAGAATTTCAGGTAATGCAGATGAATAAAAATAATGGAGTCCAGATGATAGGAGTACAGGTAAGACTACAGGAAGAAAATGTGTACCCAGTTGTTTATGTAGGGTCGTTCTTTAATGAAATACGTTTGGGTGAACCTGTTGAGAAAGTGATGAATGAAATTGCAAAATGCACAGTGATACGATTACGTTAGAATTGGATAAACATGAGAGCGGTGTAGTGTTCCATTCCCTGAAGGACAAGCGGAATCAGATGTTGAAAGAGGGAAAGGATACGGAGCTTGTCGATGACGTCTTAATGAAAGTCATTGAGAAAATCGAAGTACCGCCGGATAAAGAAAAGAGAGGACGCAGAAGCCATGAAGAACGATGATGAGCAGAGTAGTCTGATATTGGAGGTAATTGGAATTATCCCAGTTATCTGGTTTGCGTTACTTGTCGCACCTTATCTTTCGTCTGGTCTTATGGGAATTCTGGATGGAGTCCCAGAAGCGATGAACCACTTGTTTTTGATTCAGTTATGTGGGGACAGTGTAAAAACTGTCCTTATTTTTTTGCTGTCTTACGGCATGAGAATCGGGATTTATCTTTCTACCAAGAAATATTACCGACGAGGTGAAGAATATGGCTCTGCCAAATGGGGAAATAATGGAACGATTGACCATGTTGGAATTGTAGAGAGCGTCAGTGGTGGAACTGTAAATACCATTGAAGGCAATAGTGGGGATAAAGTGGCGAGACGAAATTACAGTATCGGAAATAGTAATATTTATGGATATGGTGTTCCGGCATATTAGAGAAAAATGTTGTTTGGAATAATAGCGGAGATATTTATAAAAGTAAATCTCTTTTTTTAAAGGGAGTATCCCAAAGTTTGTGTAAACCTTCAAACTGATGTAAGATAATATTACTC
>OOAK01001513.1_pt1 | contig 14994 bp, 9 predicted proteins | sample 1671811 | NCBI WGS metagenome assembly OOAK01 (sample SAMN06348195, study PRJEB24527) | human gut metagenome | biome: human gut; feature: ankylosing spondylitis patient; material: feces | host: Homo sapiens | place: China | collected 2015-10 | reverse complement strand
CCTGGCCGACTGGAAGGTGGTGCTGTTTATGCAGGGGCATTGCCCTTACTGTCACCAGTTTGACCCGGTACTGAAACAGCTGGCACAGCAGTACGGCTTTTCCGTTTTTCCCTACACCCTGGATGGTCAGGGGGATACCGCCTTTCCGGAAGCATTACCGGTGCCACCGGACGTGATGCAGACCTTCTTCCCGAATATCCCGGTGGCCACACCGACCACCTTCCTGGTCAACGTCAACACGCTTGAGGCATTACCGCTTTTACAGGGGGCAACGGATGCCGCCGGTTTTATGGCGCGGATGGATACCGTTCTGCAGATGTACGGAGGAAAAAAAGATGCGAAATAAGCAGGTGGTGTTACTCATTGCCGGAATATCCGGCATCGCGACGAGAATAATCGTCAGCCTGAATATCCCCTTTATCCGTCAGGGGCTTTTTTATCCCGCCAGCCCTGTAGAAATAGTCGTTTCGCTGTGTCTTACCTTTTCTGTTTCTGTTGTGTTTTTTGTGGGGGCAATTGTGGGATGGATTTCGGTGTCTGAAATATATTACAGCCGCATGACCGGTCTGAAAGAATCATCGGAAATATCAGAGGGAACTTATAATGAAAGAAAATAAAAATAATCCTGAACTCAAAATCAGAAGTACAGAACGAGATTATAAATACATTTCCAGAATTACTGACAGGTATGCTGTATTGTCTCTGGTATTCCTGACTGCCGGAATTGTTTTATGGATAGTTATGAATATTATTTTTGATGCCTGTATTGATTCGTGGAAAGCGGACCCGGAATTAAATAACGTACGTTATATGTGGAACATCCTGATGTATGTCATTCCGTATACGTTATATGCGCTTGCAGCCGGGTTTCTTGTTACATTTTTTTTCTGTCCCCAATGTACGAATTAATATACGGAAATATCGAGATATTCCTGCTGAAATGTCGTATGCACCGGGAGAACACATTAAGGGAGGGCAAGAATGATGCCACGCATTAAACCTCTTCTGGTTCTTTGTGCCGCCTTACTGACGGTGACGCCTGCAGCGTCAGCGGATGTGAACAGCGACATGAATCAGTTCTTTAATAAGCTGGGATTTGCTTCCAATACCACACAGCCGGGCGTCTGGCAGGGGCAGGCCGCCGGCTATGCTTACGGTGGCTCCCTGTATGCCCGTACTCAGGTCAAAAATGTTCAGCTAATTTCCATGACGCTGCCGGATATCAATGCCGGATGTGGCGGCATCGATGCCTACCTCGGTTCGTTCAGTTTTATTAATGGCGAGCAGTTGCAGCGTTTTGTTAAGCAGATTATGAGCAATGCTGCCGGTTACTTTTTTGACCTTGCCCTGCAGACAACGGTGCCGGAAATAAAAACCGCAAAAGACTTCCTGCAGAAAATGGCAAGCGACATTAACAGTATGAACCTCAGTTCCTGCCAGGCGGCGCAGGGGATTATTGGCGGGCTTTTCCCCCGGACGCAGGTGTCCCAGCAAAAAGTCTGTCAGGACATTGCCGGTGAGAGCAATATTTTTGCTGACTGGGCGGCTTCCCGGCAGGGATGTACCGTTGGCGGGAAATCTGACAGCGTCAGGGATAAAGCCAGCGACAAGGATAAGGAGCGGGTGACCAAAAACATTAACATCATGTGGAATGCGCTTTCCAAAAACAGAATGTTTGACGGCAACAAAGAGCTGAAAGAGTTTGTGATGACGCTGACCGGCTCACTGGTGTTTGGTCCCAACGGCGAAATCACACCGCTGTCAGCCAGAACCACTGACCGCTCAATTATCCGGGCCATGATGGAAGGCGGCACAGCAAAAATTTATCACTGCAACGATTCTGATAAATGCCTGAAAGTGGTGGCAGACACACCGGTGACCATCAGCCGGGATAATGCACTGAAGTCTCAGATTACTAAACTTCTGGCCAGCATTCAGAACAAGGCTGTCAGTGACACGCCTCTGGATGACAAGGAAAAAGGCTTTATTTCCAGTACCACCATCCCCGTCTTCAAATACCTGGTTGACCCGCAGATGCTCGGTGTTTCCAACAGTATGATTTACCAGCTGACGGACTATATCGGTTACGACATCCTGCTGCAGTACATTCAGGAGCTGATACAGCAGGCCCGGGCGATGGTGGCCACAGGAAATTATGACGAAGCAGTTATCGAACATATTAACGACAACATGAATGATGCCACCCGGCAGATTGCGGCGTTTCAGTCACAGGTGCAGGTACAGCAGGATGCGCTGCTGGTTGTCGATCGTCAGATGAGCTACATGCGTCAGCAGCTTTCCGCCCGCATGCTCAGTCGTTACCAGAACAACTATCACTTCGGAGGGAGCACGCTGTGAATGAAGTTTATGTGATTGCCGGTGGTGAGTGGTTGCGGAATAACCTGAACGCCATTGCCGCCTTTATGGGAACCAGGACGTGGGATTCCATTGAAAAAATTGCGCTCACATTGTCTGTTCTCGCGGTGGCCGTGATGTGGGTACAGCGGCACAACGTGATGGATTTGCTGGGCTGGGTGGCTGTGTTTGTGCTTATCAGCCTGCTGGTTAATGTCCGCACATCGGTGCAGATTATTGATAACAGTGACCTGGTCAAAGTTCACCGGGTGGATAATGTACCGGTCGGACTGGCGATGCCACTTTCACTGACGACCCGTATCGGGCATGCAATGGTGGCCAGTTACGAGATGATCTTCACGCAACCGGACAGTGTCACCTATAGCAAAACGGGGATGCTGTTTGGCGCAGAACTGGTATCAAAAAGCACCGACTTTTTGTCCCACAATCCGGAAATCGCCAATCTTTTCCAGGATTATGTGCAGAACTGCGTGATGGGGGATATTTACCTGAACACAAATACACGCTGGAGGAGCTGATGGCCTCCGCTGATCCCTACACGCTGATTTTTTCCCGCCCCAGCCCGCTGCGGGGCGTTTATGACAGCAATAATAATTTCGTGACCTGTAAGGACGCGTCGGTTTCGCTGAAAGACAAGCTGAATCTGGACACACAGAGTGGCGGAAAAACCTGGCATTATTATGCCCAGCAGCTATTTGGTGGACGCCCTGATCCGAACCTGTTGTTCAGTACGCTGATTGGCGACAGTTACAGTTACTTCTATGGCTCAAGTAAATCAGCCAGCCAGATCATCCGCCAGAATGTCACCATCAATGCGCTGAAGGAGGGGATCACCAGTTATGCCGCGCGTAATGGTGATTCAGCCAGCCTGGTGAATCTGGCCACCACGTCATCGATGGAGAAGCAACGTCTGGCACATGTCTCCATCGGTCATGTGGCGATGCGGACACTGCCCATGACGCAGACCATCCTGACGGGGATCGCCATCGGTATTTTCCCGCTTCTGGTACTGGCGGCTGTCTTCAACAAACTGACGCTGTCCGTCCTGAAAGGCTATGTGTTTGCCCTGATGTGGTTGCAGTCATGGCCAATGTTGTACGCCATTCTGAACAGTGCCATGACATTTTATGCGAAGCAGAATGGTGCACCGGTGGTGCTCTCGGAAATTTCACAGATACAGCTGAAATACTCCGATCTGGCTTCCACTGCCGGGTATCTTTCCATGATGATCCCGCCATTATCCTGGATGATGGTCAGGGGACTCGGGGCCGGATTTTCCAGTGTGTACAGCCATTTCGCTTCCTCTGCTATCAGCCCGACTGCCAGTGCGGCAGGTAGTGTGGTTGACGGTAATTACTCCTACGGCAACATGCAGACGGAAAACGTGAACGGATTCAGCTGGAGCACCAACAGCACCACGTCGTTTGGTCAGATGATGTACCAGACCGGCAGTGGCGCAACCGCCACACAGACCCGTGACGGTAATATGGTGATGGATGCGAGCGGGGCGATGTCCCGTTTACCGGTCGGTATCAATGCAACGCGTCAGATTGCGGCGGCACAACAGGAAATGGCCCGGGAGGCGTCGAACAGAGCAGAAAGCGCCCTGCATGGGTTCAGCAGCAGTATTGCCAGTGCCTGGAACTCGCTCAGTCAGTTTGGTTCTAACCGGGGGAGCAGTGATTCTGTCACCGGTGGTGCTGACAGCACGATGAGCGCACAGGACTCCATGATGGCCAGCCGTATGCGCAGTGCAGTGGAAAGCTATGCGAAGGCGCATAATATCAGTAATGGGCAGGCGACAAGAGAACTGGCATCAAGAAGTACGAGAGGTTCTGCGGGGATGTATGGCGATGCTCATGCTGAATGGGGGGTTAAACCTAAAATTCTTGGTGTTGGTGGTGGCGTAGGTGTTAGAGGTGGTGGTCGGGCAAGTATTGACTGGAGTGATGAGGATGCGCATCAGGCCAGCAGTGGTTCACGGGCCAGCCATGATGCTCGCCATGATATCGATGCCAGGGCTACACAAGACTTTAAAGAGGCCAGCGATTACTTTACCAGTCGCAAGGTCAGTGAATCCGGCAGCCATACGGACAATAATGCCGATTCCCGTGTGGACCAGCTGTCTGCAGCCCTGAACTCAGCAAAACAGAGTTACGACCAGTACACGACGAATATGACCCGCAGCCATGAATATGCTGAAATGGCATCCCGTACTGAAAGCATGAGTGGGCAGATGAGTGAAGACCTGTCGCAACAGTTTGCACAGTATGTGATGAAACACGCGCCGCAGGATGCCGAAGCTATTCTGACAAACACCAGTTCACCGGAGATTGCAGAACGCCGTCGGGCTATGGCGTGGTCTTTTGTTCAGGAACAGGTGCAGCCTGGTGTTGATAATGCCTGGCGTGAATCCCGTGGGGACATCGGTAAAGGAATGGAGAGCGTACCTTCGGGGGGTGGCAGCCAGGATATTATTGCTGATCATCAGGGGCATCAGGCCATTATTGAGCAAAGAACGCAGGACAGTAATATCCGTAATGATGTAAAACATCAGGTTGATAATATGGTCACAGAATACCGAGGCAATATCGGAGATACTCAGAGCAGCATACGTGGCGAAGAAAATATTGTAGGAAGACAGTATTCTGAACTACAAAATCACCATAAAACAGAGGCATTATCTCAGAATAATAAATATAATGAAGAAAAATCGGGTCAGGAAAGAATGCCCGGGGCTGACAGTCCACAGGAACTGATGAAAAGAGCAAAGGAGTATCAGGATAAGCACAAGCAATAATATTGTATGGGGAGATGATAATGAAAAATTTAGCTCATATTGCTCTGGTGACGGTGATACATTTCATTGCCTGTTATCTGGCTGATTGGGGGAGTGCCGAAACAGTTTTTATCCTGTGCTTTATTGTACTATGGCAGGGATTGTTTATATGGTTATTTTCTCAAATACGAAAAAAACGGCATGTGTCGGATGAGTTTAAATTCAGTAAAGGCGTTTGGTATATACTGATGCCAGTATCTTCCTTACTCTCTCCGTTATTAAGCCTGATGGTTTTTATCATTGGTACACTATACGAATTAAGGCGAATTAGTGGTTGTGTAAGTGTAAGAGAATGGATGCAATCTCAGATAAATGAACAAACTAATGAAGATTTGCATCTGGATTTTGATCATGTGAATTTTGATTATGTGGATTTTTATCGTACTAATCCGGCAACAGAATTAGCTATGCATGGAGGATTTGATTCAGCAGGAAATACTTTTGGGACTTGTTGGCAGGACTATGATGACAGGCGATAAGAAAACTGTGGTTTGTAATAAAGGTAATTTGATGAAAACAAAAAAATTGATGATGGTTGCACTGGTCAGTTCCACTCTGGCCCTTTCAGGGTGTGGTGCGATGAGCACAGCAATCAAGAAGCGTAACCTTGAGGTGAAGACTCAGATGAGTGAGACCATCTGGCTTGAACCCGCCAGCGAACGCACGGTATTTCTGCAGATCAAAAACACGTCTGATAAAGACATGAGTGGGCTGCAGGGCAAAATTGCTGATGCTGTGAAAGCAAAAGGATATCAGGTGGTGACTTCTCCAGATAAAGCCTACTACTGGATTCAGGCGAATGTGCTGAAGGCCGATAAGATGGATCTGCGGGAATCTCAGGGATGGCTGAACCGTGGTTATGAAGGCGCAGCAGTTGGTGCAGCGTTAGGTGCCGGTATCACCGGATATAATTCCAGTTCTGCCGGTGCCACACTCGGTGTGGGCCTTGCTGCCGGTCTGGTGGGTATGGCTGCAGATGCGATGGTGGAAGATGTGAACTATACCATGATCACGGATGTGCAGATTGCAGAGCGTACTAAGGCAACGGTGACAACGGACAATGTTGCCGCCCTGCGTCAGGGCACATCAGGTGCGAAAATTCAGACCAGTACTGAAACAGGTAACCAGCATAAATACCAGACCCGTGTGGTCTCAAATGCGAACAAGGTTAACCTGAAATTTGAAGAGGCGAAGCCTGTTCTCGAAGACCAGCTGGCCAAATCAATCGCAAATATTCTCTGATTATCTTCCGGAGGCTGGTCTGACCGGCCTCCTGACTGACGCCTCGCTTTGCTCGTTGTCCAACCCCGGAAAGAAATAAAATAAATTTTATTTCTCCCCGGCGTTTCCGAAATAAATATGAAAACACTGAGCGGTTGTGCAAATTCTTTGTGCGACCGTGAAGTGTTGCCGGCGAAGCCGGAATTTAACGGTTATTAATCTTTTCATCATTAATAATCAGTCCGACTGACTTTTTTTCTTCGGAATATCATCATGAGTTTTAACGCAAAGGATATGACCCAGGGCGGTCAGATTGCGTCCATGCGTATCCGCATGTTCAGCCAGATCGCCAATATCATGCTTTACTGCCTGTTTATTTTTTTCTGGATACTCGTTGGTCTGGTTTTATGGGTAAAAATAAGCTGGCAGACGTTTGTGAACGGCTGTATTTACTGGTGGTGTACCACGCTGGAAGGCATGCGGGATTTAATCAAGTCCCAGCCGGTCTATGAGATCCAGTATTACGGCAAAACCTTCCGGATGAACGCTGCTCAGGTACTGCATGATAAATATATGATCTGGTGCGGAGAGCAGCTATGGTCCGCATTCGTTCTGGCCACAGTTGTGGCACTGGTTATTTGCCTGATTACCTTCTTTGTTGTCTCCTGGATTCTGGGGCGTCAGGGTAAACAACAGAGCGAAAATGAAGTCACAGGTGGTCGTCAGCTGACGGAGAACCCGAAAGACGTTGCCCGGATGCTGAAAAAAGACGGCAAGGACTCCGATATACGGATTGGCGACCTGCCGATTATCCGGGATTCCGAAATCCAGAACTTCTGTCTGCACGGCACGGTCGGGGCCGGTAAGTCGGAAGTTATCCGTCGTCTGGCCAACTACGCCCGTCAGCGTGGAGATATGGTGGTGATTTATGACCGTTCAGGGGAATTTGTTAAAAGTTACTATGATCCCTCCATCGATAAAATCCTGAATCCGCTGGATGCCCACTGTGCCGCCTGGGATTTATGGAAGGAGTGTCTGACACAGCCGGATTTTGATAATACGGCAAATACCCTGATCCCGATGGGCACAAAAGAGGACCCGTTCTGGCAGGGTTCAGGACGTACCATTTTTGCGGAAGCGGCGTACCTGATGCGTAATGACCCCAACCGCAGCTACAGCAAACTGGTGGACACACTGCTTTCCATCAAAATCGAAAAACTGCGTACCTTCCTGCGTAATTCACCGGCGGCCAACCTGGTGGAAGAGAAAATTGAGAAAACGGCGATTTCCATCCGTGCTGTGCTGACCAACTACGTGAAAGCCATCCGTTACCTGCAGGGGATTGAGCATAACGGTGAGTCTTTTACCATCCGTGACTGGATGCGGGGTGTCCGGGAAGATCAGAAAAACGGCTGGCTGTTTATCTCGTCGAATGCCGACACCCATGCCTCCCTGAAGCCGGTGATCTCCATGTGGCTGTCCATTGCCATTCGTGGTCTGCTGGCAATGGGAGAAAACCGTAACCGTCGTGTGTGGTTTTTCTGTGATGAGCTACCCACGTTACACAAACTGCCGGACCTGGTGGAGATCCTGCCGGAAGCCCGTAAGTTCGGTGGCTGTTATGTGTTTGGTATCCAGTCCTATGCCCAGCTGGAAGATATCTACGGTGAGAAAGCGGCTGCCACGCTGTTTGACGTCATGAACACTCGTGCCTTTTTCCGTTCTCCCAGCCATAAGATTGCAGAGTTCGCTGCCGGTGAGATTGGTGAGAAAGAGCACCTGAAAGCCAGCGAGCAGTACTCCTACGGTGCTGATCCGGTACGTGACGGGGTATCGACCGGTAAGGATATGGAGCGCCAGACGCTGGTCAGTTATTCCGACATTCAGTCTCTGCCGGATTTGACCTGTTATGTCACCCTGCCCGGACCGTATCCGGCAGTAAAACTCTCACTGAAATATCAGGCACGTCCGAAGGTTGCCCCTGAGTTTATTCCGCGTGACATCAACCCGGAAATGGAGAACCGCCTGAGCGCCGTACTTGCCGCAAGGGAAGCAGAAGGTCGTCAGATGGCCAGCCTCTTCGAACCGGATGTGCCGGAAGTTGTTTCCGGAGAAGACGTGACTCAGGCTGAACAGCCGGTGTCTCCTGCCATCAACGATAAGAAGTCAGATTCAGGTGTGAATGTTCCGGCAGGGGGGATCGAGCAGGAGCTGAAAATGAAACCGGAAGAAGAGATGGAACAGCAACTGCCACCCGGGATCAGTGAATCCGGTGAAGTGGTGGATATGGCCGCTTATGAGGCATGGCAACAGGAAAATCATCCGGACATCCAGCAGCAGATGCAGCGTCGTGAAGAGGTGAACATTAATGTGCACCGGGAGCGCGGGGAGGATGTTGAGCCGGGAGATGATTTCTGATGATGAGTATCGCGCAGGTCAGATCGGCCGGAAGTGCCGGTAACTATTATACCGACAAGGATAATTACTATGTACTGGGCAGCATGGGAGAACGCTGGGCCGGCAGGGGGGCTGAACAGCTGGGACTGCAGGGCAGTGTCGATAAGGATGTTTTTACCCGTCTTCTGGAGGGAAGGCTGCCGGACGGAGCGGATCTAAGCCGCATGCAGGATGGCAGTAACAGGCATCGTCCCGGCTACGACCTGACCTTCTCCGCCCCCAAAAGTGTCTCCATGATGGCCATGTTAGGTGGCGATAAGCGCCTGATTGATGCACATAACCAGGCCGTGGACTTTGCTGTTCGTCAGGTGGAGGCGCTGGCCTCCACACGGGTGATGACGGACGGACAGTCAGAAACGGTGCTGACCGGTAATCTGGTGATGGCACTGTTTAACCACGACACCAGTCGCGATCAGGAACCACAGTTACACACGCATGCGGTGGTGGCTAATGTCACGCAGCATAACGGCGAATGGAAGACACTGAGCAGTGACAAAGTGGGGAAAACGGGGTTCATTGAGAATGTGTACGCTAATCAGATTGCCTTTGGCAGGCTCTACCGGGAAAAACTGAAAGAGCAGGTTGAGGCGCTGGGCTATGAAACCGAAGTGGTGGGTAAGCACGGTATGTGGGAGATGCCGGGCGTACCGGTGGAGGCCTTTTCCGGACGCTCACAGGCAATCCGGGAGGCCGTCGGGGAAGATGCCTCGCTGAAATCCCGGGATGTGGCGGCACTGGATACGCGAAAATCCAAACAGCACGTCGATCCTGAAGTCAGAATGGCTGAATGGATGCAGACGCTGAAGGAAACCGGGTTCGACATCCGGGCATATCGTGACGCGGCGGATCAGCGTGCGGAGACCCGCACGCAGGCGCCCGGGGCTGTTTCACAGGAGGGGCCGGATGTGCAGCAGGTGGTGACACAGGCCATTGCCGGATTAAGTGAACGAAAAGTGCAGTTTACGTACACGGACGTGCTGGCCAGAACGGTCGGCATACTGCCGCCGGAAAATGGTGTGATTGAACGGGCACGCGCCGGTATCGATGAGGCCATCAGCCGTGAGCAGCTTATCCCCCTCGATCGTGAGAAGGGGCTGTTCACGTCCGGGATTCATGTGCTCAATGAGCTGTCAGTCCGGGCACTCAGTCGTGACATCATGAAACAGAACCGGGTGACCGTACATCCGGAGAAAAGTGTCCCCCGGACGGCTGGTTACAGCGATGCGGTCAGTGTTCTGGCACAGGACCGTCCGTCGCTGGCCATTGTGTCCGGGCAGGGCGGTGCAGCCGGGCAGCGTGAGCGGGTGGCTGAACTGGTCATGATGGCCCGGGAGCAGGGGCGGGAAGTGCAGATTATCGCTGCTGACCGTCGCTCGCAGATGAACCTGAAGCAGGATGAACGGCTGTCCGGTGAGCTGATAACCGGACGTCGTCAGCTGCAGGAGGGCATGGCCTTCACGCCGGGCAATACTGTTATCGTTGACCAGGGCGAAAAACTCTCCCTGAAAGAGACGTTAACCCTGCTGGACGGTGCCGCACGTCATAACGTACAGGTCCTGATAACCGACAGCGGGCAGCGAACCGGTACAGGCAGTGCACTGATGGCCATGAAAGATGCCGGGGTGAACACATATCGCTGGCAGGGGGGAGAACAGCGACCGGCCACCATCATCAGTGAACCGGACCGTAATGTCCGCTATGCCCGGCTGGCAGGAGATTTTGCGGCCAGCGTGAAAGCCGGAGAAGAGAGCGTGGCACAGGTCAGCGGGGTACGGGAACAGGCCATACTGACACAGGCCATTCGCAGTGAGCTGAAAACACAGGGCGTGCTCGGACATCAGGAGGTGACCATGACGGCACTGTCACCGGTCTGGCTGGACAGCCGGAGCCGTTATCTGCGGGATATGTACCGTCCGGGGATGGTGATGGAGCAGTGGAACCCGGAGACACGCAGTCATGACCGCTATGTGATAGACCGGGTGACGGCGCAGAGTCACAGCCTGACCCTGCGGGATGCGCAGGGTGAAACGCAGGTGGTGCGTATTTCTTCTCTGGACAGCAGCTGGTCGCTGTTCCGGCCGGAAAAAATGCCGGTGGCAGACGGCGAGCGTCTGAGGGTGACAGGGAAAATTCCCGGACTCCGCGTCTCCGGCGGTGACCGCCTGCAGGTGGCATCCGTCAGTGAAGATGCGATGACGGTTGTTGTGCCGGGGCGGGCTGAACCGGCCACCCTGCCTGTGGCTGATTCACCGTTCACGGCACTGAAGCTGGAGAACGGCTGGGTGGAAACGCCCGGGCATTCCGTCAGCGACAGTGCGAAGGTTTTTGCCTCCGTCACACAGATGGCAATGGACAATGCCACCCTGAACGGTCTGGCCCGCAGCGGTCGTGATGTCCGGCTGTATTCCTCACTGGATGAAACCCGTACTGCGGAAAAACTTGCCCGCCATCCCTCCTTTACGGTGGTTTCTGAGCAGATAAAGGCGCGTGCCGGTGAGACATTGCTGGAAACCGCTATCAGTCTGCAGAAAACCGGGCTTCACACGCCGGCACAGCAGGCTATTCATCTGGCGCTTCCTGTGGTGGAAAGTAAAAACCTGGCCTTCAGCATGGTGGACCTGCTGACAGAGGCGAAGTCGTTTGCTGCAGAAGGAACCAGTTTTACTGAACTGGGAGGGGAAATCAATGCGCAGATAAAACGCGGTGATTTACTGTATGTGGATGTGGCAAAAGGCTATGGCACAGGCCTGCTGGTTTCCCGTGCGTCGTATGAGGCAGAAAAGAGCATTCTTCGCCATATTCTCGAAGGTAAGGAGGCGGTCACGCCGCTGATGGAGAGAGTACCTGGCGAACTCATGGAGAAACTGACATCAGGACAGCGTGCCGCTACCCGCATGATACTGGAAACGTCCGACCGTTTCACGGTGGTGCAGGGCTATGCCGGTGTGGGGAAGACCACACAGTTCCGGGCGGTGATGTCAGCCGTGAACATGCTGCCGGAGAGTGGGCGTCCCCGTGTCGTGGGGCTGGGTCCCACGCACCGCGAGGTCGGGGAGATGCGCAGCGCCAGCGTGGATGCACAGACACTGGCGTCATTTCTGCATGACACGCAGCTGCAGCAGCGCAGCGGAGAAACACCGGATTTCAGCAACACGCTGTTCCTGCTCGATGAGAGCTCAATGGTGGGCAATACCGACATGGCACGGGCATACGCCCTGATTGCGGCCGGTGGCGGTCGTGCCGTGGCCAGTGGTGACACGGACCAGCTGCAGGCCATCGCGCCCGGTCAGCCTTTCCGTCTCCAGCAGACGCGCAGTGCTGCCGATGTGGTCATCATGAAGGAGATTGTGCGTCAGACGCCGGAACTGCGGGAGGCGGTATACAGCCTGATTAACCGGGATGTGGAAAGGGCACTGTCCGGGCTTGAGAGTGTGAAACCGTCTCAGGTGCCACGTCAGGAGGGCGCATGGGCACCGGAGCACTCCGTGACGGAGTTCAGTCACAGCCAGGAAGCGAAACTGGCAGAAGCGCAGCAGAAGGCGATGCTGAAAGGTGAGGCTTTTCCGGATATTCCCATGACACTGTATGAAGCCATTGTCCGCGACTATACCGGCAGAACACCGGAAGCACGGGAGCAGACGCTGATTGTCACGCACCTGAATGAGGACCGGCGCGTGCTGAACAGCATGATTCATGATGCACGGGAAAAGGCCGGTGAGCTGGGAAAAGAGCAGGTCATGGTGCCTGTCCTGAACACAGCGAATATACGCGACGGGGAGTTGCGTCGTCTCTCCACCTGGGAGACACATCGGGACGCACTTGCCCTGGTGGATAATGTGTATCACCGGATTGCCGGTATCAGCAAGGATGACGGGCTGATAACCCTGCAGGATGCGGAAGGTAACACGCGGCTGATTTCGCCCCGGGAGGCGGTGGCTGAAGGCGTCACACTGTACACCCCGGACAAAATCCGGGTGGGGACCGGCGACCGGATGCGCTTCACGAAGAGTGACCGGGAGCGCGGTTATGTGGCCAACAGCGTCTGGACGGTGACAGCGGTTTCCGGTGACAGTGTCACGCTGTCGGACGGACAGCAGACCCGTGTGATTCGCCCCGGTCAGGAGCGGGCAGAGCAACATATTGACCTGGCCTATGCCATCACCGCCCACGGTGCGCAGGGGGCAAGTGAAACCTTTGCCATCGCGCTTGAAGGCACGGAAGGTAACCGGAAACAGATGGCCGGCTTTGAGTCAGCCTACGTGGCCCTGTCGCGTATGAAGCAGCATGTGCAGGTGTATACCGATAACCGTCAGGGCTGGACGGATGCCATTAACAATGCCGTACAGAAAGGAACTGCCCACGATGTGCTGGAGCCGAAAGCTGACCGGGAGGTCATGAATGCAGAGCGGCTGTTCAGTACGGCACGGGAACTGCGGGACGTGGCGGCAGGGCGTGCCGTTCTCCGTCAGGCGGGACTTGCCGGGGGAGACAGTCCTGCACGGTTTATTGCACCGGGGCGCAAATATCCGCAACCGTATGTGGCACTGCCGGCTTTTGACCGTAACGGCAAGTCAGCTGGTATCTGGCTGAACCCGCTGACCACGGATGACGGAAACGGGCTGCGGGGATTCAGCGGTGAAGGTCGGGTAAAAGGCAGCGGGGATGCGCAGTTCGTGGCCCTGCAGGGCAGCCGTAACGGAGAAAGCCTGCTGGCTGATAATATGCAGGATGGTGTCCGGATTGCCCGTGATAATCCTGACAGCGGTGTGGTGGTGAGAATTGCCGGTGAAGGTCGTCCGTGGAATCCCGGTGCCATCACCGGTGGTCGCGTGTGGGGGGATATTCCGGATAACAGCGTTCAGCCGGGTGCCGGAAACGGTGAACCGGTCACGGCAGAGGTACTGGCACAGCGGCAGGCTGAAGAGGCCATCCGCCGTGAAACGGAACGCCGCGCAGATGAAATTGTCCGTAAAATGGCAGAGAACAAACCTGACCTGCCGGACGGCAGAACAGAGCAGGCTGTCAGGGAGATTGCCGGGCAGGAGCGTGAACGGGCTGTCACTTCTGAACGGGAAGCCGCGCTGCCGGAGAGTGTGCTGCGTGAATCACAACGGGAGCGGGAAGCGGTCCGGGAGGTTGCCCGGGAAAATCTGCTGCAGGAACGACTTCAGCAGATGGAGCGGGATATGGTTCGTGACCTGCAGAAAGAGAAAACCCTGGGCGGAGACTGATACAGGAAGATAAACGCTGATGACAACGGATAACACGAACACGACACGTAACGATTCACTGGCTGCCCGGACCGATACCTGGTTGCAGTCGTTGCTGGTCTGGTCACCCGGACAGCGGGATATCATCAAAACGGTGGCACTGGTGCTGATGGTACTGGACCACGCAAACCGCATTCTGCATCTGGACCAGACGTGGATGTTTCTGGCCGGGCGTGGAGCCTTTCCGTTGTTTGCTCTGGTGTGGGGGCTGAATCTGTCCCGCCATGCGCATATCAGGCAGTCGGCCATTAACCGGCTGTGGGGATGGGGAATTATTGCCCAGTTCGCATATTATCTGGCCGGCTTTCGCTGGTATGAGGGGAATATCCTGTTTGCCTTTGCAGTGGCGGCACAGGTGCTGACGTGGTGTGAAACGCGCAGTGGGTGGCGTACAGCAGCGGCCATTCTTCTGATGGCCCTGTGGGGGCCTTTGTCCGGCTCCAGTTACGGCATTACCGGGCTGCTGATGCTGGCAGTCAGTCACCGGCTGTACCGGGCGGAAGACAGAACGGAACGTCTGGCGCTGGTTGCATGCCTGCTGGCTGTTATTCCGGCGCTTAACCTTGCCGCCAGTGATGCCGCGGCGGTGGCCGGCCTTGTGATGACGGTGCTGACCGTTGGTCTGGTGTCGCGTGTAGGAAAATCATTACCCCGTTTCTGGCCCGGAGATTTTTTCCCGACGTTCTATGGCTGTCATCTGGCTGTGCTGGGCGTTCTGGCGCCGTGACGGGTGTGGTATCTTTGACCGTAACAGGATGATTCGTCAGAGGCAGAACACAGCATGACAGAGCAGAAGCGACCGGTACTGACACTGAAGCGGAAAACGGAAGG
>OOAK01001511.1_pt1 | contig 15019 bp, 10 predicted proteins | sample 1671811 | NCBI WGS metagenome assembly OOAK01 (sample SAMN06348195, study PRJEB24527) | human gut metagenome | biome: human gut; feature: ankylosing spondylitis patient; material: feces | host: Homo sapiens | place: China | collected 2015-10 | reverse complement strand
AAAAACAAAAGAGGGTATTTACTGAATTAATATCTAGTCTTAGAAATTGTAGAGCTGAATATATGCAAATAAATAAGACTTTTATACAGATGAATGAATTATATAAAAATAAATTAAAAGATTAAAAAATTGGCAGACTCAATATTTCTGTCTAAATATATTAATAAAAATATGTGAAGGAGGAAAATATGTTTGCAAAGACATTTTGGTTCGATGGTCGTCATTCAGACGACTTTGGTTTATATATTTTATCTTTGGATAATTTTGAAGAAGATAACACTATTGGTAGTAATATTGAGTTTACAACTATAAAAAATAGTAATTCCGACATTCAAAAAGTAGTTTCTGCTCAATATAGTCAAAGTATCACAACAAAAATACAAGTATTTAAATTAGATAATTGTTGTAAAGTAGGTGAAATAAATCCAAGAGAATTAAGTAATATAATGCGTTGGCTTAATAGAAAAGATAATTTTCATACTTTTAAATTAATTCAAGAAGATTATGATGATTTATGCTTTGAAGCTATGATTAATGTGACAAAAATAACAATCTCAGGGTATGTACGAGGATTAGAACTAACCATTACTACAAATAAACCTTATGTTTGTACTGATGATATTACAAAAATATTTAATGTTGCAAAAAATCAACCTGTTGTTTTGTTAGATGACTCTGATGAAATAGGTTATAGATATTGTTATATTAAGATAAAATTACTCGAAGATGGTGATTTATCTATTAGTAATGGAATAGAACAGCGAAATACAATTATAAAAAATTGTAAAAAAGGTGAAATTATTGAAATGTCGGGTGACAATCAAATAATTACGTCTACTCTTGCTGCTTCTACTCATTCTACTCTTTATGATGATTTTAATTATGAGTATTTTAGATTGGCTAATACATATGAAAATAGAGTTAATAAACTGACATTTTCTTTAGCTTGTCAAGTAACTTTAACTTATAATTTTATACGAAAGGTAGGTATGTAATATATGTTTAAATTTGATATGAATAATAAAGTAGAATTGCCTACCTTTATTTTAAGAAATAAGTCATTACACAATCTAGGAAGTATTAAAGGGGTTCAATCATTTAATACTACATTTAACTTAAATTCTTGTCAGGAATTTTCTTGTGAAATTTATAAATTTGAAAATGATGTAGAAAATCCTTTATGGGATAAAATAAAGGATAACAAAATAATATACATACCTGAGTTTAATGAACAATATGAAATTGGAGTTTCGATTGACGATGAAAATGCAACAAAGAAAACTATAACAGGTAAATCTTTATGTGAAGCAGAACTTAGTCAACGTATTTTAAGAGATATTGAAATTAATACTACTGATGCTGATGTATTGAGAGATGATTATCAGGTTTCAATATTTTATAACGAAACTAATCATAAATATAGTATTTTACATAGGATTTTAGACAAAGTACCACATTATAAAATTGGATATGTTTCGCCTACATTAAGGGGAATTTCTCGAATATTTAGTATAGATGGAACGTCTATCTATGATTTTATGACTGGTGATTTGGCAGATGAATTCGATTGTTTGTTCCAATTTGATAGTTTATCAAGAACAATCAATTGTTACGATTTGCTAAATTATTGTCCTGAATGTAAGAAAAGATTTGATTCATCTGAAAGTCGTTATAAATTAATATGTCCTAAGTGTGGAAATACTAAAAATATTATTAAAGGTTATGGTGATGACACTACCGTTTTCATTTCTAAAGATAATTTAGCTAATAGCATTAATTTACAGACAAACAAAGATAATGTGAAAAATATGTTTAAAATTATTGGAGGAGATGATGATGTCACTACTGCTGTTTCTTATCTTACGATGAATAATGGCTATATCATTAATATTACAGATGATATGAAATCAGATATGTCTGAAGCACTTGTTAAGAAAGTTAATGAATATAATAAAAAATTAAAGGAACTTGAACCAGAATATGCATCTTTAACATCTCAATATTATACAGCTTTAACTAAAAAGTTGGAATTAGAACACAGTATGTCTGCAACCGTTGATATTAAAAATGATTCAACTGCAAAAAAAGAATTAGACAAAATTCAAATTACTAGTATTGCTTTTCCTAATTCAGTAAATCCAACTCTTTCGATTGTTGAAAACAATATAAAATCTTTAGCAAAATTATATATAAATACAGGAAAATTCACTTTGAAGTTATTAGACAGTTCGTATTCTAATAATTCATGGTTTGGTAAAATTCAAATAATTAATCTTAATAATGACAAAGATATAGCTATTAGTAATAGATTAAATATTATTGTAAATAAAGACTATGAAACATATGTTAAACAAAAAATTGATAAGACACTTGGAAAAAGTGAAATAAAGAATATTGAATATGATTGGTCACAATACGCTCTTGAACGTTTAAATGGTTTTCAATCTGCTTATCAGGATGTTATAGATATTCTTATAGATATGAAAGCGCAAGCGCTTAATAACCAAAATGAAACAGAATATAATAAGATTTACAAAGAATATTATGATAAATTAATATTAATACAAAAAGAAATTGCAATTCGAGAAAAACAGATAGAAAAAGTTAAAGAAGATATAAACAATACTTTGGCATTAATGGTGGAAAAACAAAGATTAGTAGATATAAAAACATTTTTTGGTTCAGATTATGTTGAGTTGTGTACTTATTTATTAGAAGATACTTATAGCAATGATAATTATGTTAGTGCTGGTTTATCTGATACAGGTGTTTTACAGCGAGCTAAAGAATTAATTGAAGTTGCGAAAAAAGAATGTGCCAAACAAAGCGAGATAAATTATACACTTTCTGCTGATATAAATAATCTAATGGCTATAAAAGAATTTGAGCCTTTATGGAATAAATTCAAATTAGGAAATTGGCTTCGTTTAGAAGCTGATAAAAAAATATATAGACTCAGATTAATTTCATATAGTTTTGACTTTTCTAATTTATCAAAAATAACAGTTGAATTTAGTGATGTTAGAAAAAGTGGTGATATTACTACAGATACAAAATCAATTCTTGAACAAGCTTCTTCTCTTGCTACTACTATTTCTTATATTCAACAACGATCACAAAAAAATAATGCAGCCTCATTAATCTTAGATAATTGGACTCAACAAGGCTTTATTGACACATTAGGTGTTGTAAGCGATGCAAATAATCAAAGTTTCATAATGGATTCACATGGTTTTTTAGGACAAAAATGGAATGAATTTGATAATGAATATGAACCTAAAAAAATAAAAATTATAAATAATGGTATATATCTTACTACTGATAACTTTAAAACTATGAAGTGTGGTGTTGGTGAGTTTTATTATATAGACCCAATTACAAAACAAAAAATAGACGCGTATGGTGTTATAGCAGATACAATTGTTGGTAAGATTATACTTGGTGAAAAAGTTGGTATTTATAATGGTAATAATAGTATGTCATTTAATGAAGATGGTCTTACAATTACTACTAATGGAATAGATGATAAAAAGATAAATGCCTTTACTATTCAAAAGCAAGTTAATAGTAATGGAACTATTCAAAAAATGATGTATATTGATGAAAATGGTAATATTTGCATGGGAGCTGGTTGTAACATCGCTTGGGATAATATAAATGCTCCTAAAATCTCTAATATATCAGGATTATCACAGGAACTTTTAAATATAGACACAAACATGACAAATATTATTAGTGATTTAGGTGAATTATCAGCAGATAATAAAATAACACCTGTTGAAAAAATACAATTAAGAGAAAAATATCAGCGAGAAATTGAAAATTATAAAGCAATTGTAGCTAATTATAATGATAAGTCTTATATAGACCATTCTTCTAGTCCTACAGATAAAAAGACTTTACAGATAAAAGATTCTAAACAATACATAGACTATTATAATTTTTATAGTAAGATTGAAGAAATGTGCAATGAAATATTAAATAATATGACAGAAACATACGATATGTCTGAAACTGATAATTATTCTAAAGCAACATATAATAATAATTGGAGTAATTATTATAATTCATATCAATCTTTATTAAATTTTTTAAATAATATTGTGCAATCTTCAGCTAGTTATGCTGAAGAATTAGGTGATAAACTTGTAGAAAAACTAGGGTATGATGGTACAAAAATAACAGGAACATATATTTATTCACCTGTAATTCAAGGTGGATATCTTTTAATTGGTAAAAAAACTAATTCCCATAAAGATATTTATTCTGAAATTACTAACGAGGGTAAATTAATTGCACAAGCATGTGAAATTAGAGAGCAGTCAACAATAGCCGGATTTACATTTGTTAAATATAAAAAATACGATAACTCAGCAAAAAAAGAGATAGAAATTATTGGACTAGAAAACAATACATCTCAAGAAAAAGCAAATATAGGAATGCATTCATCTGGTGGTTGGGCTATTTTTGCAGGAACTAGAAGCATTTTTACAGATAATCCTGAAATCTATGATAATATTAGAGGTGAATATCACTTACCACATCAGTTTAGTGTTGGACATGAGGGAAATGTCTATTGTACTAATTTATTTATAGGTAATAAAACGCCTATGTTTGATAATAATGGTAAACTAAATGTAAATGCAACAAATAAAAATAATTGGACTGGTGGCGATTTAAGTGTTCGAGGTAATGGTATCTTTTATAAAGATGTAATTATAGGAAATAATACTACGCCAGGTTCTTTGCATTTAATTGGAAATTGTTATATAGGAAACAATAATAAGCCTACGACTATTAGTACAATAGGAACAATAAATATTGGCAATCATGATAGATATTCTGATGTAAATATTATTGGAAATATAACTATAGGAAATAATACTTTAGAGACTAAACCTATTATAAATATGTTTGGTTCGTGTAACATTTTTGACACTCTTACTGTTGAAGGAAAAGGGGTTTTTAAAGGAGATGTTCACATAGGAACAAATGAAGCCCCACAAGAATTACATGTAAATGGTGATTGCGTTATAAGTCAAAACCTTGGTGTCGCTGGCAATATAAATGTTAATAGTGGACATGTTGCCATAAAAGGCTCAAAAGCTGGCAGATTGGCACTTCTTAGTTTTAATAATCCAGATACTTGGGTGTGGATAAATACAGGTTTAGTTAATAACGATAATGAACACTCTATAGTTATGCAAAACTTACGATTAGATAATAACTTATATATAAATTATCAGAATAATTATTATAATCTTTATGATTTTATAAAACAAGTTGCAAATGGAAATTTGTAATTTTTCAAAGAAAGGAAGAAAATTATGGAAAAACCAATAACAATGCTTATAGAAGAAACAAAAAATGCTATGGTAGGTATAATTAATAATTCAAAATTACCTGCATTTATCTTAGAAAATATTATTAAAGATATTTATATGGAAATAAATCAAATGGCAATTCAACAGCTTAATTTAGATAAACAAAAGTATGAAGAAGAGATTTCTAAAAACAAAGAAAAATAAGCGATACATAATATAAGTGGAGGTGATTTTTTGGCATTAACAACTAAGGAATTGTGGATGGATTTCCACAATCAAAATATTACAAGACTTTGTGTTGTTCAAAATGAAAAAGATACTCGTAAATATAATGTTCATTTTTGCGATGAGGGTATTCCTATTCAACTTAATAGTAATTATGAATTAATGATAGCTCAAAAGAAACCTGATGGTAATAAAATTTTAAAAAATTGCAAAATTAATTCTGATGGAACAGGATTATTAGAATTTGATGAGAATATGTGCATAGTAGCTGGTAGTGCTGCTATGCAATTTATTTTAAGAGATAAAAGAGATGAGTCATGGACTCGTAGCATTGCTTTTAATGTGCGTATACACGAAGCTGTATTAGATAATGGTGATATAACAAGTTCAACAGAATTTGAAGTCTTGAGCAAACTCATCATTAAAGTTGAAGAACTTGATAAATTAGTTACTCAAAATGAGAAAATACGACAAGCTAATGAAGAAATTAGAAAATCTAATGAAGTTAAAAGAATTAATTCTGAAACAGAACGCATTAATAATGAAAATACACGTAAAACAAAAGAAAATGAAAGAACTTCTAATGAGATTACTAGAATTAATTCAGAATCTGAACGTAAAATAAAAGAAAATGAAAGAATTTCTAATGAGATTACTAGAATTAATTCAGAATCTGAACGTAAAACAAAAGAAAATGAAAGAATTTCTAATGAAAATATAAGGAAAACTCAAGAAGCTAAAAGACAAACAGATACAGCAACTGCTATAATAAATACTAATAATGCTGCAAAAAATGCCAATGAGAAAGCAAATGACCTACAAAATAAATTAGATAATAATTATTTTGTGCTTACTAATGAACTTGAAAACAGTGTTAATTCTACTTCTAAAACTCATGCTCCTACTGCTAATGCTGTTAAAATAGCTTATGATAAATCAATATCTGTGGAAAACACCATAAATTCAAATAAAAATAATTGGAATGATAAATATACAAAAAACGAAATTGATAATAAGTTTTCTACTTTAGAAAACAATATTGATTGGAAAGAGTCCGTTGCTACCTACGCTGATATTGTAAAAACTTATCCAAAACCTGAAGATGGTTGGACTGTCAATGTAAAAGATACAGATTATACATATCGTTATAGTGGTTCAAAATGGGTTGCCATTTCAGCAAATGCTATTCCAAAAGCGACTCAATCTGTTGATGGATTATTATCTAAAGAAGATAAAATAAATTATGATGACACTAATTCTAAAAAACATACACATTCCAATAAATCTATATTAGACAATATTACGTCTAATTTTATTAATACATGGAATAGAGTAACAGATAAATTAGATAAAACAGGGGACGCAAGTAATGTAACAAATACTATTACTACTGCTTCTACTCGTACTAATCTTACAACAGGTGAAAAATTATCTATATCTTTAGGAAAAATTGCAAAGTGGTTTAGTGATTTAAAAACTGTAGCTTTTACAGGAAGTTATAATAATTTATCAGATAAACCTAATATTGGTAATGGATTAATTACAATTAAACAATCAGGTGTAAGTAAAGGCACATTTACTATGAACCAAAGTGGAAATACTACAATTGAACTTACAGATAATAATATAAATTATTCTGCTGGTAAAAATATTAGTTTAAGTGGAACACAGTTTAAATTAGCAGACGTATGTGCAATTGTAACAAATTGGAATGATGTTATAACTACAGGTTTTTATATGGCAAGTGGTGCAAGCAATGCTCCCGTATCTGGAGCTGCTTGGTTTTATGGTATTGTTATTGCACATAATACTAATTATGTTAGACAGATATTATATCGTTTTGCTACAGATAATTCAGTTTCTAATGGAAATTGTGATAGATATGAAAGAGTTAAACATAATGGAACATGGGGAATTTGGATTAACACTTCTGTTAGAGTTGCCGTTCCTAATAATGCTAAATTTACAGATACAACATATCCATTTTATCAGAAAACAATAAGTGCTGGATTTATTGATAATTTCAGAACACAAACTAAAGGTAGTTCAACTAATGGAGATTATTTGTCTATTATTAGATGTGATAGTTCTGTAGATAATGCTCCTATATATGGAAGTGGTCTTGCTTGGGGGAAAAATGATACACATGGATATTTGTATACAGATTATGCTACTGAAACGGCATATATTGGTGGTGGAAATGCTGGAAAATTAAAATGGATAAAAAGACTAGCTCTTTATGGTCAAGATAGTACATATAGAAAAAAAGTAGTTGCTAGTATGGTTGCTGACGGAAAAAGCAATTATTGTAAATTATGTACATTAAAAATTAATTCTAATTATAGGAATACTCCTATAGAAATAGTTGTACAAGAACGTGCTCGTACAATGTTAAGTAGACTTTATGTTAAATTTTCAAATTCAAGTAACAACGACCCAGAATTAGATACATTTAGAATAATTGGAGAACATAGAGAATGGTATATAGCAAAGACTGCAACATCAACATGGGTTATTTATGGAAAAAAGTCTGAGGCATGGGCAGGTATTAATGTTGTCGATTATACAGGACTTGAAAATATAAATGTAACTTGGAATGTAGAAAATGTAAACACTCTTCCATCATCTTATATACAGGTGTCAAGGGGTGGAAATATTGATTATGTTTGTGATAGCAACGATAGTCGACATCTTACGTTTGCTTATTCAAAAAATGGTATGGCTTTAAATGATACTACATGGTTAGCCTGTTGGAATGGAAATGAACTTAGAGCAATAAATAAATCTAATTTTCTATCTACTTCTGGTGGAACTATAACTGGTAATGTTGAAGCAAGAAATGGTATTAATTTTACAACTGGTACAAATAGTGGATATGGTTGGGCAGATTGGTATAAAGGAACAACAAAAGCTTTAAGTATTTATGCAAGCACAACCCTTTGTGGAGTTATTGAAGGTAGAATAGCAAATTATTTATTAATAAAAAATCCTTACACTATTCAAATAAATGCCAATAGTGGTTATAGCAATATAGATTTATTTTGTGCAAACTTAGATGTATTTAAGACGTCTAGTAGCACTTATGCACCTGTTTCAGCTTCTGCTTTTAATACAAAATCTTCTAAATATTTAAAAGAAAATATTGAAAAAATGACAGAAGATGAAGCTAATAAAATTCTAGATGTGGATGTAGTTACATTTGATTTTAAGGAAAAATTTGGTGGAGAAAAAGGCTGTCGTGGTGTTATCGCAGAAGAAGTTTATAATGTTATTCCATCTGTTGTGACAGCGATAGATAAAGAAAGTATTGATGCTTCAAAAAATAATAAAGATTTTAAATTTGATGATATTACAAAAGCACCATCTGTTGATTATTCTAAATTTGTACCTTATCTCATCAAAAAAATACAAATGCAAGAAAAAGATATTAAGAAGTTAAAAGAAAGGATAGGAATGTAATATGCCAAATATAATTGAATTAAATAATAGTGAAAAAATTAAGATATTAGATGCAAAGCCAACAGAATTTTCTATAAAACAACCAGCTGAAGAAATAATTGAAATATTTAATAAATTAACAATAGAAAATTTACAAACCATTAAATATTTAATAGATGAAGATGTTGTTCAGATTTTAATTAATAAATGTATAGAAAAAGTCAGTTATGAAAATGGTTTTGCTACTTATTATTTAAAAGATGTAGATATAATAGAACAAAGGTTGAGGGCTTTGGAGGATACAGTCGATACACTTGTTTTGGGAGATTTATTAGAAAGTGAGGAAGAATAATTATGTATATTACAATAAAAAGAATATATAAAAATTCATATGATGAAATGATTGGGCAATACAATGTTTTGATATTAAATAAGGCAGTCCAAAAGGGATGGATTACAGAACAACAGAAAAATAAAATTATTAAAGAAGTTGTCTAATTTAACAACTTCTTATTTTTATACTAAAAACGCTTAGTAGCTTTCATGTTTCTAAGCATTTTTACATGTAAAAATGAAAGGAATGTTTATTATGTACAAAATTATTGATATTTCTAATTATCAAAATGATGCAAATCTTGCAGAAGTTATCAACTGTGGAATTGATGGGTTTATTTTTAGATTAGGACTTGGCGATGATAATAAGTCGCAAGATGATTTAGCATTTGAAAATTTTGTTTCTCAAGCTGAGTTATTGCAAAAGCCATGGGGAACTTATATTTTTTCTTATGCAATTAACGAACAAAATTTAGAAAGTGAAATTTCACACACTTTAAGATGTGTTGCAGGAAAAAATCCACAATTAGGTATTTGGTGGGATTTAGAAAACTCTGATTATAAACAGAGAAATGGGTTTGAAGACATTGCAAATGGAGAATTAGTTATAAATTGGGCTAAAAGATTTATTTCTACAATGAATAATAATGGATATACGGCAGGTCTTTATTGTGACCTTAACCATGCGAGAAATCTTGATTTAAGTGGTATAGAACATTTATGGATTGCAGCATATTTTAATAATCCTGACTTTGACAATCCACCTTATAACTGCGATATTTGGCAATACTCAAGCACAGAGCACATTATAGGTGTAGCAGATAATGTGGATACAAATATTGTATACGCGCAATGGATTAAAAATATAATTAATGGAACTAAAAATAATACAGAAAACGAAGGTGAGAAAAAACTTATGACGAAACAAGAAGCAGAAATTTGTATACAAACGTGTTTTATAGAACATTTTGGAAGATTAGCAGATTCTAGTGGTTTAGAAGCCTATTCAAATGAAATAATTGATAGAAATTTTGATTGTGATTTATCTGATATAGATAAAGTTTTAACAAGTTCAGAAGAATATATAAGAAACTTTATCTATAAGGCATATAACTGTTTATTAGGACGTGACCCAGAAAGTGAGAATGTTATACAAACTAGAATGAAGTATCCTCGTCTTAGGGATATTATTGCTGATATTATAAGTTCAGAAGAATATAAAAATAAAACAAAATAAATATATAAAAGTTTTTTACTTTTGTGAACATCTTCAAACTAAGTAATTATATGCTACACCAATTTGAAGATGTTCATAAATTTTAGGATACTTTCACATTTGCCATTATTATTTTATATTATTCATTAGTAAGTTTAATAAACTTTTCAAGCTGTTCTTTAGCTTTTCCTGATTTTATTATATCACGAGCTTTGTTAATAGCTTCATTTATTGTAATATCGTCAGAAGCTATGTAAATGGCTGCTCCGGCATTAAGGAGTACTGCGTCCATTTTAGCGCCTTCTACACCATTTAAAATATCAAGAGCAATCTTAGCATTTTCTTTTGGGTCTCCACCTACAAGTTCATTCTTATCACAACGTTTTAATCCAAACATTTCTGGAGAGATTTCATAACTTTTAAAGTTACCATTTCTTACTTCACATACTTTTGTAGGTGCGCTTAATGATATTTCATCTATACTATCAGTTCCATATACTACCATTGCTTTTTTTACTCCAAGATTTGAAAGAACATGAGCTAATGGTTCTACAAGGTCTTCATTGTATACACCAAGAAGCTGCATAGAAGCTCCAGCAGGGTTAGCAAGTGGACCTAATAAGTTAAAAAGTGTTCTAATTCCCATTTCCTTTCTAACACCACCTACAAAACGCATAGCTATATGATATTTTTGTGCAAATAGAAAGCATATATTGATATCCTTTAAAATCTGTGCGCTTCTTGCCGGTGCAACGTCAAGCTTTACTCCTAAGGCTTCAAGACAATCGGCTGTTCCACATTTGCTTGAAGCTGCTCTATTTCCATGCTTAGCTACAGGTATTCCTGCCGCTGATACAACAATTGAAGATAATGTTGATATATTAAATGTATTTGAACCATCTCCACCAGTTCCTACTATCTCAAGCACGTCCATATCGTTTAAGAACTTTTCACAGTGATTTCTCATTACTTTTGCTGCTGATGTAATTTCATCAATAGTTTCATCTTTCATTGCAAGTGCCGTTAAAAAAGAGGCTTTTTGAGCATCTGTAGCTTGATTTGTCATTATTTCTTCCATAACTTGTTCCATAACATCTGTTGAAAGGTCTTCTCTTTTTACTAATTTACTTATTGCTTCTTTAATCATGTCTGTCTCCAATCTAATTTTGTTTATACAAAATTTTAATATGATATTTGTGTTGGTTTTAGACATAAAAAAAGCCTTAACCAACATCTTTAGATATTAGTCAAGGACGAAATTACTTTTCCGCGGTGCCACCTTGCTTTGTGAATTAACCACACTCTCAACGAAATACAAACATATTTCTGACAACTAACGTATGCCTTACGTCATGGATAATAAAGCAAAAATACTCGTTCACCATGCCCTCAACGGTCCATTTAACAATCTGCTTCTCTATTCGGCTTCCACCGACCCGAACTCTCTGTAAGCGCATATAATGTTTTTATCTCCGTATCAACAGTTTATTTATAAATATTTATTATTAATTATAATTTAAACCGATTGAATTAATTTGTCAATCTCTTTTGTTAATTAAACTATAAAAAAAATGAACCTATGCAGACATAGGTTCATTGGGGGAATTGTTATAAACAGTTAGTTACGTTGACATAACTATGTGCTTGTTTACATTAATTATTATATCATAAATGTTAAGATTGAAAAGTACCAATTTTAAACTAGTACCCATGTTATTTGCATTTACTTAAAATAATAAATTAGCTATCTTTATCTCGTATTTCTATAATATTATAATCTGCCGCATCTGCAAGTAATGCTGAATTAACTACTCGTCTATATCTTGACATCCATTTAGTTGTTATTCCTGTATAATTAGCTACAGCTTGTTCACTAGCTCCCCCCTTTAACATATATTGTATTGAAGCATGGCGCATAGATTGCATTGTAAAATGTTTTTTAATCAATCCATTTTCTTGACCTATTAATATATATTTATTTAAAATTCTTTCAGCATCTCGTACCTTTAATCTGGTATGTCGTTTATTTAAAAATACAGCACCCTCATAAATGTTATTGGCTTCTATATACTTGTCAATTAATTTGCTTATATCATCAGGAAGCTTTATTATCCTTGAAACTCCTTTTTTAGGTGGAAAATTAATACAAATGTTATTATTTATATCTAGTACAATATATTCTATATTCAAATTACTAATTTCACTACTTGTAAGACCACATTTTATTATAAGTGAAAATATTAAGAAAGCCATACTATCACTGTTATTCTTAGTTAATTCTAATAAATTATTCAATTCATCTGTTGAAGGAAGCATATCTTCTTTTAGAGTTTTGTCTATATCAGGTAAGGAAATATCATTAAAATAATTTATATAATCATATCCTTTTTCATTCATTGTGTATTTTATATATTCACAAAGAGTTCTCATAACAGAAACTCTCATCAAAGCAGTTGTATAAGATAATCTATTACTTTCCATTCGTGTTCTTAGATATGTTACATACTGTTCGCAAGCTTGTTGTGTTATTTTTAAAGGGTCTTTTCCAGTTATTTTTACAAAGCTTTTTATTACTGCAAAATATTCTTGTTGTGTTCGTTTTGATAATTTAGATTTAAAAAATATCCATATAGTATTTATAAATTCATCACTTAATACTACTTCTTTACTTCCATCGTTCATAAAACTCACTCCTAATAAATATATTTACTTCATTTTACACCATTAGGCTACATATGTCTATACTAAACAAAAAACTCAACCCACCACACAACACAAAATCCAAAAAATAATTAAAGAACTCATCCATTTCAAACATTTATATTTAACTGAATGATATTTGCATTTCTAACTATTTTTAACTATAATTATATAAGTTAAAGTACGACTTTAACTTAAGAATTTATATTATAGATTGGAGATAACAATGGAACAATATTCAAGACAGTTTATTGAAGAACTCTCAAAAAATATAGACCCTACTATTACCGATTTCTTTTATAAAAAACATGATATTTTTAAGTTTCCTTGCAATACTATTGCAGAACTTATAGACTTGACATTAATGGAATATCTTGATGGAAAAACAAGTCGTGAAGATTTAATTCCTATAATGGGAAAAATTAAAAAATCGCGCTTACAAAAAAGAGCTAGATGGTATAAATCTTATATTAATGATATCAACTCAATAAGCATTGATAATCCAAAACACCCTCTTGCTCCTGTTATTAATATGGCCCGTTCTATTCCTGTTGACCAATATACAACAGTTTTTGGCGATAAAGATATAGCTGAAATCATCAACAAATATAAAGAAAAAGCTATACAATGGAAAAAAGACTCTAACAGCCTGCTTATACTATTTCCAGGAATATATACATATAGTAACAAATCAGTATTTAATTCTTTAAAAAATGATTTAATTATGAATGCTTGGAAATATATTGAACAAGAACTAGCTGGAAACATTGATTCATATCTAAGAATGTTTCCAGAAGAACTATTAGAAAAGCCTTTATTTAGTCCATCTTCTTTTACATTAATGATGGAAACAGCTTCTAATAACCTTTTAAAAGAAATAATTACTGATGAAAATGGTGATGAATTATTGGAAGTCACTGTTAATAACGGAAAACTTACTCCACCTAAATCTATGGATTCAAACGATTTAAAACTTGTTAATGCCTTTATATCAAATATTAATATACAGGAGTTTTCACGAGAAAAATCAGTTGTAGTAGACCTTAACACACTTGGAAAAGAACTTGTTGATTATCACGTTGGAAAAAATGTAACTAATAAAATTTCTAATTCTTGTCGTAAACTTGTAGAATATAATTTTTCCTATGAAGAAGAAGGCAGCAAAATGTATTTTAACTTATTTGATAATATTGCTATAAAAGAAGACGCAGAACGCCCTTATGCTATTGCTCAATTTGGAGAAATACTAAGTAATGCTATTATTCAAAAAAAGCTTATATCTATTACTTCTGCTTCTTATGATGTTTTACAAAATAACTTATCAAAAATAATATGCTATGCTATGAAACGTGAACAAATTGCCAACCAAGAAACTAAAGTTAATGAATATAGTTATACTTATTTTCAAAAAATTGTTCGTTTTAAATTAAAGAATAAAAAGAAAAATTTACAACTCATTCAAGAAAGTCTTCAAGAATTTGTTGATAATCATATTGCTATAAGTCAATTTGAATTAAAAAATGGCATATTTATTATACACTTTCTTTCTCTTTCAGATGCTGAAATAGAAGATTTGCATTTCGATAATACTAAACATCTAACTTCTTTAGACAAATCTTAAGTAATAATCCTTAAATTACTCTGAAAATGTAGACATTTTTGGAGTAATTTTTTGCATTTATATTAAAATGTAGACATTTTTGGAGTAAATTTTTAAAATGTAGACATTTTTGGAGTAAAAAAGTGATAAAAAACATGCTTACTCTGCCCATTTTTAAACTTT
>OOAK01001494.1_pt1 | contig 15181 bp, 15 predicted proteins | sample 1671811 | NCBI WGS metagenome assembly OOAK01 (sample SAMN06348195, study PRJEB24527) | human gut metagenome | biome: human gut; feature: ankylosing spondylitis patient; material: feces | host: Homo sapiens | place: China | collected 2015-10 | reverse complement strand
AACTTCATTATATTATAATAAATCATATAATGCAACTATTTTTTATTAATAATTTTATTTTTTATTAAACTAAAAATAAAGTAATAAATCACAACACCTATAATACAGCCTGTTGTATCAATTAAAACATCTGTAAATTGTCCCGACCTGCCTGGTACAAATAATTGATGAAACTCGTCTGTACAAGCACAAAGAAATGTTATAAAAACTGATATATAAACTGCTGCCTTTAATATAACACCATCTATTATAAATGCTGTAAGCACCAACATACCAAGAATGGCATATTCCGTCATATGTGCTGTCTTTCTTATCGGAAACTGACAATTTTCAATGTATATTTCTCTATTATCGTCAGTAACCTCAATTATATTCAATTTATCTGCTGTATCTACAAGGACTCCTGCTACTTTTCTACTTAGTCCACCCGACTGCTCACCATTTTGACCAGAAAAACCAAATATAACTATATACATTAAGATTACTGGAAGCCATACAATTAACTTTTTAAAAATCAGACTGCGGTTATTACCAACAGTCTGATTTTGTAATTTTTTTATTATATTCATAAAATAAATTGTGTATAAAACTCTCTTATTTAAACAGCATAAACTATGAGAAACTAATACTTTCTATAAGTTTCTCATAGTTTATAAGAAGCCAACAAGCTTGTGCAAGCACAGACTTTAGCTAACTATTTATATAAATTAAAGAGTTACAACTCTCATAGTATTTGTAAGACCACGTCTTGCGTCTGGAGCTGAAGATGTAGCTACACCTGCTGAGATAATAACTGTATCACCTTCACCTATGTATCCAGCATTTTCTGTTACCTGTAAAGCATGTTCGATAATCTTATCTGTAGACTTTTCTGTAGCAGTCTTTAAAGGTCTTACACCCCAGTAAATCTGCATCTTTCTAAGAACATTATCATAAGGTGAGCAACCAATGATTTCTGCATTTGGCTTAAGCTTAGATGTAAGTCTTGCTGTAAATCCTGAAATTGTTGGGCATACGATAGCCTTAGCATTAAGGTTTTCAGCTGTCTGAACTGCTGCATTACATACAGCGCTTGAAATATTTCTCTTAGTATGAAGAGCTGCATTAGCACCAGCTACTAAATGAGTTTCTGTTGTTTCTGCAACCTTAGCCATCATCTTAAGAGCTTCTAATGGATACTTACCATTAGCTGTTTCGCCTGAAAGCATTACAACGTCAGTTCCATCGTAAATAGCATTAGCAACATCGGCAACTTCAGCTCTTGTTGGACGTGGGTTTCTTATCATTGAGTCAAGCATCTGTGTAGCTGTAATAACTGGCTTATAAGCTGCGTTACACTTTCTGATAATTTCCTTCTGAATGTGTGGAACTTGTTCTGCTGGAATTTCAACACCCATATCACCACGAGCAACCATGATACCATCAGCAACTCTGATAATTTCGTCAATATTTTCGATACCTTCTGCATTTTCAATCTTAGCGATTACAGGGATATCTGAATCATGTGACCAAAGAATTTGCTTAATTTCCTGAATACAAGCTGCATTTCTAACAAATGAAGCTGCAATAAAGTCAAATCCCTTTTCAACACCAAAGATAATATCTGCCTTATCTTTTTCTGTAATACCAGGAAGCTTAATCTTTACGTTAGGTACATTAACACCCTTCTTAGAGCCTAATTCACCACCGTTAATAACTGTACAGATAATATCTGTGCCATCAACAACTTCATCAACTCTAAGTTCGATAAGACCATCATCAATAAGAATTGTGTTACCTGTTGTAACATCTTCTGCAAGACCTTCATAAGTGATTGAAGTTGCTTCTGCACTACCTTCAACCTGTCTTGTTGTAATTGTAAACTTCTGTCCTTCTACAAGTGTAACCTTCTTATCATCCTTAATTGCACCTGTTCTGATTTCAGGACCCTTTGTATCAAGTAAAGTTGCGATTGGAATATTTAATTCCTTTCTTACACTTTCAACTAACGCAAAACGACCAGACTGTTCCTCATGGTCACCATGAGAAAAATTGAATCTTGCAATATCCATACCATTTAATGCAAGTTTCTTAATGAGTTCCCTATCATTAGTGTTAGGTCCCATTGTACATATAATCTTAGTCTTTTTCATCTTTACCTCCATAATATACTCTATTGTATTAATCATTTTATTTTCTTAAAACCTTTGAAAATTATTACATAAATTCATAATAATATCAATAGTGCGTTTATTATAACTTGTTTTTACTAAAAAGAAAATGATTTTTTAAGTTTTTCTTTATAAATTTAATTATTTTTTGTGATTTAATTTATATTATTAATGTTAATTTGTGATTTTGATTTACTTTATAATGTTTTTTAACTATACTAAATATGCCAAACACACTATGCGAATTTCTTAAATTATCATGATAATTGGCAATGTGTTACTTATTACCTGCATAAATAAAAAAGTCCTCATGCCACACTTATATTAAATATAATAAAGTTATGGCATAAAGACTTTCTTAATATTGTTAAAATCTTATCTAATTTGTTTTCTTATTATTATTTTCATCTGTTACATGGATATGTGTGTATAAATGGTCTTGACAATACTCAAGGTTTCCTTTGCACTTCGAACAAAATCTAAAAGTAAGGTCATCTCCATCTAATTCTGTTCTACCACATACAGCACATCTGTGCTTTGTGCCTGTTACAGGATTGATGTATGGTTTATTAGCTGTTTGCCATGTAGTCTTTTCGCTATTAGCATTGTAGACTCTTTCGGTATAAGATACTTTTCTTTTTTTCTCCGCCTTTTTAGCTGTCTTATATGCCTTATTAAAGTTTCTTTGAGTTGCATTTTTAGGTCGTCCCATTTTAAAAGATAGCGCAAACACTATAAAGTTAATCATAGAAACAAGGGCTGCTGTTGCCGATACTGGACTTAATACAATTCCCTTTACTGCAAGCGCATATACTGTATATGGTGATAAAAATAATGATACATAACCACCGATAATTGTTATAGCAAATATTGCTGCGTCAAATATTCCAAGCCATTTTATCTTAATAGGAAGCACGAAAAACAGCATAACCTCCATGTCTGGCTGTTCCATTGCAAATGCCATAAATAACGCAAGGTTAATATAGTAAGTACTCATATGATAATTAATTCCAAATACAAGATAAATAATTATCGCAGCTATTACATGAAATATCATTCCCATAAAGAAATAACAATTAAATCTAAACGCACCCCATATATTTTCAAGTACTGTTCCTATCATATAATAAAAATACAATACAAAAAATAGAAAAATAATACTTGTATTGCTAGGTGGTTGAATAATAAATGTTACTATTCTCCATATCTGACCATGTAGTATCTTTTGTGCATCAAGTGCAAGAAATGTATCATAGACTGCTGGTGTCCATATATTAATAATTATCCCAAGCACATACAACGCAATAATGTAAAGCATAAGATTTTTGATAGCATACTTTCCAAACTTACGCTCTAGTTTGTTAATCCAATTCATAACTTCTCCCTTTCATTTAATTTATTCTTGCAAATATATAATATCATTATCACACATAATTAGTCAAAAAATCAATCAAATATTCATTATATAAACATAAAATTATAACATTATTATAAACTCTAATTACTAATCTTGAAATCTTAGACATAACATAATATAATAGGAAAGATTATTTATTCGACACAAAATAACAAACAATATAATAACAATAAAGGAGGCAGGCATTTTTGCCAATATATTTATGAACACATATAAATTAGGTATAGACATTGGTTCTACAACTGTTAAAGTTGCTATCTTAGATGACAACTTTAATATAATGTTTTCAGATTATGAAAGACATTTTGCTAATATTCAAGAAACATTACAATCACTTCTTGAAAAAGCTGTAGACCAATTAGGTACATTTAACTGTCAGCCTGTAATTACAGGTTCAGGTGGTCTTACTCTTGCAACACATCTTGAAGTCCCATTTACTCAAGAAGTTGTTGCTGTATCTACTGCACTTCAAGACTACGCCCCACAATGTGACGTTGCTATTGAATTAGGTGGAGAAGATGCCAAGATTATTTATTTTACAAATGGTATTGACCAACGTATGAACGGTATCTGTGCCGGCGGTACTGGTTCATTTATTGACCAAATGGCTACACTTTTACAAACAGACGCAGCCGGTCTTAATGAATACGCAAAGCATTACCAGTCAATTTATCCAATAGCTGCAAGATGTGGTGTTTTCGCAAAATCCGATATTCAACCATTAATTAATGAAGGAGCTACAAAAGAAGACCTCTCTGCTTCTATTTTCCAAGCAGTTGTTAATCAGACAATCAGTGGTCTTGCTTGTGGTAAGCCAATTCGTGGAAATGTCGCTTTCTTAGGTGGGCCACTTCATTTCCTTTCAGAATTAAAGCAGGCATTCATAAGAACATTAAGTCTTACACCAGAACAAGTTATAGCACCAGACCACTCACACCTTTTTGCTGCCGTTGGTTCTGCTATGAATTACAAAGAAGATGTATGTCTTGATGTTTCAGAAATAATCACACGTCTTCAAGGTAAGATTAAGCTTGACTTTGAAGTAGAACGAATGGAACCACTTTTTGAAAATCAAGAAGCTTACGACAAATTTACAAAAAGACATAATTCACATAAGGTAGCCACAAGAGCCTTATCGGAATATCGTGGTAACTGTTATCTAGGTATAGACGCAGGTTCAACAACTACAAAGGTTGCTCTTGTTGGTGAAGATGGAAAGCTTTTATACTCTTTCTACAGCAGTAATAATGGCTCACCACTTGCTACAACTATTACTTCTATAAAAGAAATATATTCACTACTTCCAGCAGGTGCTAACATTGTGCGCTCATGTTCTACAGGTTATGGTGAAGCATTAATCAAGGCTGCGCTTCTTCTTGACGATGGAGAAGTTGAAACAGTTTCACATTACTATGCTGCTGCCTTTTTTGACCCAGAAGTTGACTGTATTATTGATATCGGCGGTCAGGATATGAAATGTATCAAAATAAAGAACCAAACCGTTGACTCAGTTCAGCTTAATGAAGCTTGTTCGTCTGGTTGTGGTTCATTTATTGAAACATTTGCAAAATCTCTTAATTTTGAAGTTAAAGACTTCGCCAAAGAAGCACTTTTTGCAAAGCACCCTATCGACCTCGGTACTCGTTGTACTGTATTTATGAACTCAAAGGTTAAACAAGCTCAAAAAGAAGGCGCAGAAGTTGCCGATATTTCAGCAGGTCTTGCTTACTCTGTAATTAAGAACGCATTATATAAGGTAATAAAAATTGCCGACCCAGACGATTTAGGTAAACACATCGTAGTACAAGGTGGAACATTTTATAATGATGCAGTTCTTAGAAGCTTTGAAAAAATTACAGGTGTTGAAGCAATAAGACCTGATATTGCAGGAATTATGGGAGCTTTCGGTGCTGCTCTTATAGCCAGAGAAAGATATGACGGAATGTCAGAGTCAACAATGTTATCTATTGACAAGATAAATGATTTGAAGTTTGAAACTGCAATGACAAGATGTAAGGGTTGTACTAACAGTTGTCACCTTACTATTAACAAGTTCTCTGGCGGACGACAGTTTATTACAGGTAACAGATGTGAACGTGGCCTTGGTAAAGCAAAGTCAAAAGACAAACTTCCTAATCTTTTTGATTACAAGTTCCACCGCCTTTTTGACTATGAACCACTTTCTGATGAAGAAGCAACTCGTGGCACTGTCGGTATCCCTCGTGTCCTTAATATGTATGAAAACTATCCATTTTGGTATACTTTCTTTACAAAGTTAGGTTACAAGGTTGTCCTTTCACCACAGTCAAGCCGTAAGATTTATGAACTCGGTATTGAGTCAATCCCATCAGAGTCAGAATGTTACCCTGCAAAGCTTGCACATGGTCATATTTCATGGCTTATTAAGAATAATGTAAAGTTTATTTTCTATCCATGTGTTCCTTACGAACACAAAGAAATAGAAAATACTAACAACCATTACAACTGCCCTATCGTTACATCTTATGCAGAAAATATCAAGAATAATGTTGAGGAAATAAAAACAGAGCACATTGACTTTAGAAATCCTTTCCTTTCTTTTGAAAATAGAGAAATCCTTGAAAAACGTCTTTGTGAAGAATTTTCCGACATTCCTTCATCAGATGTAAAGTCCGCTGTTATTGACGCTTGGGCTGAACTTATGCAATCAAGAGAAGATGTTCGTAAAAAAGGGGAAGAAGTCATTCAGTACTTAAAAGACAACAACAAACGTGGTATAGTTCTTGCTGGCAGACCTTATCATGTTGACCCAGAAATTAATCATGGTATCCCAGAGCTTATTAACTCTTATGGTCTTGCCGTACTTACAGAAGATTCTGTTTCACATTTAGGAAATATTGACAGACCACTTATCGTTATGGACCAGTGGATGTATCACTCAAGACTTTATGCTGCCGCAAGTTATGTAAAGACTGTTGATAACCTCGACTTAATACAGCTTAACTCTTTTGGTTGCGGACTTGATGCTGTTACAACTGACGCAGTAAATGATATTCTTACAAAGGCAGGAAAGATATATACTGTGCTTAAAATTGATGAAGTCAACAATCTTGGTGCAGCAAGAATTCGTGTACGTTCTCTTATTGCAGCTCTTAAAGTAAGAGAGTCAAAGAACTACCATAGAAAGATTGAAAGCGCCGCATTTGACAGAATTGATTTTACACCTGAAATGCGTAAAAACTACACAATCCTTTGCCCTCAAATGTCGCCTATTCACTTTGATTTGTTAGGTCCAGCCCTTTCATCTTGTGGATATAACTTTGAAGTGCTTGAAAATGATAACAAATCAGCCGTTAATGTTGGTCTTAAGTATGTTAATAATGATGCTTGTTACCCATCGCTTATGGTTGTTGGTCAGATTATGGATGCTGTATTATCAGGAAAATATGATTTATCACGAACAGCTATTATCATTACACAAACTGGTGGTGGTTGTAGAGCTTCTAACTACATTGGCTTTATAAGACGTGCGCTTACTAAAGCTGGACTTGAATACATTCCTGTAATTTCATTAAGTGCTCAAGGTATTGAAAGCAACTCCGGCTTTAAATATGATTTACCAATGCTTAAAAAAGCTATGCAGGCAATTGTATATGGTGATGTATTTATGAATGTTGTATACAGAACAAGACCTTACGAAAAGGTAGAAGGTTCTGTCAATGCTCTCCATGAAAAATGGAAAAAAATATGTATTGAACAGCTTACTAAGAAAAAAGTATCCATGAAGGAATACAAAAACAATATAAGACAAATTATCAAAGAATTTGACGAAATAGAATTACTTGACGTTAAAAAACCTCGTGTTGGTATAGTTGGAGAAATCCTCGTTAAATTCTTACCAGCCGCTAACAACTACCTTGTTGACTTACTCGAAGCAGAAGGTGCTGAAGCTGTCGTTCCTGACTTAATGGGCTTCTTGTTATACTGTGCTGAAAATGCTAACTTTAAACGAGATTATCTTGGAGCTTCTAAAAAATCAGCATTTATTAACAATACCGTTATAAAGCTTCTTGAATGGTTTAGAAAGAGTGCTACTACTGCTCTCGCAGAAAGTAAACGTTTTACTCCACCATCAAGTATCAAAGAAACAGCCAATATTGCAAAAGACCTTGTATCTTTAGGTAATCAAACTGGTGAAGGTTGGCTTCTTACTGGTGAAATGATTGAGCTTATACATAATGGTGTTGGTAATATCGTATGTTGTCAACCATTTGCTTGTCTTCCTAATCACATTGTTGGTAAGGGTGTAATTAAAGAACTTCGTGCAGCTTTTCCAGAAGCCAATATTATAGCAATCGACTACGACCCAGGTGCTTCTGAAGTTAATCAGCTCAATCGTATTAAACTTATGCTTTCTACTGCTAATAAAAACCTTGAAAAAAAGGCACAATAATATTATAATAATATAATAAAAAATTGGTCAATCATATATTTTCAATCCGTTTCGCTATTTACCGATACCGATTAAAGATAACATGACTAATAATTGAATATTGGAATGGAGGATTTAAGATGGACTTTTTACTTTTTTTAGGACCAATCATTGGTGTTAGTATTTCTATTATTGCTACTGTAGTTATAGTATCTGTAGTAGGTGCTGTAGCCGGTACAGAAGAAGATGTTGAAGATTAATCCAATTTAAAAACATTAAAATAATAGAGCTGTCGCACTAGCGAAAGTTTATACAAAATATAGTTAATATTGAGTATCTATATTTTATATAAAATTTCCTTATTGTGACAGCTCTATTATTTTTTATAACAAAACTTTTTACACTTTTCATATCTATTTTTTATAATGCAGCTTATTCATAAAGCTATTAATACTATCACAATTATCAAAAATATCTTACAATTACTAACTTCTAGCACTTAAAGTCATAATTATAACTTACTTGATAATAATAAAATTAGATTTTTTACTATAAAAAAAAATTGTCACAACAGTTGACAAAATACCATGCAAACACCGATTTTGGTGTTATTTACATAAATCAAAAAAGTTCCCAATGCTCTTACTTATTAGTAAGAATATTGGAAACTTTTGATAGTATTAAATATTTTCAATCTGCCAGTCAATTGGTGTTTCACCGTTCTTTACAAGAAATTCATTTGCTTGACTAAAATGCTTGCAACCAAAGAAACCTCTATAAGCTGACAATGGACTTGGGTGTGGTGCTTTAAGTATTAAGTGCTTAGGATTAGTAAGCATTGGTATTTTACTTTGAGCTGGTCTTCCCCAAAGCATATACACAATAGGTCTGTCCTGTGCATTTACCGCATTAATTACTGCGTCTGTAAATTGCTCCCAACCCTTTCCTTGATGGGAATTGGCTTGATGAGCTCTAACTGTAAGCACTGTATTAAGAAGTAATACTCCCTGGTCAGCCCATTTTTTAAGATATCCATTATTAGGAATATAACAACCACAATCATCGTTAAGTTCCTTATATATATTCTGTAAAGATGGTGGTATCTCCTTTTGCTCTGGTAATACTGAAAATGAAAGACCATGCGCCTGATGTGCATTGTGATATGGGTCTTGACCTAATAACAGCACTTTTACTTTACTCAATGGAGTAAAATGAAACGCATTAAAAATATCATCTGCTGGCGGATATACAACTGCCCTTGAATATTCTTCCTTTACAAATGTATATAAATCCCTATAATAATCTTTTTTAAATTCACCGCTTATACTGTCAAGCCAGTCGTTATCTATCATGCTCATGTAAACACCTTCTTTTATCTTATAATTATTTGACTACTCTCTCATATCAAGTCAATATAAATATAACAACCATAATTTTTAAATTCATGCCAAAAACACAAATCTAAGTAAGTGAGCTTTTGGCACATTTTTGTAAATCCTTCTAAATTTTAGAAGCAATAATATATCATTTTCAAATTTAAAATATATTATCTCAATATATAATTAGTTTATTCTCATTGGAATACCCTTATCATTAAGATATTTCTTTAAGTCCATTATCTCCATTTCTCGATAATGAAATAGTGAAGCTGCAAGTGCTGCATCTGCATTTCCTTTTTCAAATGCGTCATAAAAATGTTCCATATTACCTGCACCACCCGAAGCAATTACTGGAATTGATACTGAATTAGCAACTGCTTTAGTAAGCTCGATATCATATCCTGCCTTAGTTCCATCACAATCCATACTTGTTAAAAGAATTTCACCAGCTCCAAGCTTTTCAGCTTTGATAGCCCATTCAATAGCATCAATTCCCATATCCACACGTCCACCATTTTTATAAATAGTCCAATGTGAACCATCTTCACTTCTCTTAGCGTCAATAGCAACAACTACACACTGACTTCCAAACTTATCTGCTGCTTCACTTATAAGCTGTGGGTTCATAATAGCAGCCGAATTAATTGATATTTTATCAGCACCTTCTCTTAACAACACCTTAAAATCTTCAACTGTTCTTATTCCACCACCAACTGTAAATGGAATAAATACTTTTTCTGCCACCTTTCTTACAAGGTCAACAGTAGTATTTCTTCCATCGCTTGAAGCTGTTATATCAAGAAATACTAACTCATCAGCTCCCGACTTATCATACATAGTAGCAACTTCTACAGGGTCACCTGCATCTTTTAAATCAACAAAATTCGTTCCCTTGACAACTCGTCCATTTTTACAATCAAGGCATGGTATAATTCTTTTAGTAAACATTGTATTCTCCTATTCTGGCACTATAGTTGAATTTTATAATTCCGCAAAGTTCTTCAAAATCTTAAGTCCCACATCACTACTTTTTTCTGGGTGGAACTGGCAAGCAAATACATTTCCACTCTCAACAGAAGCATGTATATGTGTAGAATACTCTGTTGTAGCCGCTACAATACTTTCATCTTCTGCTTTAAGATAATATGAATGTACAAAATATACATAAGAATTATTTTTAATTCCCTTAAATAATCTTGCTTCTGGTTTTATATCAATAGAATTCCAACCCATATGTGGAATTTTAAGTCCTTCCTTTGGCGGAATTTTTAATATTTTACCTTTAAGAATTCCAAGCCCCGCAACTCCAGGTGCTTCTTCACTTTCTTCAAACAAAAGCTGTAATCCAAGACAAATACCAAGAAATGGTGTATTATTATCAACGATTTCTTTTATAACTTCAATAAGCCCATATTCTGAAAGCTTATTCATTGCATCACCAAAAGCTCCAACACCCGGAAGCACAACTTTATCCGCTGACAATAATACATCTCTTTCTCTTGATACTACAACTTCCTCTCCAAGTGAAATAAGTGCCTTCTCCACACTCTTTAAATTACCTGCATCATAATCAATAATTGCTATCATTCTCTCTCATCTCCAATCATTACTGTGTTCATCCTAGTAATTAAGCCATTTGTAACTTTGGAGTTGTTCCTTTTCATTACTTTTTATTACGTTTAATTACATTTTTTGACTGTATTTATTTAGTAAATAATTAGTAAAACTAATTAAGAAACTATCATCGTGGCAAGCCTATTAACCTCTATCAATTGCTGGTCACTAGGTCTAACACTTACATAATTATTCATTGTTGTGGTTATATTACCATGTCCTAAAATATATTGTAAAGATTTTGGTGGTAAATCTTGCATATTCGTAGCAAATGTATGTCTACATATATGAGGCTCAAATTTGCGAATAGGATTATCCTTATTTGCATCATTAAATCTCTTAATACAATTCCGCAAATACTCCTCTACATGAGTACGTGTAATACTTTTTCTACTTCTTGTAGCAAGAAATACAAAACCTTGATATGTATTACCTTTTTCATCATAACATATAGGCTCAATGTTTCCAATAACATAACGATTTTTTAATACTCTCTCAAAACATTCATATACACCATCTGTCATAGGAATAAAACGTACTCCGTTTGTTGTTTTTGTAGGAAGTACAATATGTGAACGCTTTATACATTGTAATTGTTTTTCAACTTTTATTAGCCTATTACTCATATCAATATTATCAAGTGTAAGACCACATAACTCTGATACTCTCATTCCTGTCCAAAACAATATATAAATCATATCATAACAATGCGCACAATGAGAATCCTTTGAACAAAATTCAAGAAATCTACTCATATCATTAACTGTAAGAGCTTCCATTTTTTTACTATCATTTTTATCTGTCGTAATATTTCTAAATGGATTTTTTATAATATAATCATAATCTACGGCATATTCAAATGCCCTTTTTATAAGACTTATCTGAGTTTGAATAGACGAACCTCTATGCTTCTTTTTCATATCATAGAGCCACTCTTCACAATGTATTGGCTTAATTTTGCCAATTTCCATATGCCCTAGCCTATATTCCTTCAAAGTATTTACAGTCACATTGTATCCTACTTTAGTATTATGAGCCAATTCCTTCTTATTATAAAGATAATTAAGATATCTATTGACCACCTCTAATAATGTAAGTTTTGCACCATCAATGTCAATATTATTTTCAAGCTGTACATTTAATTCAATCTCTTTCTCACGTAAACTCTTTCCAGAGCGTTTATCCTTTGGTAACTGATCCGTAGGTTCAAGCCTATAAGAACTGATAACTCTTTTCTTTCCAAGAGCATCTTTATAATGATACTCATATCTTTTTGTTTTAGGATTGTAATATTCATTAGCTTTTAATGTTTTTCTCACAGGTTTATTTTTTTTAATAGATGTCTTATTTGCCATATTCTCAGCCTCCATTTAAAACAAAGTGCCTCGAATGTGTATGTTGGGATTATAGCACACTCAAGACAATTTGTCTATTTATATTATATTTGCTCTACACTATTTAAAAATTCTTCAAATGGTTTTCTTTTAATTTTTATAACTCGTCCAAGCATTAAATGATATTTACACTCATAATCTTCATGTACTATATCTCTTAATCTGTGCTGTCCTATACCAAATAGGTCTGCTGCTTCCTTAATATTTAATAAGATTTTACTCTCTACTTCTTGTATATTTTTCAAATCACATTCTCCTTTTATATGTATATTACCTGTTATATATCTACACTAACTAAATACTTACGATAACTATTTTTCAAAAAAAATTTTCATACACAAAAGTACCTACTATGCCTATAAAAAGAATTTTTAAAATATGATTTTTCTTTTTCAACTTTTTGTAATAATAGTCCCTACTTTTATGTAACGATAGCTTATTTTATATAATTTAATATGCTTTAACCATATAATTTTCTACATATAAATAAGGACTAGAATATTTCATCTAGTCCTTACATATATCTATAAGCATTAATTATTCGGTCTTTTCGCCATTTTCCACTGTAAATTCAGCCTTGTACTTATCGTCTACAACCTTTAATTTTCTTTCTTTATTCCCCTTTACAGATGACTTCGATACCTTGTACGATAAGTCTTTTTTATTATTGAACTCTTTTACAATAGCTTTTGCAACCTCTCTATTATCCATATTCTGCATAATAGGAATAATATCAATTAACTTATTTACTGCTTCATAATCAATATCTCCTTTATCAGCAAATGTATTAACTGCATTTGTAAGTGCCTGCAAAAACTCATTCATATAGTCTGGTTTAACAACAAACTCTCTAACAACTTGTAGTAAATCTTCAATCTCATCTTTCAAGTCATTGTAATGCAATTTCCTATACTCAATAGCTTCATTACAAGCAACATCAAGCTCCATTATTTCATCATCAGAAATATTCTCACGAATAATATCAAGAACATTCGCTTTATTATCTTTAATAAATTTATCTACTCTATCAAGACTAAAATCTTCACCATTCTCAAATAGAACAATATTTGTATAATATGTAATAAGACAATATTCAAATATTGGTTGCCTTAATATCTGTGCATATCCAACTTCTTTTGATACTACTGTACCTGCAACCTCTACAACAAAACTCATCTTTTGACTAAGGGATAACCCTTTTTCTAAAATATATTCTATCTTTTTACCATTAAAATCACCTTCAGATTTTACTCTGTTGGTGCTTATCACTTATCCAATATTAAGTTTTTCCAAATCAACTACTTTTCCAAATTAAAACTTTTTATCATTTTTATATACAACATTTTTTTATCATAATAACCTGTTACAGCTACTAATATATCTTATCCTTCTATAGTTTTAAATATTCACTTGGTAGAATTGCTTTTATACTTGATGCTGAATAATCTGATATATTCCTTGTTATAATATATTCTGCTCCATAATTCTTTGCACATTCCATTTGCAAGCAATCCTCAAAATCAGAAAAATCATCGTTTGCAAGCCCAAATAATAATTTAGCTTTATCTATACCCTCTACATCAAAAATTGTACATAAATTTGATAATATTTCTCTACGTTCCTTTATAGTATAATCTTTTCTTAATATAAAAAACATATTAGAAATTGAATGAGCTGCAATACAACCTTTTGTATTTCCTTACGTACATGATAAAATTACTTTCTTTGCATCTTCAAAAAATGGCTCTCTTTCAAAAAGATAATCAAGTAATATATTGGTATCAATCAAAATCTTACATACCATATTTATCTTTCCTATAAGAAGCTAATTCTTCATCATAATCCGTAACAGTTCCTTTTCTGCGTAACTGTTCCAATCTTGCAAATGCTTCTTTCCTTTCCTTATTTGTATCATTATACAATCCATTTACACCTTGCATTATTTGAATTACAAAATATAATTTATCTTCTGGTATCTTTTCCAATTCCATTATAGCACTCTGTCTTAATGCTGTCATACGCCATACCTCCTTTAAAAATTCAAATGAAATCTCTCTTTCAAATTAGTTGATTATTTTACACTTTTATAACAATTTTCATAAGATAATTCAGGCTTTAAGTCAACTTTCCATTCAATTAATTCTTATGGTTTACATTGTAAAATCTGGCATATATCTTCACTGGTTTTTGTTGATACATCACACATAAAATCTTTGCCGTTATGTTTAGGATTATCTTTATATGCTTGTAATTTTTTTCTATCTCTTCCATTGGATTACCACTACACATTTTTAAATTTGTCAATGTGCTTTGTGGAATTAACCCTTTTGCCTTATAACATATGTGGTTATTCCTTTTTCTTCCAACTTCTTCATTAATTTATTATAATTTATCATTAACATAGCTCCATTCAAATAATATACATATTTTGCATGTATATTATATCACTCCTTCCCTTATTTTTCAATTAGCATAAAAATAGCTTATTCAATCTTTAATAATATTAATTTCTTACATTGACCTTATATCAATCCAACCATACAAGCTATTTTATAAAATGGATTTTTTGCAAGTCTTGTTATATGTTCTGCATTTTGTCTCGATTTACATTCCATTCTATCCATAAATGCAAGTCTGTTATCCATTTCCATATATTCCAACATTTGCATTGTATTTTGTTATTGTGTATAATGCTTATAAATAAATGACAAAATTATATAGTTTTCTATAAATATTAGTCAGATGTACTATCATATAATATTGGATAGCATAACATTTATGAAATAATATTTAATACTTAAAATTATTATAATATG
>OOAK01001473.1_pt1 | contig 15317 bp, 15 predicted proteins | sample 1671811 | NCBI WGS metagenome assembly OOAK01 (sample SAMN06348195, study PRJEB24527) | human gut metagenome | biome: human gut; feature: ankylosing spondylitis patient; material: feces | host: Homo sapiens | place: China | collected 2015-10 | reverse complement strand
TAATAATAATTAAAAATATTATATCATTTTCGACAACAGTTGTCAATATATTCCACAAAATAAAAAACGGTTTAAATTTTTCGTTTAAACCGTTCTTCAAATTTATACCACAGATTCCATTGTACCTTTTTCCCAACAGAATATACGCATTGTTTCACCGTTATATCCTTTGTATTTTTACCTGCCATTTTGCAGTCCGCCACCTCTACCACTGCATGCGGCATATTTGTTTTTCTCCAAAGCTGCGGGTCAAAAGCGTCCTCCTTATACTTCGACTCAAAAACTTTTGCATTACCTTCCGAACCGAAAAGTATAACTTTTTTATCAAAAGTCGCAAGACCCTCAACTTCTGTCGGACGGCCCACTCCTGTAAATGCCGAAATAGAATATTGCCCCAACTAAAATAGCTGATAAAATCAGCTATTTTTTTAATTTTTTTCTCAAAAACGCTTGACAACCACACTTTTTCGTGGTATAATAAATATAGAAAGTGAGGTGAGGTCCGTTGAAAGACGAAGGCGAAAAAATAAAAAAGCTTTTCAAACTCCTTACGGTAGTCGAAAAGCTCTTGATCAGATTGATTTCCATTGTTGGCTGGTTGAAAATTCTGATCGACATTATTACATAGAGATGGGGGGTTTCCCCCTCTCTGATTTAATTATATCACAAGTCTTTCAATAGTGCAATATGAAAAAATTATATTTAAAAATTGCCCTAAAAGTATTTTATATTTTAGGACTATGTTTCTTTTTGTACTACCTTGTAAAATCATTTTTTTAGAGGTGGATTATATGTTAAATTTAAAAGCCATACGGCTACAAAAAGGTTATAGCGTTCCAAAGTTTTCGGAATTGACAGGCATACATCGCCGAACTATCGAAGACATTGAAAAGCGTGGTGACTGTAAAATTTCAACCGCATACAAATTTGCACAGATATTAGGTGTAACTTTGGAAGAACTATATGATGAAAAGACACCAGAGGATTAACCTCTGGTGTCTTTTTATATTTTTTTGATTTTTTTCAATTTTTTTCTTAAAAAAGCTTGACAACCACACTTTTTCGTGGTATAATAAAATCAAGAAATGAGGGAAACCTCAAAAAAAAAGAAACAGAGATAATAATTTTTAGGAGGACAAAACAATGAAAAAATTTAAGGTAACAAACGAAATGTACAAAAACGGTAACGTAGTAGAAGCAAGTCGTGATAATTACGCAGGTGATTATGTAACTGCTGAAAGCGAAGCAGAAGCAATCGAACTATACAAAGATTTTCTAATTGAACAAATCAGAAACAACAACCTAAACGCTGAAGTTATTGATGATGAAATCGTTGTAACCGATGATGACGAAATCGAAATCGAAAGATTCATAAACTTTGAAATTGAAGATTAATAAAAAAGTGGCTAAAAGCCACTTTTTTTATTCTATCTATCATACATGCCACATCTGTACTCCCTGCAAATTGTTCGTAGGTCCTTATAAGATAGTCCCAATCTCCCTTGCTCGTCACCGACCAATGCGCCGTAATCTTGCGCGGCTTGTACTGCCGTTCTTGCCCACGATGGCATGTTGCCATCGTTATAGTCATACACCATTGTACTTTGCACTACGGCTTTCAATTCCTTATTCTCTGCTTGGAGCGCTGAAATAGCCGCCGCCTGTTTTTCTATTAATGATTTTAGTTCATTGTACTGCTCCATTGTCAGTCCCTCCTCATTTCTTAAAATCGCCTTAACCTTTTCTTTGAATGTCGTCCAACCGGCACTGTTCTCAGTTGCCCACTGTGCCGGACACTGTTTGTCCCACACGTCATAGTGGCGCAAAACAAATATATCAACGGTATCTGCCGTAATACCTATGTATTTACACAATTCAGCACATAAATAGGCGGTATTGTTGATTGTTTTTTCTGACACAATAGAATTACCACTACAACACATTTCAATGGATATGCTGTTTATGTTGCGGCATTCGGCATGCTTATATACCTTTGTGCCGCCCACCGCCCATGCGGCATTATTCAATGCGACTGATTGATAACAACTATCATCATCAGTAAACAAATGTGCCGATGCACCTCGTGAACCATTATGAAAATATGTTGCATTTGCTTTCGCAGTATCCTTTGTATTTCCTGTGTAATGAATCACAATGAATTTCACTACACGGCTACTGTATGTGTAATAGTTTGCCGATGATGACTGTATTGACGTATCAATGTCAATACCCTTGAACTGTTTGATTGGGAAACCATCATTTATTGTCCTCATTCTTATCCCCCTCATCTGTCATATCATCAAGCTTTTTACTTGCCACTTCCAAACCTTTTGTTAAAAACCTCGGAACATCTACGCCTATTTCTATCAGATTTTCAATTATTGAACGTATTTCATTGATTATAAATGTAGCCAATACAAACCAACCTATAAATGCGGATATTCCTAAATCAATACCAATAATATTGCCTATATCTTTGAAAGTGTATGACATGAAAAAGGCTATAAATATTACAATCCAATAACCTAATTTCTTTATAACCCCTTTTGCACCTTTATTGCTATTTTCTGTGTTGGAATATTTCGCCTTTTCAACTCCGGTGAAGAAGTCAACCACATTCAGCACCATAAAAGCCGCAAATATGTACCAGTATGCTCCAAACGCAGACGTTAAAAACGTCAACACTGTCGCCCATAACAAATTAATCTTAACAAAAATCTTATCCATAAATTAACCCTCCATCATTTGCATTAATTCTTTGTATTCATCATCAGTAATACGTTCTGCAAGAAGAAACACGTCAAGTTTATCCTTCATTGAATCCTTATCATATCTACCGCTTGCAATTATTTTTTTACAATATCCATATGTCATTGATATTTCCTCCTCTTTATAATCCTAATTCCATCTTAGACATTCTGTAATCCATATCAAGATTAAATTCATCTTGTGCCTCCGGCAATGACGCCTCATATGCTTCTTTACTTCCGTATGAAGCAATTTCAGTAATTTCTTTGTTAAAATCTTGCGTTTTTACTTCAAGACCATTCATATAAGAATACTGTTCATTATCAAGCTTTACCTTTGATATAAGTTCCAAAAGTTGATGCTTTGGTATAATTTGAGTTTCTAACTCAATTAACCCATCATCATTTACATAATAGTCTTTATCTACAAACTCTTTTTTGTCAATATCTTTGTAGTGACGTATAACTAATTTATAGCTATTTAAACATATTTGATTATTTATTATCGAAAAATTATCAATTATATCCATTATGTCCTCCTTATCCTGTAATCATTGTTCCTGTATTAACACTCCCTGTCGGAAATGATGTATAGGATTGTGAATACTGCATTGCATTGCCTATAAACTGTACTTTATTTGAATTAAAATTCATTTCAGAACGTCCAATAAACGTATTTCCTATCATTTGAGTTGGACAAAGTATTTGAAGCTTGTAATTCTCGGACGAATTAACACCAGTAACCGTATTTATGAAAAAACAACCTTCAATTTTACCAAAAGTCAAATATGTACTTGCCGTATAATTGATAGTACAATCTCTTAATGAACATAACTTTTGCTCTGTATCTGTAGTGTAGTGACATAATGAATGATTTCTATTTTTCAGAGTAATATCACACTCATCAATAGTCACTTTCCCGTTTATAAAGTTTGTTCTACCATTACCTTGTCCCGTTAGTTTACTATTTCGTATATATCCTGTTGCGTTAGTGTTATAAATAAAGTTTAAATCAGCACCACCTGCATTTATAGTTGACGAGCACTCATTCTGCAACGATACGGAGCTGTCATCTATCTCTATTTTGGTACAATCAATACCACAATAGCATATATAGCTTGTGCTATTTCTAATCCACAAATGAATTTCGCTTCTTTCCACTTTAAACAAACCAGATGACTTAATAGGTGTACTTCCCAAGTTCTGTGCTGTGGTAACATCTAATCTTGAAAACACATTATCAAAATATATACTACCAGCCTCGATACATAATTGTGGTATTAACTCCATTGCAATATTCTCAAAATATAATGGATATGAAGCTTTTGAGTCAGAAGAACTGCTCCGTGAAGTTATGATACCGTTATTACTAAATTTTAATTTAGGTCTATCACCTGTTTGCTCACCTGATAGCTTACAAGCGTGATTACCGCTATACATATAAATGGGGGCGTCTATTGAATAGTTACCTTTTTTAAAAATTATCCGCGAACCATTTCTTGATGCATTTATAGCCTCTTGTATTACCTCAACATCGGACTTTCCATCAATTCCGCACATAAAATCAACATCACTTATTGAAGGAGGTATTCTGTAACCGTCAACATTAATTGTACCTACTACTATATTGCTGTGGTCGATTTTTCTCTTTTCGAGGGTACTTACCCATTCTGTACCATCATATATAAATTCAACAATTTCACCTGCTTCCCAAGAATTTGGGTATTGTTTATTTGTAGAGTTGTAACCACCATTATAACCTTTAAAGACACCGTACCCCTTGTATCTGATACTTTTAGCACCTGTATTATTTACATTTAGAGTGGCTTTTGTTGTTGAGTCGTGTGCATATGTAAATTTGATAAACACACGCACACCTGTAACAAGTTTAAAATTCGTTATGGAAACTGTTTTTGCTACTGTACTTCCACTTGTATTACATACCGCATAAGGTGGTTGTTGCCACACCGGTGCGCCACTTCCGCTACCTATCAAGCTATACCCTGCCGTTCCTGCACTCGTTGGAGCATACCACGACTTACTCGCTGACGATGCACCGTTATAGTTCGTTGCCGAGCCGTTCATTGTCAATGTCAATGAATTAGGATTTTGCATTGATGTCGGTTTGTTTGACAGGTCAGTGTATGACCCCGTAAACGCCACTGTTTTTAGGTCAGTGAAAAACTTTTTTATCTTACCAAACAATGTACTTAATGTTTCACCACTTGTGATATTTGCTCTTGTGGTGGCTTCCGTAAATGTTGGTGATTGGTTATTGGTTGTCACGTTCGGAACTTTATCCAATCCAATCTGTTCTGCTGTGACATCATGCGGATTGGATTGATTTGCAATATGACTAATTAAATCTGCTATTGCTTTCATAATTTTTCCAAACGAAACTGATAACTTTTCTCCACTTGTAATATTGCTCAAAGATGAATTTTGAGAATATGTTGGTGTTTGATCGTTCGTTGCCACGTTTGGGACTTTGTCCAATCCAATCTGTTCTGCCGTGACACCATGTGGATTGCTTGTATCTGTGATATGTACATTTAAACTATTCTGTAATTCTTCATCTTCTGTTTTTCTTGTATTGACTTCATTTTCAAATTGCTTTAATGTTGGATATACAAGACTGTCAATATCAACAGTTACATTATTAACATCAGCGACTGTCAACGGAATATTAATGATAAATTCACTTAATGATGTACCGATGATTTTATCGCCGTGGCCATCAAACGCATATCCTATTAATGTTTCCGGATGCTCGTCATCATCAGTACCGTCAGCATTAACCACCTTTGCAAATAACCCTATTTCCATCAAATAAAAAGTTGGCAATATACTACCGCCAACCCTGTTTGAAAATTGTGTCGTTGTAATTATTGTACTGTTCTTTACACTCTTTTTCGATATCGGCAATTCGCCAAGAGGATGTATCAAATCAGTAAGCTCTGTTATATTTTCTGTACTCCTTACACCGTCCCCAAATTTACCTTTTGTAAATTCTATGATTTTTCCTTGCGCAGTTAAAGCAGCATATTCAATACCCGCTTTTGTAGGATAGAATTTTTCCATATTGTCATACCTCCTCTAACGTAATTTCTTTTGATTTTTGAATAATACCGCCAATATATATATCCCCTTTAATAGCCTGTTCATAAAATATATCAAACACTTTATGCGATTGTTTAATCAGTTTGATTTTTTTTCTAACAGATTCTTCGTCTACCATTGACGGAATAGATGAAATATATATTGCAAATCTATTTTTAGCGTAATATTCGTCCATTCGCACAGCTGCACCTGTCATTGCTGATATTATTTCTTCTATTCTTGCAGGATTCATAGCATTTCGTCTACGACGTTTTTCTATAATATTCTGCCGACGTTGCTCTACGCTCTCACTTTCATTAACAGGCAAGCCCATTGACTGCTCCCATAATGATAAAGACCATGTCGCTGTTTGTGGCAACGTTTGATTTTTGAAATCTTCAACCATTGCCTTAACCTCGTCATTAGACATTCCGATAATCTGAAATAACCATAGTCCGACATAACTGTTACCATATTTATTGGTAACTCGTTGTATTATCTGTTGTCCTATCTCACTGGTTAATATCTGCTCCATTAATTCTGTTGAATACATATACTACACCTACCCGTCTACAAGTCCAGCATCAAATTTTATTGTTGTTTCTGATATTGTAGGAATTTGATTTGACATCAACTGTACATTTGTGTTATTTCCGTTTACAATCAAATTTTTATAATCAGCTACACCTGCGGTATTTGATAATATCGAGGCAATTTTACTATATCGAACTTCACCGTCTTTTATTGCTTGTACAAGATATTCAGATATTGACAAAATAAAATTACTCTTTATATCTTCAATTCCAACTGTATTATCCAATTCAATTAAGCCCGAAACACTAATAGCTATAGTTGTTGGTGCTGTAACCTCAAGAATAACTCCGGGCGGTGCAAGCCGTTCGATTGTGGTGGTTTGACCATCCGTCTTTTTTCCGTCTGTTGATAATGGGACCGGTTGCATAATATGATTGTAAACTGCCGCACATAATGTTGTATCTGCAGGTACACCGTTTGAATCAACTATGATAATATTTACAACACCGCTATCATCTTCAACATTCGGATTATCTTCGGGACTGATTACAACAGCCTCACCCACTCCGTCAACTTCCAATGCCCAACGTCTGTAATCGTTATCATTTCCGATAAAAGAATTATCCTGTGACTGGTCATATTCCTTGATACGCTCAATAAAATTTTCATCACTTTCCTCATCATAGCCGCCTGTTGTAGCTGTTTCATTTGTAAGGCTGGATATACCGACAATTTTATCACTATTCACAGTGATAGTATTTGCCGGAACATTCCCCGATTTTCCAGCTATAGCCGCAATGATATTAACTGTTACCGTTTGATTATCACCTATTGACACATTTTCTGTTGTAACAAACTCTGTTACACTTTCATCTGAGATTTGTACAGTTGAAAAAACTGTACCTTTTGGGACATTTACACCTATATTACCTACAATCTTGACACTTCCTGTGGCATACTGTGCCTTTCGTCTTGCCATGCCTCTGCAAACTCCGTGATAATCTGCATATGTACCATAACTAAATTCGGGCCATATTAATCTGAGTGCATTCAGAATACAAAACTGTGCAAAATATGCGTGTTCATATGCCGTTGGATATGTTAAATTCCAAACATCCGAACCTTCCGACTTGTCAATATCATTTGGCAGATTATCTCTCATTCGCTTATGTATCTTATTGACATCCGCATTTTTTATAAAATCAGGAATAATAAATTGCGACATATTCTCACCCTCCTACCGTAGCTTTTATATCTATCTCGGCATTATCAATGCCTGTTACCGTACATTCCACCTCAACCGCATCGGTATCAATCCAATTAAATGAAAAATCATCTACTGACTTTGCCCTTTTATAATCATCAGCCATTATCGCCTCTGTTATTTCTTTTTTCAGCATAATTTCTTGTGCAGCTTTATCAGGCAATGCCATAATCAAATCTAAATTAATACCAAAATCGGTCGAATATGAGCTATACGCATATCTGTCCGTTGAGATACAATTTTCACACCATTGTTTAAATGCCTCAACACCTGACGCTGAAATTAATCTGTGTTGTCCGTCACGAACAAAATCACCTGTATCATAATCAAATTTCAAGCTACGTTTATATCCGACAGGAGTATTTTGTTTAAGATTATCCAACGGCACCGTCATAATGTTATTTGCTGTCGGAAACAGATTTGCCATAATTAACTCTCCTTTCCTATGTCACTGCTACTTACAATAACAGCAACAACAATAGGATCAACGTCTATCCAACATACCAATACTCTGTCGCCCGCTTTAATACGTCCTATCCCCTCTGTGATAGGAATTTTAACAGTGTGACTATGACCGTCAGATAATGACGTTACAACTTCAATCTCAGGTTTATAGTCTATTGATAATCTCTTATCAATTAAATACTCCCCTTTTGGAATAACGGTATCAAATCTTGTAACCTTAAGCCCAAAATCTGATGTAATCGTACCGTATTCAATTAAAACACTTCTACCTTCATTTACAGCGTTATTCATCTGTGCCTGAAGTGTTCGTCCTAATCTGTCAAACGCATTCATATAACCACTTCCTTATAACTTACTTTCATCCGCAAGTTCAAAATCAATATTCATTTGTCGATTTACTGCATTATGTGTAATACTTGTAACAATATATCGAAAATTCATATCGCCTGCACCTACTTTAACAAGCTCGCCTTTTCGTATCCATGGATTATTTATAGCTGTTACTTCATATGTTTCTTTAGGCTTTCCTTTTTCATCAAGAATATATTGACCTTCATCACGAGCATTTTCATACAAAGAGTCTTCCTTTTCTTTATCTGACTTTTTGTTTGACTTTCCATCTTCTGTATCATCTCTAATGACTTTCTGAAGTGTTCCCCATTTTGCTGTGTCCCCCTCCAAAGTGCCTGTAATAGATACTTTTCCGTCATCATCAGCTTTGCCTGTGAAGATTATTTTTGTAACAACGTCTTCCATTGAAATATTACTTGCGGTAGATATTGCATTTTCGCCACGGTTAATTTCGTAAACACGCTCATTTGCATTGGCTCCGTACCTATCTATGTAGATAATATCCTCTGCACTGCGTATAACATATTTTATACCCGTTTTCTTTTTTACTCGGTCCAAAAGGTCAGTAAACATAGTTGAAATTTTACCTGAAAGAGGTAGTTTCTTATGTTCAATAGATTCATAATTGTATACAATTTCAATGCCCCATTTTGAGCATATATCATTGAATATATCTACTGTTTTCCAACCTGCAGGGTAATAATAGCTATCCTCACTGTTTTGCAGATAAATCAAATTATCATAGCATGTCAAAGATATTATTTTCTTCTGCTTGTTTTGATAATTTTTACGCCATATATACCCTCTGAAAACCTCTCTGCACTCTTCACCGTCATTGGCATATATAAACACCCTATCACACACATTAATTAATTCTGATAACAAATACTCGCCGTTCATACAGTTTACAAGGTTTATCGTTACCTTTTGTGCAAGCTCGTTTTTATTTTCGGTAAGTTTTAAATCCGTTGTCACTGCGTCAACAAATACATCTAATTTATCAGAATTAAGAAAATGAATGCTGTATATCGGTGAAGACTTTGACGCCACTCTTACATAATCCATTAACCCCACTCCTAAAAATCGTACAAAAAAAGCACTATCATAAAAAATAGTGCTATTCTGTTTGTTTAATCTTATATATACTCTTTTGGCAGCCAACCAATGACATATTCACCAACTGGTGTACGTCCTACATCAGAAGATTTATCTGTTATCCTATATCGGCCGAGAATTTCTTTTCCGTCATACAAATAATATGTTCCTGTCACTCTGCCTGCAATACTTTCCGCATCAGACGAAACATATATCGGTGCATTGTTAAGTTCGACTGTTGCACCGGCAGAGTTATCACCAGAAGATGTTCCTGGAATTTTAATAACGGTACCGGGGAATATCCACCAACCTCTTTCCGAGCTACTAAAACCATGCTGTTTTGCGGTGTCCTCGATTACATCTTTGTTTAACTCATAAATTTCTTCCCAACGCAACCCGTCACCGAGATAACATTGTGCGATGCCCCATAATGTATCATTTTCAACTATGGTATATATTGCAGGTGTAGGGTCTTTATCTCTGTCCGTTCCGTCAGCCGAATCAGGTTCGGCATTTGTAACAGTGAATGTCGGTTTAACGCAGTCTGTAAATTCTATATAATAATGATAACTGCCAAATCCGTCTTGATATGTAATATCATAATCCGAAAGATGTACATCCATACAAATCGGTGTACCTGTTATCAAAATCGTAAGTACCGTTTTATTAGCTTTCCACATTGAAAACATACCTTGAAAATTGACAGGCGGTTGCCAAGCACCATTTTGCCAAGGCATATTTGCTTGCATTCTACCGGGTAATATACCATCATCCCACCGAATCGAACGTACACCTGTACCAGTAGGCTCTTGAATAGTACCAAGGTCCATTATGTCATATTCGGCAAAATTTTGTCCACCCGAATGGAATTTTATTTTTTGTGGTGTCCACGGTATTGATAAAACGTCATGTGTACCCTTTTCAATTATAAAAATTATACTCTCACAATTTCTCATTCATTATTACCTCCCGAATTAGCAAATGAGGCAGTTAAATGTCGGTCAATTTCATCTGATATTAACTGTGCTATTTCAGGTGCATGTGCCTTTATCTGTTCAACAACATTGCCGTCCTTAGAACCATCAATATTAAACATTATAGACATTGAACCACTTTCAAAATGCACATTTGCACCACTTGTTGAGCCGCCACCTTGTATTTTCTCATTTTCTATGACATCATTATTAAGTCCTGTCGCATAATGAGGAATGCCACGTCCTGATAAAATATCCTTTGTTTCTGATGATGTAAATACTCTATCTCCCGCTGACAGCGGAGCAAGTACATTACGACCTTCATACATCAAAAATTGACCGTTGTGTTCAACCAATTCGCGAGGATCTGCACTTCCGTCATCATTCAAATATGCCAATCCCTCAGGTGCATTACGAGTACCATGTGCAAAATGTCCAAACGATGCTGTATATACAACCGTTCCATACAATGTAGGTGCTGATGTCGGGAAGCTTCCTGTATAACTTGCACTGCCTGTTATATCAGGTGCTTCTGTCGGATATGTCCCAAGTGTATAATTTGATATACCATTAACAGCCGGTACTTCTTGAGGGTATGTTCCCAATTCGTAGTTTACAATACCCTCAACATTTGCTGATACCGATAGTGCAGATGTATCTCCTGTCAATGCTGATACACTTTCCGTGATAGCTGATGTTAAACTTGATGTATCTATATTCCCCGGAACAACCGTAAAATTAGGATGTAATTCAACACTTTCACCCATACTTGCATTAATAGTATCAGTTATCTTTGTACCTATATCTAACCCGCTAAAATCAGTTTCAGCCAAAGAAGAACTAATGCCATTCATTACACTTTCACCTATCGAAATTTGGCTAAAGTCCATATTATCTGCCGATAGACTTGTACTTATTGCAGACATTAAACTCTCGCCAAAACCCAATTTACCAAAATCCATATTGTCCACTGATAAGCTCTCACTTATAGCTGACATTAAGCTTTCGCCAAAGCCTAATTCTTTAAAATCAAGATTATCGGTTGAAAGACTTTCACTGATTGAATCCATAACCGTTTTACCAAGTTCTAAATCCTTTAGTTTGCCATCTTTGATATTTTCAATGCTGTTGCTTACCGCATTAAGTACATTCTCCCCTAAATCGTCAGGCAACTCAGTTGATTTTGTATCTTCTTTTGCATTCTCTGTTCCATCAGATTTATTTTCTAATGCCTCTTGCTCCTTGGTGCTACCTTCAACAGCTTGTGCTGCTTTTTCATCAGTTTCATTTATGGCATCTATCTTTTGGTCCTTATTATCCTTTATGGCTTCTACTGTATCTTTTGCATTTTTTTCAAGTGCATTTTTTGCAGCTTCTGTTGTTTGCTCAATGGCATTTTCCGTATTCCCGCCATTTAGCATTTGCCATATATCAGCAAAATCATCACCCATTTCTTCAGCCATACGCTTGTAATCAGTACCATAGAAATCATTTATGGCTTTATTTGCCTTGATATCACCAGCCATAAGCATTGCCGCATATTTTTCTTGAGCAACGTCATCTCCGCCCATTGCACCAAATTGATATAACCCCATCATCTCATCCAAGTATTGACTTGGGTCTTGATGTTGTAATATTGCAGCTTGATATTGTCGCTCTGCTTGTTCTACCGTAGGTTGCATTTTTTCATATGCTTCTTTTACTACTTCTTTTTCAGCAGTATCTCCGATGTTCATTGAGTGTTCCAATTCACCTTTTGCACCAGCTAAACTACCTTTTTTATCATTGTATCCATTGTATTTTTCATAATTGTCTAATGTTTGTCTAAATGCAGAATGAGATCTATCTCCGTTTAATTGGTCGTTTAATCCTATTAGATGTCCGCCGTACCATGTATCTTTACCATTCCATACATCTGCTAAAACAGAATTATAGTCTTTGCCGTACATATCTTGTGTATTGTTCAACATCGTTTGCAAATAACTTTCTGTTTTACTACTTGTAGCGTCCCACATTGCTTTATCAGCAGAAGTAACATCTGCTCCATTAGCAATAGCTGTTGCTCTCGTTTCAGCTAAATTATACATATCGCTTGTATATTCCGACTGAATATCTTTTATAACACTGTCATAAGCGTCTTTTGATAACATACCATTTTGAACAAGAAATGAATATGTATCGGCTTTTGTTTGGTCTGTGTTTGGTGCAACTTCAGAATATGTCTGTTGCATATTATGTATAGTGCTAAAAACATGACTTTCTTCATCCGGTGAAAACCAATTATCGTTTAATGCTGTCTTTAAATATTTGCTCAGTTCTTTTTTCTGTTTTTTAAAAGTTTCAAAAGCAGTCTTCCATTTGTCAGTTAAGGCAGTTGTATCCCACTGTCCATAGCCAAACAAATCATCATTAACCATAAATGCGTTATACATTTCTTGATTCATTTGATTTTCGATGTCATCCATATAACTGTTGACTTCATCAGCATAAGACGTGAATTCTTGTTGAGGAATATTAAACCCTAAATTTCCTTTTATATCAAGTTTACTTCCGCTTTCAACAACTCCAAAATAAGACGAATTAGTAGTATCTTGTAATGAATATCCTGTTGTCAATGCTTGTTTATGTGCTTGTGATACTTGTGTCTGCCATGAGCCGACCATGTTTTGAACCACTTTACCCAAATCACTTGTCGACATTGCTATATCACCAAATAATTCATCCAGTCGGTCCTGTCTTAATTCTTCAGCCGATTTATGAATTCCAGATATACCGTCAGCAATATCATCACCCCATAGTTGACCAATCAATGCACCTGCTCCAGCTCCGAATAATGTTCCTACTCCGGGAATAAATGAGCCTATTGCAGCACCTGCTCCTATCAAACCGCCTTTTGTTAATCCACGAGTTAAACTACGTTGCATATCATTGCGATTTCCACTGCTATATGCGTCAGTAATATCACTAAAAGCATCCGTTACCCCCGAATACACAGATTGAACACCTAAGTACCTTGTTGCCATACTTTTGCCGAATGATTTTATACTATCTATGGTTTGATTTTCGTTATCGTTCCCATAATCACCAAGCATTTTAGTTGTTTTTTCAATAGCTTTAGTATTTTTATCAACATAATCTTTTTGAAAATGTTCATCTTCATAAGCACCTACTAGTTTTTGCATTGAACTTTCACTGGCATTTTTTGAATATTTAAGTCCGTATTCATCAGCTGACTCTTGCAAATTTTTTAAACTGGCACTCTTTTGCACTTCTGTTTCAAGTTCATCAATGTTATAGAGTCCATAACCTTCTGTTGTTATGCCTAATTTTCCAGCGTTATCAACAAGTTCATTCCATCTATTTATTTCAGCCGTTGCTTTGCCATTTACTTTAGCGACATGTTCCCAGTCAGTATCAATCGCACATTCTGCTTCGTTTTGGGTTGCGGATTGTGTGCTTGTTTCTGAATTTTTAAAATATTTTTTAAACCAGTCATCATCGCTTAAATCAGCGCCCGACAATTCCCTTGCACTCATTTTTCCGATACTATTTTCAACTGTGTTTATTTTATTGATACTCTTATCAACAGCATTTTCAAGCTCTGATGTATCTGCTTTAAGTTTAATTGGTGATACTCCATCAGCTATATTGTTTACTCTGTCAACAGCTTTGTCGATTTCGTCAGTAGCAGTCTTTGTACCGTCAACTTTACTTAATTTGCCATTTATGCTTTCCATAGCTTTTGAGGCTCTGTCTGTTGCTGTAATATCAACATTAACATTTCTTTTTTCGAGTTTATCGAGTTCGGCATTTAATGCTTTAACTTTACCTGTGGCATTATCTTTAAAATCAGCAACTATTTCAATTTCTATACTTGAATTTGCCATAGTGTCCTCCTTTCCATCAAATTTACATACAAAAAACGGCTATCATTTTTGATAACCGTTCTTTAGGTATTATTTTTCTTTTTACTGACCAGGTAGATATAATATGTAATATTCTCCACCTTCGTAGTCTTTTAATGCTAAATATATTTGGTCCTTTTTATCTTTGAAAAAGTACGCTGGACGTTCATTTAAAGAAACCTTATTCTCCCAACTGAATTTTTCCAAAACTTTAAATGTTATTTGAGTATTAACTAAAACTTTCTGAAGTTCTCTATTTTCATCCTGAACAGCTATCTCTTTAGTTGGTATCTGCTTTATTGTATAATTATACTCGGCTGATGAACCACCTATAAATAAGCAAGCAACAGGAGGCTCATTCAACACTTCTGAATCCCTTGACGTAACCCATGTCGGATATGATTCTGTTTGTTTTACAAGTGGTTTAAAGCTTAGTTGAGCTGGAATTTCTGCTTCTTTTACTGCAAAAGGAAAATCAAAGTTTTCTTCATCTGTGACTTTGTTATATATCTCTGATAACGATTTTTGGATATTGGTTTCAAGTATGGTATTTTGCTCAGACAACGTATTATATAACTCTTCATATTGGGTATATTCTGACTCTGATATAGCTTTTTCAGCCTTATCTTTAGTAGTATCCAATTTCGGAGTATCATAAGTCTTTGAGAAATTGTTTGAATTTTCAACAGTTTCCGTCAACAGTGTGTAATACTTATTATATTTATCTATCTCTGCAGATATTTTATCGTACAAATCTGTCGCTTGATTTCTCACTTCGGATAGTTTTGATAGTTGCTTATTCTCAAAAGCAATTTTGCTTTCTGATTCAATGTCAGAAATATCTTTTTTATAATCAGGATTAAAATACACCTCGTTCTCAAGA
>OOAK01001440.1_pt1 | contig 15634 bp, 12 predicted proteins | sample 1671811 | NCBI WGS metagenome assembly OOAK01 (sample SAMN06348195, study PRJEB24527) | human gut metagenome | biome: human gut; feature: ankylosing spondylitis patient; material: feces | host: Homo sapiens | place: China | collected 2015-10 | reverse complement strand
CAATAAGTTCTTGCCTTGATAAATTGTCATAAACCATATTTTTCCCTTTCATAAAAACAAACTCTTTAACAAAAATAAATACATATATATTGTATTTAAAATGTTAAAGAGTTTATTTTATATAATATTTAGTTTAGTATTGCTTAAATATATTTATATGCTTCTTTTTCAGATTTCCCACTTAACAAATCAATAGTAGATGCTTTTAATATCTTTTTAGTTTTAACGTCATTTGCAATAGTACTTCTTAATTGTTGTGCAAAATCATTAGGATTATTAACATCATTAATAGTAACGCCACCCATATCTATAGAATAGGAAATAGTAGTAGGAGTAGAAATATTATTATTAGCTGTAGCTACAGGTGTTGTAATCGAACTAATATTACTTATAAATCCATCTTTTGACAAATTATAAAGATTTTCAGTCATGGCATCATTAAACGCCATACCATTTTCTACAGCAGATATAGGAATTGCTCTATCTTCTTGAGTATAAGCATACTCAACAGGTGTTTTATCAATATAATAATTATTTGTATTTTCATTCATAGCACTTATAAGGGCTTTTATAGAATCATTTAGACTACTTAAATTACTCTCACTAGCTTCTTTAATCGTATTATTTAAGCCAGTCATAACACCTATAGTATTATTAATAGATGTATTTACTTCATTAACTTTGTTATTTAATGAAGTATCAACATCAATACCATATTGTTTCTTTTTAGACTCTTCTTCCATATTGGTGATAAAATTCTTAATACTTGTTTCAATATTCACAATTGCTTGATTTGCTTTACTATAATTTTGGTCAATAGCTGATATATCTATATTAAGATTTGCATAAGAACTACCATTTGCATATATTTCCCTTATAGTTTCGCTTAAATCTAACCCACTAGATTTACTTAGTTCTTTTAAAGTAGAAATAATAGCAGTAGAGCTAGAATTTACTTCATTCACAATATTGATTAAATTTTCATCTATATTTTGAAGCATATTATCCATCATATCAGAAAATTCATTTTGAAAATTATCAAGTTGTTTCTGTCTATCAGTCTTCATTTTTTCATATTCTGTTTCTTGCAAATCCTTTTCTGCTTCTTCAATACTAACTTTAAGTTCTTGAAGCCTTTTAACGTTTTCCTCACTATCATCATTCATTTGTGTAAGAGCTGTACGCTGCTTATAAAGTTTGCTCAAATTTTCAGTCTTTTCAGCAATTGTCTTTTGATACTCATAAACATCGGACTCTGTATCCATTTGTTCTTTTTTCTTATCAATTATTTGTTGTATGTAGTCAAGTTGCTTTTGATAGCCATTTTTAACCAAATCTTCAACAGACTTTTTCTCACTCATTGCTGATAAATTAGCTTGCCTTAATGCCTCTACATATTCTTTCTTTTTTTCAATAAGTTCTTTATTAGTTGAAGCATTTAAAAGTTCTGCATCTATTTCTTTAATTTTATCTGAATAATGCTTTGCTTGATTAAGATAAATATCTTTATTTTGAAGATGAAGAGCAACAGTAGTAATACCTTCTTTTGTAACATTCCCCTTATCATCATACAAATCTTTACCTATCTTATCTACAAGGTCTATATAATAATTGCCTTCAGCTGAAAAATCAGAAAAACTATCTTGTAAATATTCAAACTTAGAAAAATCTAGTTCTTTAATAGAATTTTTTAGACTTTCGATAGTATTAGTGGTTTCAAGAATAGTAGCATTTACATTCTTTATCTGAGAATTCATAGAGTTAAATTCTTCAGAAGACTGGTCAACACCATCTGTAATAGCTTTATTCATAGCTTCTGTAAGTCTATCTCTTTCATTCAACTGATTGTTTAATTGAGTTTCATAAAAATCTATAGATTTTGTATATAAAGATTTATCAATAAATAACCCTTTTGTTTCGGCAATAGCAATATATTTTTCTAATATATTTATGCTATTAGAAATAATATTATTTATTTCTTCAAATTGACTGCTTATATTATCAAATTTTTGTTTATTTAAGCTTCGGCTATTTTCTTGCAACTCTTGTATTGTGTTATCGCAAGTTTTTATCTGTTCTTGCCAGTTATACCATTCTTCAGTATTAGGTTCTATACCAGATTGAGCAAGCTCTCTTTCAAGTTTAGCTTTCTGTTCTTCTTGCTCGACAATAGCTTGTGCAATATTAGAAGTTTGTAGAATTAAAGCATTATTTCTTTCAATATAAGACTTAGTGCTGTCATTCATAATATTTTCTGTATCATTTATTGTCTTTTCAATAGAACTATAATTTTGCTCAAATTTTGAAACAGAATTATTGAGAACAGTAGTAGTAGTACTATTATAATCTTGATCTAAAGTTCGTAACGCTGAATCAATAGAAAATATTTCACTATAATATTTTTGTGCAGCTTCTGAATTACCATCTTCATTAGCTTCTTGAAAAAGCTGCATAACTTGATTACGATATTGATTATATTGCGCTATCTGTTGCTGAATAGTACTCTTTAAGTTATCAACAGCATTATTTCTATCAGTCCAATTAGTAAAAGTGTCCTCAACCTTATCTTTCCATATATTATTTTGTTCTTCAATCCATTGATATGTATTTTTAAATTCATTACTAAGATTATCAAACTTAGTATCATTTAGATTTTTAAGGTCATCATTAAGTTTAATTATCTCATCATCAATATCTTGAAGAGTTGTAAGCCATTTATATCCAGCCTCAGAATTAATATCAATACCAGTTGCACTAAATTCATCAATAATTCTTTGCCTTTCCTGTTGTTTTACTGCCAAATAATTTAAGTAATTACTTTGTTGTTGAACAATTACAGAATCCTTTGCATAATAAGAAGCATGACTGTCATCAATTCCATTTTGAGCATATTTAATAGCAATAGTATTAGAATTATTTAACTGGTCAAATTCAGAAGTAAGATGGTCAAGACGTTGATTGTTAAGGTCATTATACGTTTTTCTTAATTCTTTAGCTTTATCTTGAGCTTCAGTTGCTTTATCATAATAATCCTGATAGTTCTTTATTCTTTCTTTTAATCCATCATCTGTGATAGTTTCAATATTAAAATCACCATTTTTAATAAGATTTTGATAATCTTCTTCAAGTCCTACATTATCAGCAAGTTCAAAATACTTTTGAGCTGACTGTTCTTGAATAGATATTTGTTCACTAACTGCACTTAATTCAGAAAGTAATACATTATTACGTTCACTCCAATTAGAATAAGTGTCTTCAACTATAGAACTAAGATTAGAAATAGTTCTTTCAATCTTTTTTACAGCTCGTTCAATCCAATCAAAATCTTCTGGTGTTGGTTCATTAGAAGTATCTGAAATATCATTATCATAGCTAGGGAAATTGTCACTATCATAATTATTGCTGTTATCAAAACTAGAAGAATTAGTATCATTTGTTAAATCTCGCCAATCTAATCCACCTACAGATGATTCTACTTTTTCATATGCTGAACTTTGTAAGTCTTGTATAGAAGCATTAACTAACTTAATTGAGTTATTCATTTGTTCTTTAACATTATTATAAGCTTTTATAGCAGGCTGACTTGCTTGCCATTCATCTTCAAGCATATTATGGTCATAATCAAAAGAATCATCTTGATGTGCCATATATGTATAGCCACTTCCATCAGCATTTTCTAAAATTGTACCATAAGCTCCAAATGTCTCAGAAATACCATCAAAATACTGTGACCATACTTCGTTTAATTGATTTATAAGATTAGCTGTTATTTGAGCTTTAGCCTGTTCCATAGATTCCCAGTTAGTGACATCATTTCCATACACTGTTCCTAAAGCATTAGCTAATTCTGGATAAATTATTGATAAACCTTCAATAAACTCTTGATTTTGTTCATTTTCAGCAAATACATGTCTAATAAAGTTTTCTTTATCATTATCATACACACTACCTAATTGATTGTACAATTCAGGATAGTTTTCTCTAATAAAAGAAAGAAAGGCTTCACAAGTATCTTTTTGCTCAATTATACTATTTATATAATTATTTTTATTTTGCTCAAATAGAGCATTTTCTTGATTGAGAAAGCCTTGTATTTGGGCAAAGACTTCGGGATAACCTGCCTTAAGTGAAGCAAAGAAATCTTCATTAGCTTGGTTTTTCTCAAGCATTGAATTGATATATTGCTCTTTATCAGTATTATATACATTTTCTAGGTCACTAAAAAGTTCCGTGCTATTTTTGACACCTGATATATAATCATATAAGGCTTCTGTAGCTTCTGGAAATTGTTTCATAATACTTTGCATAGTATCAACACCAATAGTACCAGTTTCTTGCATTTCTTTTTGAAGGTTTTGCATAAGATTAGCTTCAGATTTTAGGTCAGCAAGAGTGGCTGTTTGTGACTTATTATCCGATTCTTGTAGCAAGTCAGATGGGTCTTTGGTGAAAATAACTTGATTTTTATCAGCTTCTTCTTGGGCTTTCTTTATCGCACGTCTAACAGTATCAATAGTGGAGTTTTCATTAATATAAGGTTTTATATCTAATTGTGCAACTTGTTTAAGCTCAGCATCAGATAATTGATTTTTAATTTCATTTGCACTAGCTTCAGAAATTCCTTTATCTTGTAAAGTTGAAATAAAAGTATCAACATAATTTCCTTTGCTGTTATACTCATCAAATTTTGTATACAATTGAAGAAGTCTATTGACTAATTCTTCTTTTCCTTTAATTACTTTACCATCTGAATCGTATAACCCATCGTCTTCTTTCATTAAATCGTTAATATATGAACCAGCAGAGTCTTCAACAGATTTAATATATGACTTTTTACTGTCTATATCTTTGTTATTTTTTTGCCATTCTTTATCATTTTGAAATTCAGAGACATTATTATTATATTTATCTTCAATTTCTTTACGCTTTGCATACAATACTTCAAGCTCTTTATTATTTTGTTCTGCCTGAGCAATATCCCAATTAGCTGCATCTATTCTGTCTCCACGGTCATAAGAAACAAAGCTTCCACCAAATTCCGAGTAGGTATCCATTGATTCTACATGTGCATTGTATTTTTCAGAAACTTTAGTAATTGCAGTTTCAGCATCATCAGCAGCTTGTTTACCTTGACTTTTAGCAATAGCTTCTTTAATTCTTATTTCTCGTTCTAATTCCTCATTAGTTGCTTTAAGTTTATCAAGCTCATTTTGTTCAAGAATAGTAAGACTTTCTTTTCCTTGCAGCTCATCTATTCGTGATTTAGTTTTACTCAATTCTTCATTAAGCGACTGAATTTCATTAATAGTGTCATCATAGACTGATTTTGACTCTTTTGCAGCTTCTTGCAAATCTTCTAAAGACTTTGTATGCTTTATAAGAGCAACAGTAGCAGCACCTATTGCGACTACTGCTAAAGTAGCCCAACCAGCAGGTGTTGAAACAAGCCACGTTGCTGTAGCCTTAACATTTTCCCATATAACTTTTGCACTTGCTTGAAGCGTAGCTATCCATTTAGGTAGAGTTGTTGAAGCATTTTTATTTAAAGCTAAGTCTATTCCCCATATATTAGCAAGTTGGGCAGCCTGTGTTTGTGTAAGTTTACCACTTGCAATAGCGGCTTCCAAATTCCTTTTTGTAAGTTTTGAAACCGACTGTGCTTCACTTTCTGTAATATTTTTCAACCCTAAAGCACTTCTAGTAGCATTAATATCTGCATCAGCACCTAATACAGTCTGAAGATTTTCTTCAATTTGAGCATTAGTAAGGGACTGCTTACTCTTTAATAAGCCTGCTTCGCTCATGCTTTGATTGATTAACTCAGGATTTAAGGCTCTTAATGCTAATGTCTGTTGAATTTCAGCATTAGTTAAGCCTTGCGTACTTAATAATATTGCTTGTTGTTGTGGTTCGAGATTAGCAAGAGCATTCGTGTATTCTTGAAATCTCAACTCATCAAAGTCTCCATAATCAGTATTTGAAATGGCTTGAATTTCTGATATGTAATTACCAATCTGATTTGAATCAATTTCACCAACACTTGCAATTTGATTTTTATTAAGGTTAGAAAAATCAAGCCTAACGGAGGATAAACTTTTAATATTATCCGTTAATGTTCTTATTTCCGTTTTTGTTTCTAATATTTTATTTTGGATTTTCTATTTATGAATATTGAATTTAATTTATTAATTTGTTATAATTATTAAAAAAAGGAGATTTCATATGAATAAAAACTATGTTGTTGAGGGAAAATATAAAGGTATAAAAATTAATTATGGTTCAACTCGTGTATGGGTTGAAACTAATCCTTATTCTCATAATATAAATCGCATGTATATATCTTCCTATACAGTAATAGACGAAACCAATAAAGAAGAATATTCTTTTTGGAAAGGAGCTTTAGGTGTAGCACTATTTGGTAGTGCTGGTGCTATTACTGGTGTAAAAGGAAAGAAAACAACAGAATATCTTGTTTCTATTGAATGGAAAGAGGGTGGAAAAAGCTTGATTTGCATTGATGGCGACTGTTATAAAGTACTTGTTAAAAGTATGTTTTAATATTTTAAAAATGAAAAAATAAATACATAAAAAATGGATTGTTATGATGACAATTAATTCTATACTTTATATGTTTTTATTATTGTAATAGTCCATTTTAATACTTAATAGTAACCTAATATAAATTCTTATCATTTCCACTTGAACTTTATTTGCCTTATTATAATATTTCTTAATCTAATAATAAACTCTCTAGTCATTTTTAGTTGCATTATAAAAAATAATGTAGTAATATAAATTCATAAAATAAGTAGAGGTTTTTGCCAATGATGAAAGTATTTTATTGCCCTAGTTGTCACAGAATTGCATATACAAAGTATTTACATGTAAGATGTAAAACTTGTGACAAGGATTGTATTAGATTAAAGATTACTTATTCAGAATACACTATGCTTAATGCTGATGAAAGAAAAGAGTATCTGAATAAGCTGAATTTAAAACATTAATTATATTCAATATTCACGTTATGCTTCTTCTTTAGCTGGTCTGGTTACCAGCGAGCATAACCTATCATATTCTATGATAGAAACTTAGACTGTACTTCCATATCTTTATAAGATATCGTGCCTTCCAGTCGTTGAACCTTCGTCCTCTCATTAGAGTAGGAGGGTAGCTTAACCTTCGCTACTTTCGCTTGGCTGCGGATATGTAATCTTATATAATAATATATTATATTGTTCACTTAGCATTATTGGTTAGCATATAAACAAATATCAACTTTTCCCATCTTTCGACTCTATCATATATAATGTTATCCAATATATACTTTTGCATGATATTAATAATACAATCCCCGATACAATAATATTAAATATTATTGTCAATTTGACACCCATCTTTATTTTATTTGGCGATTGCTATATGGCATTACTACCATATAGGGCAAAATCGTTGTTTTGATTCACCTTTACCAAAGAATAATCCACTAACAATTCCTATTGAACCCCAAGAGCCTATAAGATTTGTAAACTTATTTGCAACAGTCAGAAGAGAATTTAACGCATTAACAGCAGTAACAATTGCATCAGAATCTGTAATATTGTAAACTGTATTTGTCCATGTATTCGATAAACGATTTAGCGAACCCTCCCAAGAACTTGTACTTATTTGAGCTTCTTTTGCCATAGTTCCTTGTCCATCAGCAAATTGTTCAAGCAGTAATTTGTATGTATCCTCATAATGAGTTAATAGCGCATCAAACTGCGTTGCCTGTGATTTTTCACCTAAAGAGCTTAGAAGATTCTCTTTTCTTACATCATTTGAAGATAATTTGTTATAAGCCTTAGACAAATCTTCTAATACGTCCATAGCATCTCTTGTTTGTGAAATACCATTTTTAGTTTCTTTTAATGAAACACCTAACGCATTACATGCTTTTTCATATTTTGCCAATCCATTAGCATTAATACCTTCTTCTTCATCTGAAACTTGTTTTATATTAAGTAAAATTGTTTTAAATGTGTTTGCAACGTCTGCACCACTTTGATGTGTAGCAGATGCCATTGTTGCTAAAGCTGCAGTAAGTTGACTGACATCAACGCCTATAGAAGCGGCAGTAGTACCAACAATTGACATACCTTCTGATAAATCAGACATTGTTATATTATTATTATCACAAATTACATTTATACCATCTAAAGCTTCAGTAAGTTTTTTGACAGAACCCTCCATATTATATGCTGTATCAGTTGCAATTATCATTCTATTAGCAATTTCGGCAGTCATATCTCCTGCATTTTGGGCAGAAAGAGATAATTCAGCCAGAGCTTCTGAATTTTTATAACCAGCACTAAACATATCTTGAACATCGGATAAATAATCAGTTGCAGATTTTCCATATTTAGAAGCAGTAGTAAAAGACTTTTTTCCAATATTACTTAAATCAGTTTTTGTTAAATCTTGATTGATTTTGCTAATTTGTGTAAGATATGTATTTATATTTTTTAACTCAGGTAAGGCTTCTTTTAATCTTTTTTCAAAATCATCTATATTCATAAATTGATATTCTCCTTTCAAGATTTATATTTATTGAATAGAAAGGGTAGGTAAGCATATTAATCATTTTTCTATTACATTGTCTTGTGAAGCCTGTAAATGTGTTTCATTATGAATAATCTCTGCTAATTTACTAATAAATTCATCTTGCAGTTCATCAATTGGAACATTCTTCATAGCAAAATATAAATTTTTAATAGTAGTGGTAATATCTTTCTTTTCATTAATTATTTCTTCAATAGCAGAGTAGAGCAATAACTTAATTTTATGTTCTTTAATTTTCATTTTAAAATATGTGACCATAATTTTCCTTCTTTCACTTTAATTTTATTATTATAAGCCATCATGTAAAAGTTTTTGATACATTTCAGATATAAATTTCATACTTTCGTTTATAATATCATTTTTTAAATCATGTTCTTTGAGAATATCAGCATATCTTTTATGTGTATTAAAAATATACATAAAAGCTTCATTATTTGGCTTTTGTCCACTTGATAATGCTGAACAAAAATCAAGAATGGTTTTTCTCATATCTTCAATATCTTTATAAAGTAGTTGTTCTTGTATTCCATCAATTCCTTTGGATATTTTAGATATTTCATTGTATTGCCATTTATCATGTTTTTCTAATGTGGCAATTCTATCTTCAATAGTTTCTTTATCTTCTTCAATTCCTGTTTTTATACGAAATTTCTTTTTAAAATATCCAAATATTTCTATAATTTCTTTAAAAGCAAATAAGATAGTAAAGAAACTTACAATAATTAATATATAATTAATCTGTGTTAAATCTTGTATTTGTGACACTCATCTTTACCTAACTTTTCTATATTCAATAAAATTTTTAAAGGCCTCATACATACCAGTTGAAGCCAAGCCAGACACTAATCCACCGAGTAAAATTTCAGGTGTAAATGACATGTTCAGCCACACATTTAACACAATACCAAGTACTCCCATAATAGCAGGAATATACTTATTTATAAATTTTGTCGTTATAACATTTTTTAATATATACCCTATACATAAACAAATTCCAACAATTATTGGAATTGCATAATTTGTTAAAAAAGATAAATCCATTATATTTTTCTCCTAGCATTTTATTTGTCTGTTTTTATCCATTCTTGATATGATTAATGTGAAAAGCAGGGATAGTATAACTTTTGGTATTATAGTTATACTATCCCTATATTGTTTAACTAAAATATAGAAATTACTATCTTACAATGTTTTTATTAATAATTATTCTTCAATAAGAATAAGGTCTAACATATTGTCATCTTGGTCACAAAGCATATCACAAGTGATAGTTATTGCATTTGGGTCACCATTATTAGAATATGATAAACTTATATTACTTTGTGGTGCAACTTTATAAACAACAAGATGATATGGTAATACTTCATCATCTTCAGTTTTCATAATAGTATCTCCATAAACAGTAAAACTCTTAGGAAAACTTGTTGATTTAATACTAATTCTTTCTACCTTTTCAGTAAGTTCTTTTATGTAATAAACAATTACCTTATCTCCTTGACTAAGAGCAGAAGTAAGAGTAACTTTATTTGCTGCAACAGTATTTGCAAGCTCAGTGCCACAATCATCATCAGCCTTATAAACGGCAACTGTTCCAGCTACAGGAGTTTCAGACAATGTTATTTCTGTACCATTTTCACCAATAACAAGTTCTTCTCTATTCATAAACTTTGCTGTCTTAGAAACTTCTCCACCAGTAATTAACTGCCATAACTTAACTGTTTGAATTTGTGTTTCAATAGTAAGAGTTCCACCTCTTTCACCTGTAAATACCACTTTCTTAGGGTGTCCTTTTCCACCATAGGCATATATATTTTCACCTGTAAGTTCTGTAGTTGTTACATTGGCAAAATCTAAATTTAAAAAAGGTTTCTTTGTAGCATAATCTACAAAAACAAGGTCGCAGACTTCTCTATTTGTTATATTTTTATTTGACATTTTATGTACCTCCAATTTTTATTTAATATAAAATTTTTTAATAAAAACTTAGTTATTATCTATTCTTTTAAACCAATCTGAAATATTAAATTGTTTCTTTTCATCGCCCCAAACAGCAACGCTTAATGCACTAATATCATAAATATTGTTATTTGATAATCTATTAAAAGTATCCCATAATTGATAAATAGTTAGTTCCCAAATATTTAATATATTGATAGAGGGGTGTTTATTTGCTACTACAGATATAATATTTCCTAATGCTAAGTCTTTATTAACTGTCACATTCTTTTTACTTTTTTCTTTTGCTTTATTGATTTTGTTAAAAATCTCTAAAGCCTTTTCATTTTTAATTTCACTTTTATCATATATATAATTATCTTTGCGATTATTTAACTGAAGTATACAGTTTTTTACATCTGTAAAATTATTTTTATTGATAAATCCTATTATTTTACCATCAATATTTTTACTAATAAAACAATTATAATTAATATCAAATTCAAATGACTCTAAAATAAAAAAATTTAATGCTTGTTGTAATAGTTTAATTCCATCTTGAGTATATATTAGTAAGTCAAAAATTGTTAATTTTTCTTCTTGTTTTTCAGATATTTTTTCAGATTGTGGTTTTAAACCATTAAACTTAAAGCCCTCTTCTTTAGTTATTATGAAAGGTGACAAATAATAATTATAATTGTTTATTCCTAATTCATTTATTTCTTTTAATGTAGGAGATTTTATATGTCCAACATTTTGAAGGTAAATAGGAGTAGGTGATATTAAATCAAAATAATCAATATGAAGCAAAATAGTCACCTCTCTTTAATTTTAAAATCAAATGAATTAAATATTTATTTCAAGCTGAGACAATTGACTTGATACATTAGCATCTATCATCATTGGAGATGAATTGTCACACTGTCAGTTAAACAGTAGCTAACAACAACACCGATTTCATTGGCTATCGGCAAACTCTTACTATGAAGTATTATAGATTTCCTTTTATTGCATCGTTCCTTACTAGGTTTAGAAATGATAATTTCTTACAGTTGCAATATAACTGTACTTTCTCATATAACACCTTGCGAGTGTTATATGTGTCCATATTACAGGACAATAAGTTGTTTTTTTCTTCATAGTTGTACACACTTTTGCTTACTATGTTAATATTTAAATTTTAATTTGTAACTTGTATTCTGGATAATTAAATAAACAATCGTATGATGAGGTGTACATTTAACAATCTGTACATTTTGAGTACAGCCCAGTTATCACCATTTTGCTCAACTTGCTATCGTTTTGCTTCTTAGACTGATACCTGTCTTTCGATTTAAGACACCAATTCTAAAATCCAATCAGCACTTATACTTGCAATATTTGCACCAATTGTACATAAATCCTTCCCACATTTCTGTGTTAATACAGCGCATTTTTCATTACGCCCACCTCATCAAATTATTTGTAATAGAAAACTAGAACAATAATTATAATGGTCATTAACAGTTGTCCTCTGACTTTAGATAAGGTATAGATTATATGTGTTTTCTGTCAAACTGTATAAATACAGTCGCAGTCTTAGAAATATTAGACTACTTTATACATGTCACCATGCTTATGTAATGACCCGAAACCAGCCACCTACAAAGTAGGAAAGTATAGATTTTTTTTAATTCTTTTATGAAAAAGCTAATAGAAGAACAATAGTCTTATTTATCAAAATAATTATTTAATTTTCTATTGTAATAACGAGTAACTTTAGGTTTTGTCCAAATTCTCGCATCACATTGAATATCATCATACGTATGTATATTTCTTTTAGGAATATAATTACATTCTAAACTTAAACCATCTAAAATTTTTACTACTGTATTTTCAGTAGGAGTAGCAGAAGATAAGTAGTCAAATATACATTTTTCTGTTCGCTTAAATATTTTACGTACAATATCTATATTTATATTCTCTTTTTCTGCAATTTCCTTAATAATATTTTCTTGTGTAATTGTCAAATATAATCATTCCTCCTAACTGTATAAATTCATTTGTACAAATATATTTTGATTTATAAATAGGTAAATTTGCCTTATACGACATATTGTTCTCCATATACGTACAAATAAAGTTAATTTTTCAACCATTATTAGTGGACTTTTAATATTTTTAGTTAATATTAAAAGTCCATGTATAATGGTCGAAAAATCTCTATAACAACTAGTGGGACATTCGTTGTTTTCTCTTTTTTTCCCTTTCAATTCTACGTCTTTCTATCTTTTGACATTGAGGACATCTTATAAGTTTACTATTATTATCAACTTCTAACCATTCTCCACAATCAATACATTGAATAAATTTAGTCTTTTTTTCTTTTATATTATTTTTTAAGTTATCTACAACATATTGTCCATAACAAAACCAAAATAATTGTTTTCCACGTTTTTTATTCTTATATAAATATTCAATAAGCATATCTGCAATAATATCTTGTGAATATCCAAATTGTGAAAAATTATTTCTTACTTTGATTGCTATATAATGAAGATTATCAATTTCTTCATCTTTCATATTTACCATATAACGATACTTTTTATTAAGTTCATCATATAATTGTGATACTTCTTTAGGACAAATAATATTTGCATTATTCATCATCTTTTGATATTCTAAATCACCAAGCTGCATACCTCTAGTATTTATAGCCTTATTGGGAATACGAGAGTATAATTTATTTACAAAACTGTTATTTCGTTCACATAATTGAGATTTTTCTTTGTCTTTTGCATATTCAAAGAAAGCAGGTAACTTTTCATTTGTAAACTCTTTAATTTCTTTTTCAATACTATTAGGAAATTCTGGTTTATATAGAGTTTTAGCAAAGTCAATAACAAAATTATTTTGACAACATAATCTTTTTACACAATTAATAGCATGTTCTTTTTCTTCAACTGTTCCATTAATAAATACATCATTGTTCCAAATCTTAGAAATATTATTACTATATATACCTATATTTCCACCTGTAAATGCAGTATTTAATCCTTCATAAATATTTTTATTATTTAAAAGTTTTGGCTCTGCTTTACGCATATTATAATAAAGTGGTACAATTCCGTTCATATTTCTTTGCGCAATATTGACAAAATCAGGGTCAGCAACAACTAATGATTTATCTCCATCTACATCAAACTGAAGAATTTTACTAATTAAATCATGTGTACTTGTATATATTGCATTGGTTGTAAACCATTCTTTAATATTTTTAACTCGTTCACCATAGTCTTTATTTGCCACATTAAAACGAATAGCATGCTCTTTATATAAATGAGGACTTCTTAGGCAATCAAGTTTATTATATTGTTTAAACAACCAACAGAATACCTCTTTATCTTCAAGTAATCCTTTTGGATTTTTAATATGACCAAACCAATATTCACATGCAGCATAGTAGTCTGGAAGTATAAATGTATATTTTCCATTTACTTCAAGTTTTCCACTTCTATATTTCTTTAAAAGACTATTTTTTACTTCACGAATAATATCTTTAGCATATGTATCATTAAGTAAAGCTGGATAAATCTTTACTGCCTTTTGAAATGGTGTCATTTTAGTGTTATATGGTGTAATTCCAAGGATTTCTTTCATAGTATCTATGGAATTACAAATATTTGTAATCTTGTCAACCGACTTTTTCACTAATAAATCAATCTCATTATCTGTAATATCTGTAAGAGTCTGCAACATTTGATAATTTATTTTTGCATTTTTAATTCTATCTTCTTCAGTATTACATTTCCCTGCTTGACAATTATATTTCTTAAAATAAGTTTTATATTCTTCCCATGAATTATAAAACTTATACATTTTAAACTGACTCTTTGTAAAAATAATTTTTATATCTTCTGTAATTATGTCATGACTTTGCCCATATATGTCAGTAATAGTAGGAGAATAGTTATTTATTTCAATAAATCTTTTAAAATCAAATACCCCTAATAATCCTTTTATCCATGGTGCACGAAACATTGTATTTTTAGTCATTACACTTGGAAGCATCATACCTGCTCCATCTGTATGTGTAATAGGAACTACATCTTTTTTTCTCTCAATTGAATAATCTGTTTCGTCAATAAAATCAAATTCCCCTGCAACATTAGTTTCAAAATCATCAATAACAATACATCTATCAATATCAAAATCCACCCATTGGTCAGTAGCAGAATTAGCCAATGCCATGTATGCAAGATGTTTGTTTACATTATTTCCACCTTTTGAGTTAATTCTATCTATTGTAAGACCACACATAATTGTTTTTTCAATTTTATCCCAAACGGATGTTTTAATAAAAACTGCTTTCTTTTTACGGATTTGACCAGCAGAAGATGTAAAATATTTATATTGTTCACCATTATACATAAACCCATAAAATGACAAATCTTTAAAAATATCAAAATAATAGACCTGAACAATCATAATAGCATCTGTTAATTCATCTTGTTTTATACCAATAATTCTTGTAAGTGATGACTCAAAAACTGAGATAATATTATTATCATTTAATTTATCTGTTCTAATTTCTCTTAATTGAACTTTTTTATCATAAGGAATATTATGCAGTTTACAATATTCAATCTTATTAGATAAAAGTTCTTTCTGATGTACTTTATTTTCTAAGAGCTTTAATAATTTTTCTTTTGCTTGCTTTGCTTTATCTCTTTTATGAGAAACGATAATATTCCATTTTATATATTGTTTAATAACACTATTATTTTTTTGATTATATTCTTCAAAAGAACCACTTTTCCAATGTGAAATGTTTTCTTTTGTAAAACCTTGAGATATAAGCGTTTGTTCTAATTCTAATAATATATCATTGATATAAGTTTTTTCGTTTCTATATTTACAATTCATCTCATGTAAGTATTTTTCGTGATTACTATAAAAATGACTTGTATCTATAGAATACATATTAATTTGTTTATCTAGCATTTGTATACCTCCATTAAATCTTATAATATTTCTTTGATAAACATTATTACACACAATATTTTTTCAAAATTAATGTAGTCATTGTATGTAATTGTATCCATATAATAAATTCTCTTTT
>OOAK01001439.1_pt1 | contig 15637 bp, 15 predicted proteins | sample 1671811 | NCBI WGS metagenome assembly OOAK01 (sample SAMN06348195, study PRJEB24527) | human gut metagenome | biome: human gut; feature: ankylosing spondylitis patient; material: feces | host: Homo sapiens | place: China | collected 2015-10 | reverse complement strand
CCGGGTTGAGCAGGTTCTGCAGCTCCACGTTCAGCGCCTGGGTGCCGGTGGGGCCCAGCTTTGTGGGGCAAAGCACCTGAATGTCCCGCACGGGGTCGAACCCATAGCTGCGGGGCAGCCGGGTGGTGACCAGGTCGCACACCAGCTTCTGGGCGGCGTCGCCGTCCGCTTCGAGGAAGAAGAAATCGTCCGTTTTGCCGCCCTTCTGCAGCGGCTCGCCGCAGATGATGTGGTGGGCATTTTCCACGATGAGGCTGCGTTTGGCCTGCCGGAAGATCTCGTTGAGGCAGACGGTGGGCACGCACCCGGAGCGGATGATCTCGCCCAGCAGGTTGCCGGGGCCCACGCTGGGCAGCTGGTCGGCGTCGCCCACCATAATGATGCGGCAGCTGTAACGCAGGGCCGTGACCAGCGCCTGAAACAGCTTGACGTCCACCATGCTCATCTCGTCCAGAATGACCACATCGCACTTGAGCAGGTTCTTGTCGTTGTGGATAAAGCTGACCACGCCGCCGGTATAGTCCACCTCCAACAGGCGGTGGATGGTGCTGGCCTTGCGGCCTGTGAGCTCGCTCAGCCGTTTGGCGGCCCGGCCCGTGGGGGCGCACAGGGCCACCCGCTCGGCCTGATTTTCCAGCAATTGCAGGATGGCGTTCACGGTGGTGGTCTTGCCGGTGCCGGGGCCGCCGGTGAGCACCAGACAGTTCTCGGTCATGGCCTTGCGGATGGCTTCCCGCTGCAGCGGCGCATAGGCAAAGCCCTGGGTCAGTTCCAGCACCTGCAGGTTCCGGTCCAGGTCACGGGCGGTGTTCTTGCCCCGCCGGGCCAGAATGGCCAGCCGGTGGGCAATGTCCTGCTCGGCGGCCAGAAGGTCCGGCAGGTAGATGTAGGGCACGCCGTCGAACATCTTCACGCAGAGTTCTTCGGTCTCGATGCACTTGTCCAGCGCACGGGCCAGCTTTTCCGGCGGCTGGTGGATGAAGTTGGAGGCGGTTTCCAGCAGTTGGGCCCGGGGCAGGCAGGTGTGGCCGTTGCCCGCGTTGTGGCGCAAAGTGCGCAGCAGAGCGGCTTCCAGCCGCTGGGCGCAGTCGCCCTCCATGTGGTAATACTGGGCGATGCTGTCGGCGTGGCGGAAGTCCAGCTGCAGCGGCTCCCCGCACAGCAGGTAGGGGTTGGCCGAAATCGCCTGCATGGCCCCCGGCCCGAACGCCCGGAACACCTCCATGGCCTTGCGGGGGCCGATCTCGAACTGTGCCAGATAGGCGATGAGCTCCCGCATGCCGAACATCCGCTTGAACTCCTGCTGGATGCGGTCGGCCTTGTCCGGCGAGATGCCGGGCACCTGCGTGAGCCGGGCGGGGTCGTTGGCAATGACCTCCAGCGCCTCGGCCCCGAACAGGTCGATGATCTTGTCCGCCGTCTTGGCCCCGATGTAGGGCAGCGACCGGCTGGCAAGGAAGGCGTACACGGCTTCCAGATCCTTGGGCATGTCCGTCTCGCACTCCTGGGCGTGGAACTGCCGGCCGTAGGTGGCGTGGTTCTCGTACCGGCCGCGGCAGATGACGCTTTCCCCGGCGTGCAGCTCCCCCACGACGCCGCACACCACGGTGATGACCCCGCCGCCGGACACCTCGAACACGGTGTAGCCGTTGTCGGCGTTCTCGTAGATGATATCTTCCACCGTGCCTTCCAGCTGTTCCAGCTCCTGTTCTGCCATGTGCTCACCTCCCTGTTTGCATAATTATTTATAGTATAGCCTTTTTCGGCAGATTTGTAAATCGGGAGATGGGGCAAAAATGCGGCACCCGTCCCGGCGGTGCTGCGTCCCGGATGCGCCGGTGCAGCAGGACGGAACTTCAAGTTAGTCTCTGCTAAATTGTGGCAGATTCATGTCAAAATGGTAACAGTTCCTGTTTCATCGTGAAAAATGCCGACATGAGACTTGATTTTTTGTTGAATCTTGCGTATAATCAACCTCAACAACCCGCCCATCCGGTTGGTTGGGTTGAAACGAGAAGAACGAAAAAAGATCAAAGGAGTATTTCGCATGAAACTCAAGAATGTTGCAATCGTTGCTGCCGCTCTGGCACTGGCTGTGGGCATGACCGCCTGCGGCAGCTCCTCTTCCACCGCTGCTTCCTCTTCTGTGGCATCCTCTGCCGCATCCAGCGAGGCTGCAAGCTCTGAGGCCGCTTCCGAGGCTGCTGAGCCCACCACTGCCGAGTACACCGTGTACAACACCACCGGTTCCACCGTCACCGACCTGTACCTGTACGAAGTCGGTGCCGAGGACAAGGGCGACAACCTGGCCGGTGAGGGCCTGGCAGACGGCGACAGCGTGGTCATCACCCGCGACGTGGAGGCCGACAAGCAGGCTGACGTGACCTATGTGCTGGAGTTCACCACCGAGGACGGCCAGACCCAGGCCTTCGAGACCCTGCACTACGAGACCACCCCGCTCTCTCTGAAGAGCGTGGACGCCGCTGCAGGCGCTACCCCCATCGCCTTCGCTGCTCCGGAGAACTAAGTCTCAACCAACTTGCATCGAAAAAGGGCTGCTGCACAAATGCTGTGCAGCAGCCCTTTTGTTTTAAACCGGAAACGCTCAGGCCCTTGCCGCCTGCTGCGCATCGGCCTGTTTTTCGTTCTGCAGGCGCTTGCGCACCACGATGTAGGCCGGGATGAGGAAGAAGCAGGCAAAGAACCAGGCCACCGGGCTTGCGATGCAGGCCGCAAAGTAGCCCCACAGGGGCACGAACCAGAAGCCCACCATGGCCCGGGCCACCATCTCGGCCACACCGGCAAACATGGCAAGGCCCGAATAGCCCAGCCCCTGGATGGTATAGCGATAGATGATCAGCACCGCCAGGGGGATGTAGAACACGCTGTTCCAGAAGATGAAGCTCTGGGCGTTGGCCATGATGGCAGTCTCCTTGGCTTCCAGGAACAGGCCGATGAGCAGCTTATCCGTGAACCGCAGGATGAGGAAGGACGCCACACTGTACACGCAGCCGATGCCCAGCGCCGTGTACAAGCCGCGGTCCACCCGCTTGAGGTCGTGGGCACCCATGTTCTGGCTGGCGTAGGTGGTCATGGCAGTGCCGATGCTCTCCAGCGGCACGCAGAGGAACTGGGCGGCCTTGCTGCCGGCGGTCTGTGCGGCCACGATGTCGCTGCCCAGACCGTTCACGGCACCCTGCAGCACCACGCTGCCAATGGCCGTGATGCTGCACTGCAGGCCCATGGGGATGCCCATGCTGCACAGCTTTGCACAGTGGGGCAGGCTGAACGCGCCTTCGTCCTTGCTCCAGCGCAGCTCATGGTAGTGACGCAGGATGTACAGCAGGCTGCCCACACCGGCCACGCCCTGACTGAACACGGTGGCAAAGGCCGCGCCGAACACGCCCATGTCAAACACGATGATACAGGCAAGGTCCAGCCCGATGTTCAGAAAGCTGGCCACCAGCAGGAAGAACAGCGGGCGCTTGCTGTCACCCAGCGCGCGCATCAGGGCACTGGTGACATTATATAATAAGGTGAGGGGGATGCCCGCAAAAATGGTGCGGATGTAGACGTCGGCCAGGTCGATGATGTTGGCAGGGGTGTTGGTCCACACCAGCACGGCGCGGGTGAGCGCCACGGTGACCACCGTAAGCACCGCCGCAAACAGGATGGACAGCCACACGGTGTTGGCCGTGTAGCGGCGCATCTCTTTATAGTCCTTGGCACCGAAGGTCCAGGAGATGGGGATGGAAAAGCCGCAGGCAATGCCGTTGACAAAGCCCAGCACCAGATAGTTCAGGCCGCCCACGCTGCCCACGGCCGCCAGCGCTTCCACGCCCACAAAGCGGCCCACGATGATGGTGTCGGCCAGGTTGTAGAACTGCTGGAACAGGCTGCCCAGCATCAGCGGCACTGCAAAGGCAAGGATCAGCTTCAGCGGGCTGCCCTGCGTCATATCCTTGGTCATAGGTTTCCTCCCATCCATGCAAAAAAGAGCCGTTGCTCTGCATTTTTGCCGTGAAAAACGCCCTGCCGGAAAGAGGCAGGACGTTGTGTACATACATGAAAGATATTATAGCCGAGGCAAGCGCATTTTACAAGATTTGCATTGCATCAACATTTCCAGTTTTTTTCCGGAAGAATTGGTCATTCTGCGCACAGCACCACCGCGTTGCCCACGCTCTGCTTTGCGCGGTGCACCTCGTCCTGCCCAAGGCTGATGCTGCCGAAGGCACAGCAGCCGTCACCGATCATGACCGCGATGGCCAGCGCCACCACATCGTGTCAATGGGTTTTGTGCGCAGACCGCCGCCTGTACCGTGCATTATAAAAAGGAAGGAAAGTGTGTCAGAACTGTAAAAGATAAATTATTTTAGTTATTTTTGTTGACTTATCCAACGATTCGGCTATAATGGTCGTGTTCCGAATCACTCAAACATTTTAGCTAATTCATTCATACAACCAGAACAAAGGAGAACACTACCATGACGTTTGAAGAAATGAAGAAGATCGTTGTCGATACCCTGAACTGCGACGAGGACAAGGTGACTATGGAGGCCAGCCTGACCGAGGATCTGGAGGCCGACAGCCTGGATGCCGTGGAGCTGAACATGGCCCTGGAGGATGCCTGCGGCGTGTCCGTGCCCGACGAGGAGCTGGCAAAGCTCAAGACCGTGGGTGACATCTACAACTACATCACCGCACACGTCTGAGGCAGAACACCATGAACGAGATCCGAGACCTGTTCCCCGGCCGGATGCGGGAACGCACGTTCCAGCTGAAAGCCCGGCGGGATGCCGGGGCCGTCTGGCATGAACCCCAGTTCGTGGAGTGCAAACAGTGCGGCCGCCGCGCCACCCGCACCATCTGGACCCGCAGCCTTTACGTCTGCCCCAACTGCGGCTATCACATGCCCATCGGCGGCTACTACCGGCTCAGTCTGGTGCTGGACCACGGCAGCTTCCGGGAGCTGGACGCCGACCTGCCCCCGCAGGATGTGCTCCGGTTCCCCGGCTACCCGGAAAAGCTGACCGCCGCCCAGAACAAGACCGGCCTGCGCGAAGCCGCCGTCACGGCGACCGGCCGCATCGGCGGGGTGGCCTGTGTGGCTGCCGTGCTGGACAGCCGGTTTTTCATGGGCAGCATGAGCACCGCCGTGGGCGAAAAGATCACCCGCGCGGTGGAGTACGCCGCAGCCAAACGCCTGCCGCTGGTCATCTTCTCGGCCAGCGGCGGTGCCCGCATGCAGGAGGGCATTTTCAGCCTGATGCAGATGGCCAAGACCAGCGCCGCCATCCAGCGCTTTTCCGCCAGAGGCGGGCTGTACGTCAGCGTGCTCACCCACCCCACCACCGGCGGCGTGACCGCCAGCTTTGCAAGCCTGGGCGACATCATGCTGGCCGAGCCGGGGGCGCTGATCGGCTTTGCCGGGCCCCGCGTCATTGAGCAGACCATCGGCGAAAAGCTGCCCGCCGGGTTCCAGCGCAGCGAGTTCCAGTTGGAGCACGGCTTTGTGGATCAGGTGGTGCCCCGCGACCAGCTGCGCGACACCCTGATCCGGGTGCTGCAGCTTCATGTGGGAGGAAAACACGAATGATCAAGGAAATTCTGGAGCAGCTGGCTCCGCTGGATGCACAGATCACCGCCCTGAAGGGCAGCGGCGACGACATGGACGCCATCACGGCCCACGCCGCCGAGCTGGCAGAGCTTGCCGTAGAGGAGGACGAGATCCTGCGTGCCTGCGGCCCGCTGACCGCCGAGGACCGGGTCTTTCTGGCCCGGCACCCGGACCGCCCCCACATTGACGAGACCATCTCCGCCCTGTTCACCGACTTCTTCGAGCAGCGGGGCGACCGCCAGTGCAGGGAGGACCCCGCCATTCTGGGCGGTGTGGCCCGCTTCCACGGCATGCCGGTGACCGTCATCGGTCACCGCAAGGGCTCCTCGCTGGAGGAGAACCTTGCCTGCAACTTCGGCATGCCGGGGCCGGAGGGCTACCGCAAGGCCCTGCGCCTGATGAAGCAGGCCGAGAAGTTCGGTCGGCCCATCATCACCTTCATCGACACGCCGGGCGCTTACCCCGGCAAGGACGCCGAGGAGCGCGGCCAGGGCGAGGCCATCGCCCGCAACCTGATGGAGATGAGCGGCCTGACCGTGCCGGTCATCGCCGTCGTCACCGGCGAGGGTTCCTCCGGCGGTGCGCTGGCGCTGGGTGTGGCAAACCACATCCTCATGCTGGAAAACGCCGTCTATTCGGTGCTGAGCCCCGAGGGCTTTGCCAGCATCCTGTGGAAGGACGCCTCCCGCAGCGGCGAAGCCTGCGAGATGATGAAGCTGACCGCGCAGGACCTGTACCGGGACGGCATCGTGGAAGAAGTGATCCCGGAGCCGGTGGGCGGTGCCCAGCGCGGCCACACGGTGCTGTTTGAGCAGCTGGACGCTGCCCTGTGGGCACACCTGAAAACGCTGTGCCGCATGAACGGCAGGGCCCTGGCCGACCAGCGCTACAAGAAATACCGCCAGATCGGAGAAATGAGGAACGCATGAAGGGCTTCCAGCTGATAGCCACCGGCGGGGCGCTGCCCGGCCGGACGGTCACGAACGAAGAGCTCAGCCGCACCGTGGACACCAGTGACGCGTGGATCACCTCCCGCACCGGCATCCGTACCCGGCACTGGTGCACCGCGGACGAATCCGCCGCCACGCTGGCCATTGCCGCCGCAAAACAGGCGCTGCAGCGCAGCGGCCTTGCCCCGGCAGACATCGCCTGCTGCGTGTGTGCCACCCTGTCGGCCCCGGACGCCACTCCCAGTGTGGCCTGTCAGGTACAGGCGGCGCTGGGCCTGCCGGAGAACCGGCCCGCGCTGGACGTCAACGCGGCCTGCTCCGGCTTTCTGTACGGCACCGCCGTAGCGCGGGGCCTGCTGGCCACGCTGGGCGGGCAGTACGCCCTGGTCATCGGGTGCGAAGCCCTTTCCCGCCTGATGGACCCCGCCGACCGCTCCACCTGCGTCCTGTTTGGCGACGGCGCGGGCGCGGCCATCTTCCGGCTGGCCGACACCCCCTTTGCCCTCACGCTGGGGGCCCGGGGCAGCGACGTCCTGCACGCCGGTGGGCCGGACCGGAACGGTTCCGCCCCCATCACCATGGACGGCAAAGCAGTGTTCCGCTTTGCGGTGGATGCCCTGCCCCGCTGCCTGCACACGGTGCTGGACGAGACCGGCAAGACGCTGGACGAGGTAGACTGGGTGGTCTGTCATCAGGCCAACAGCCGCATCATCGACCACTGTGTGCGGGCTCTGCACGCCGACCCGGCCAAATTCTACAAGAACATGGACCGCCACGGCAACACCAGCGCCGCCAGCATCCCGGTAGCCCTGAACGAGCTGGCCGAGACCGGGCAGCTGCAGCCGGGGCAGACGATCGCCTGCATCGGCTTTGGCGGCGGCCTGACCTGGGGCGGCATGATCGTGGAGTATAAGAAATAAAGGCTTCCCCCGAGGGGGAAGCCTTTCGCAGGAAAACTTTATGAAACTTTTAAATGAAATTTTAGGGACCAGATATCCCATCATCCAGGGCGGCATGGCCAACATCGCCACCGGCGAGTTTGCCGCCGCCTGCTCCAACGCGGGAGCGCTGGGCATCATCGGCGCGGGCGGCATGAACGCCGACACCCTGCGCGAGAACATCCGCCGCTGCAAGCAATTGACGACCAAGCCCTTCGGCGTGAACATCATGCTGATGCACCCGCAGGCCGACGAGTTTGCCAAGATTGTGGTGGAAGAAGGCGTGCAGGTGGTCACCACCGGCGCGGGCAACCCCGGCAAGTATGTTCCCATGTGGAAAGCCGCCGGCATCAAGGTCATTCCCGTGGTGGCGGCCGCCGTGCTGGCAAAGCATCTGGAGCCGCTGGGCATCGACGCCGTCATTGCCGAGGGCACCGAGAGCGGCGGCCATGTGGGCGAAATGACCACCATGGCGCTGGTGCCGCAGGTGGTGGATGCGGTGAGCGTGCCCGTCATTGCGGCGGGCGGCATCGCCGACGGCCGCCAGCTGGCGGCTGCGCTGGCCCTGGGTGCCTGCGGCGTACAGGTGGGCACCTGCCTGCTGGCAAGCGAGGAGTGCCCCATCCATGAGAACTATAAAGCCGCCCTGCTCAAGGCCAAGGACAGTGACACCATCGTCACCGGCCGCAGCGTCGGCGCACCGGTGCGTGTGCTGAAAAACCGCATGAGCCGCGAGTACGTCCGGCAGGAAAAGGCCGGGGCCGACAAGATGGAACTGGAAAAATACACCCTCGGCAGCCTGCGCCGGGCCGTGTTTGAGGGCGACACCACCACCGGCAGCCTGATGGCCGGTCAGGTGGCCGGGATGCTCCACGAGGTGCGCCCCGTGGCCGACATCCTGAACGACCTGTGGGAAGGCGGGAGGCAGCGCATCGCCGCGCTGAACGAGCTATGCTGACCCTTGCCGGAAAGGCCCTGCCCGTGCCCATCCTGCAGGGCGGCATGGGCGTGGGCGTGTCCCTCGGCGGGCTGGCCGGGGCCGTGGCGGCCTGCGGCGGCATGGGGTGCATCTCCACCGCCGATGCGGGCTACCGGGAGCCGGATTTTGCCCGCGACCCGGCAAGCGCCAACCACCGCGCCCTGACCGCTGAGATCCAGAAAGCCAAAGCCCTTGCCAAAGGTGCCGGGCTGGTGGCCATCAATGCGATGGTGGCCACCCAGGACTATGCCGCCGCCATCCGCACCGCGGTAGAAGCGGGCGTGGACGCGGTGGTGTCCGGCGCGGGCCTGCCGCTGGAGCTGCCCGGCCTTGTGGGCACGCGGGAGGTGGCCATTGCGCCCATCGTGTCCAGCGCACGGGCCGCTAAGCTCATCCTGCGCCGCTGGGCCAAGGAGTTTGCCCGCACCGCCGACTTTGTGGTCATCGAGGGCTGCAAGGCAGGCGGGCATCTGGGCTTTGCCGAGGCCGACCTGCTGGCAGACCACTGCCAGTCTCTGGACGAAATTCTGCCGGAAGTGCTGGCCGAGGTACAGCCCTATGAGGCGCAGTTCGGCCATGCCATCCCGGTATTCGTGGCGGGCGGCATCTACACCGGGGCCGACATGGCCCACTATACAAAGCTGGGGGCCGCCGGGGTGCAGCTGGCCACCCGGTTCATCCCCACCTACGAGTGCGATGCCAGCCAGACCTACAAGGACGTGCTCCTGGCCGCAAAGCCGGAGGATGTGCGCATCATCCACAGCCCGGTGGGCATGCCGGGCCGGGCGCTGAACACCCCGCTGGTGCAGGCGCTGGCCAAGGGCAAACGCTTTGCGCCCCGGCACTGCGCCCGCTGTTTAAAGACCTGCGACCCCGCAAAGGTGCCCTACTGCATCACCCACGCCCTCATCGAAGCGGTGAAGGGCAATGTGGAAGAGGGGCTGTTCTTCTGCGGGGCCAACGTGGGCCGACTGGACCGGATGTACACCGTCCGGGAACTGATGGACGAATTGACCGCCGAATGGAGGCATGACCTATGAAACTTGCTGTTCTGTATGCCGGTCAGGGTGCCCAGCACCCCGGCATGGGCAAAGAATTTTACGAAAGCTCCCCCGCCTTCCGGGCCGCCTTCGACAGCGCGGCGCTGGATTTTGACCTGCACCGCGTCTGCTTTGAGGACCCGGACGGCGTTCTGAATCAGACCGAATACACCCAGCCCTGCATGGTGGCCTTTGCCTGCGGCGTCACCGCCGTGCTGGCCGAGCATGGCGTGCAGCCCGCTTACGCTGCCGGGCTTTCGCTGGGCGAATACTCCGCGCTGGAAGCTGCCGGGGTGTTCACCGCCAAGCAGGCCATTGAGCTGGCCGCCTACCGGGGCAAAGCCATGGCCGATGCGGCCAAGGGCATCGACTGCGGCATGACCGCCGTGCTGGGCCTGGACCGCACTGCGCTTTCCGCCTGCTGCGAAGAGGCTGCGGCGCTGGGCTGTGTGCAGATCTGCAACTACAACTGCCCCGGCCAGCTGGTCATCGGCGGCGAGAAAGCCGCTGTGGATAAGGCCGCCGAACTGGCCAAAGCCGCCGGTGCCCGCCGCTGCCTTCCGCTGAAGGTGAGCGGCCCCTTCCACACCCGACTGATGGCCCCCGCCGGAGACGCCCTTGCCGAGCGGTTCAAGACCGAGCGGTTCCGTGAGATGCAGATCCCGGTGCTGTTCAACTGTCTGGGCCGCGAAAAGGCCGACGCGGACATCATCCCGGACCTGCTGGTGAAGCAGGTGCAGAGCAGTGTTTACATGGAGGACACCCTGCGCCGCCTGGGCGAACTGGGCGTGGACCACATCCTGGAAGTCGGCCCCGGCAGTGCCCTGTCCGGCTTTGTGAAAAAGACCCTGCCCGGCGTGCCATGCGCTTCGGTGGAGACACCGGAGCAGCTGGACGCCGCGCTGGCCGCATGGAGGGACGAAGCATGAGCGAAGAGACTGTGACCCGCGCGGCGGTGGTCACCGGCGGCAGCCGGGGGATTGGCCGGGCGGTGTGTGTGGCACTGGCAAAGCAGGGCTGCAACGTGGTGGTCAACTACTGCCACGGCGCAGAGCCTGCGGAGCAGACGGCAGCGCTCTGCCGCGCCGAGGGCGTGGACGCCGTGGCCGTACAGGCCGATGTTTCCACCGCTGAGGGCTGCAAAACGCTGTTTGACGCGGCGGTCAACGCCTTTGGCCGGGTGGATGTGCTGGTGAACAACGCAGGCATCACCCGCGACGGCCTCATCCTGCGCATGTCTGAGGCCGATTTTGACGCCGTGCTGAACGCAAACCTCAAGGGCGCATTCCTCTGCTGCAAGGAGGCCGCCCGCCGCATGGTGCGCCAGCGGCATGGCCGCATCATCAACCTGTCCAGCGTGGTGGCCCTGCGGGGCAACGCCGGTCAGGCCAACTACGCCGCCAGCAAGGCGGGGCTCATCGGCCTGACCAAGAGCCTGGCCAAGGAGCTGGCAGGCCGGAACATCACGGTGAATGCCGTGGCCCCCGGCCTGATCGAGACCGACATGACCGCCGCCCTGCCGGACGCCGTCCGCACCGGAATGCTGCACAGCATCCCGGCGGGCCGGGCCGGAAAGCCGGAGGACGTGGCAAACGCCGCGGCATTTTTTGCCGCAGAACAAAGCAGCTATCTCACCGGGCAGGTGCTCTGTGTGGACGGCGGCATGGCAATGTAAAGGAGAACGTTTTCATGGAAAAACGCAGAGTGGTCGTTACCGGTCTGGGCACTGTGAACCCGCTGGGCAACACCGTGGCCGAGAGCTGGGCCGCCGCAAAGGCCGGACAGTGCGGCATTGCCCCCATCACCCAGTTCGATACCGCTGGGTTCAAGTGCAAACTGGCGGCTGAGGTGAAGGGCTTTGACCCGGAAGCGATCGTGGACAAAAAAGAGGCCCGCAAGATGGCCCGCTTCACCCTGCTGGCACTGGCTGCCGCAAACGAAGCCATCCAGGACAGCGGCCTTGATCCCGAAGCCAACGCCAAAACCACCGGCGTCATCCTGTCCAGCGGCATCGGCGGGCTGCCCACCATCGAGGAGCAGCACACCCGCGGCGAGGAAAAAGGCATGGAGAAGGTCAGCCCCTACTTCGTGCCCATGTCCATTGCCAACATGGCGGCGGCCCAGGTGGCCATCCGCTTCGGCCTGAAGGGCATGTGCACCTGCCCGGTCACGGCCTGCGCCGGCGGCACCAACGCCGTGGGCGATGCCTTCCACCGCATCCGCGACGGCTACGAGGACGCCATGGTCTGCGGCGGTGCCGAGAGCTGCATCAGCCCGCTGGGCATCGGCGGCTTTACCAGCATGAAGGCCCTTTCCACCGCCACCGACCCGGATGCGGCCAGCCTGCCCTTTGACGCACGGCGTGGCGGCTTCGTGATGGGCGAAGGCAGCGGTGTGCTGGTGCTGGAAGAGCTGGAGCACGCCAGAGCCCGGGGCGCACACATCTACGCCGAGGTGGTGGGCTACGGTGCCAACTGCGACGCCTACCACTTCACCGCCCCGGCTCCCGGCGGCGCGGGTGCCATCGACTGCATGAAGCAGACCCTGGCCGACGCCGGCATCGCCCCGGAACAGGTGGACCACATCAACGCCCACGGCACCGGCACCCATATGAACGACGCCTGCGAGACCGCTGCCATCCACGCGGTGTTCGGGGAGCACGCCAAGGAGCTGACCGTCGTGAGCACCAAGAGCATGACCGGCCACCTGCTGGGCGGCGCGGGCGGCGTGGAAGCCGTGTTCACGGCACTGGCCCTGCGGGACCAGTTTGCCCCGCCCACCATCCATTACGAGCAGCCCGACCCGGAGTGCGACCTGGACTATGTGCCGAACGTGGGCCGCGCCCAGAACATGACCTACGCACTGAGCAACAGTCTGGGCTTTGGCGGGCACAATGCCTGCATCGCCCTGCGCAGATGGGAGGAGTGAGCCATGGCAGAACCCCGTACCGTGCGCGAAACGCCCAATGCGCTGGCCAGTGAGCAGATCGCGGCGATCCTGCCCCACCGCTACCCCTTTGCCCTCGTGGACCGCATCCTGGACTACGAGCCGGGTCAGTGGGCCATCGGCCGCAAGTGCGTGAGCCGCAATGAGGAATTTTTCTGCGGGCACTTCCCCGGCCAGCCGGTGATGCCCGGCGTGCTCATTCTGGAAGCGCTGGCCCAGACCGGGGCCGTGGCCGCCCTCAGCCTGCCCGAAAACAAGGGCAAGCTGGCCCTGTTCGGCGGCATCAAAAATGCCCGCTTCCGCAAGCAGGTCACCCCCGGCGACGTGCTCACCCTGCACTGCGAGCTGGTGGAACAGCGCGGCCCGGTGGGCGTGGGCAAGGCCTCGGCCTATGTGGACGGCAAATGTGCCGCCACCGCAGAGCTGACCTTCGTGCTGACCGACGCACAGTAAATCAAAACAAAAAAGGCTCCCCCTTGCGGAGGAGCCGGGACGCAGGCCTGCGGTGCGGGTCTGCGCTTTTTTATTCGGAATAGTGAGCCAGGAAGCGGCGGGTGCGCTCTTCCTGCGGGTGCTCGATGAGCTGCCGGGCCGGGCCCTGCTCCACCACCACGCCGCCGTCCATGAACAGGATGCGGTCGGCCACATCACGGGCAAAGTTCATCTCGTGGGTCACGATGATCATGGTGGTCTTGCGGTCGGCAAGGTCCCGCAGAACGCGCAGCACCTCGCCGGTCAGCTCCGGGTCCAGCGCGCTGGTGGGCTCGTCGAAGCAGAGGATATCCGGGTGCAGGGCCAGGGCCCGGGCAATGGCCACGCGCTGCTGCTGGCCGCCGGACAGCTGATGCGGGTAGTGGCCCGCCCGCTCCGACAGGCCCATCTGGGCCAGAAGATCCTTCGCCTGCTGCTCCAGCTGGGCGTGGATGGCCTTTTTGTTGGCCTTGTAGTCCGGGCGCTCCTTGGCCAGCAGCTCCCCGGCCAGCATCACGTTCTGCAATGCCGTATACTGCGGGAACAGGTTGAAGTTCTGGAACACCAGACCGAAGTGCAGCCGCTTTTTGCGCACCTCGCTCTCCCGCTGGGTGGCGGGGTCGGCGGCGTCCCACATGGTCTCGCCGTTCACCTTGATGACACCGGTGTCCGGCCGCTCCAGAAAGTTCAGGCAGCGCAGCAGGGTGGTCTTGCCGGAACCGGACGAACCGATGATGGCCAGCGCCTCGCCCTGCTCCAGGGTCAGCGAGATATCCTTTAAAACGTGTGTCTCTCCGAAATCCTTCCCGATGCCGGAGGCTTCCAATAATGCCATGATTCAAAACCTCCTCAGCAGCGGAAATAATCCAGCTTTTTCTCCAGCCAGCCAAACAGCAGGGTGAGAGCCCCCACGAACACCAGGAAGAAGATCGCCGTGGAGAACAGCGGCCAGATCAGGCCCTTTGCGCTGTACTCCTTGGCCATCATGATGATCTCCTTGTTGGCGATGGTGTTGGCCAGCGAGGTGTCCTTGACCAGGGTGATGATCTCGTTGCCCATGGGCGGCAGGATGCGCTTGATCACCTGCAGCAGCGTCACCTTGAAGAAGATCTGGGGCTTGGTCATGCCCAGCACCTGCCCGGCCTCGGTCTGGCCCTTGGGCACTGCCTCGATGCCGCCGCGGTAGATCTCGGAGAAGTAGCAGGCATAGTTGATGGCAAAGGCCACCACCGCCGCCACCATGCGGCCGCCGGAGCCGGAGGGCCAGGGGTTCGCCATGCCCAGCAGGCCGGGGCCCAGATAGATGACGATGATCTGCAGCATGAGCGGCGTGCCGCGGATGACCCACACAAAGGTCTTGACCGCGCCGGACAGCACCCTGCAGCGGCTCATGGAGCCAAAGGCCACCACAAGCCCCAGCGGCAGCGCAAACAGCAGGGTCAGGGCAAACAGCTCACAGTTGAGCAGGAACGCGCCGGAAAGGCGCCCAAGGATCACAGACACAACAACACACCCATTCCATCAGATTTTGCGGTCTCACTCGGCCAGGGCCAGATCGTACTTGTCGGCCAGGGCCTGCATGGTGCCGTCCGCCTTCAGCTCGTCAAAGGCGGCATCCACGGCGGCGGCCGCGTCGCTGCCCTTGCGGAAGGCCACGCCGTACTCTTCGGCGTTCAGCTCGTCCACGATCTTAAGGCCTGCGTAGTCGGTGCCCGCGCCGATCATGGCATTGGCCAGGGTCAGGTCCAGCACAGCGGCATCGGCGGTGCCGGCGGCCACTTCCATCAGGCAGTCGGTCTGTACGCTCTTGGAGACGTAGTCGGCCTTGGACAGGTTCTCGTCGCCCTGAATGGCGGCTTCACCGGCGGAACCGGCCTCGGCCACCACGGTCTTGTCCGCCAGATCGGCGGTGGAGGTGTAGTCGGTGCCGTCCTTCACCACAACGACCTGTGCGTTCTTGGCGTAGGCCTTGGTGGTGGCGGTGTTGGCCATGATGTCCTCGGTGAGGGTCATGCCGTTCCAGATGCAGTCGATGCTCTTGGCGTCCAGCTCCACCACCTTGGTGTCCCAGTTGATCTCCACGAACTCCGGCTCCACGCCCAGCTTCTCGCACACGGCGGTGGCAAGCTCGGTGTCAAAACCGGTAAAGCTGCCGTCGGCGTCGGTGTAGTTCATGGGCTCGTAGACGGTGTAGCCAATGACCATCTTGCCCTTGCCCTTGATATCGTCCAGGTCGCTCTGTGCTGCGGCGGTGCTGCCGGACGCGGCAGAAGATGCAGAAGCGGCAGTGGAAGCGGATGCGGCACCGCCACAGGCGGCAAGACCCAGAGCGGCCACGCCGAAACCGGCGGCCATCAGAAAGCTGCGACGAGAAATGCGTTTCATATACAGGTTCCTCCCTCAATGTTCCACCGGGCTGTGCTCCGGCGGCTCCCTCTCATTTATCACTTTGCAGTGCTAAAGCGTTAAACTGTGGCTATAGAATACCTCATTCCGGGCCGTTTGGCAAGAGGAAATGCACAATTTTTGCAATCTGACGGTTCCGTCCGCCTGCAAAAGGGTGTTTTTGGCAGTTCTGTGCAAAAAAGAAACACAAAAAAGCCATCGTCTTTGCATTTCTGCATCAACGATGGCTTCATGTTGGAGCGGCCGACGAGGCTCGAACTCGCTACCTCCACCTTGGCAAGGTGGCG
>OOAK01001436.1_pt1 | contig 15665 bp, 16 predicted proteins | sample 1671811 | NCBI WGS metagenome assembly OOAK01 (sample SAMN06348195, study PRJEB24527) | human gut metagenome | biome: human gut; feature: ankylosing spondylitis patient; material: feces | host: Homo sapiens | place: China | collected 2015-10 | reverse complement strand
TATATTAAATTATTTTATATTTTTATTTAAAATAACAATATAATACAAATAATAATCAAGCAAATTATATATTTAATATTAGTGCTTGATTATATTATCTTAAATATTACAATTAAAATGGAGAATTATTTATGAACGAAGATATATTATTACAAAGAAAACTTACTGATACCGCAAACAAAGCATATCGCCAAAATATTTACACTTATACTAGCTTTCTAAGTATATCGGAACTAGATACATATTATCGTATGTTACCTGAACTTTCCTTTATACATTCAGAAACCTTTGGCGGAAGTCCGTCTTGTGAACGTCAAATTGTACGTTTTGGAAGTGAACAAGACTTTGGCTTTGAAGAATCCTATCCAATTGACTGTATAAAAATTTCTCCCCTTATCACCAAATTTGCTGACAAGTTATCACATCGTGATTTTTTAGGCGCTGTACTTAACTTAGGAATTGAACGTAATCTTATAGGAGATATAATAATTAGAGATAATATTGGATATATGTTTTGCATTTCTCATATAAGCAGTTTTATTATAGATAACCTTGAAAAAATAAAACACACCAACATCAAATGCGAACTTTCAACACTTGATAACACAGACTTTGCACCTATACTAGAAAATATAGAAATTATATGCGCCTCCCCTAGAATAGATGCTGTTGTAGCTTCTATTACTAAGTTATCAAGAAGCAAAGCAGTTGAACTTTTTCGTACGCAAAAAGTATTTATCAATGGAAAATGTATGGAAAATAATAGCTACGCCCTAAAACCCAACGACATACTTGTAATTCGTGGCTTTGGAAAATACATTTATCAAGGCAGCGGCAACGAAACAAGAAAAGGCAGAGTTTATATAAAACTGCAAAAATATGTATAGCCCCTCTATATCATACTTATTATTTTTATATTTTGTGCAGAACAAAAATCTACCGTAAGATATCAGTAGTATATAAACACACACCATAAAAAGTATAAATAAACTTACTGTTCTTTTTAATGGTGTATTTAGTGTTTATATACTACTGATATCTTTAAAACCTAAACCACAAAATACAAAAAGAAGCCCTGTACATCTGTACAAGACTTCTTTTCTTAAAATATCTTTATGATATTAATTATTCTTCTGTTGCTTCTTCTTTAGCATTATTGCCAACAGCCTTCATGCTAAGGCTTATCTTCTTTTCAGCTTCGTTCATGTCAACAACAACTGCTTCGATTTCCTGACCAATTGCAAGAACATCTGATGGCTTTTCAATATGTTCCTTAGAAATCTGTGATACATGAAGTAAAGCATCAACGCCTTCTTCAAGCTGTACGAATGCACCAAAATCTGTCATTCTAGCAACAACACCCTTAACAACATTGCCTACAGCATACTTTTCTGAAGCATTGTTCCATGGGTTAAGGTCTGGGTACTTAACACTAAGAGCAATCTTGTTACCATTGATTTCCTTAATGAAGCACTTAACTGAATCTCCAACCTTATATACTTTCTTAGGATTTTCTGTTCTTCCCCATGACATTTCTGAAATGTGAAGAAGTCCATCAACACCACCGAGGTCGATAAATGCACCGAAATCTGTTACATTCTTAACTGTTCCTTCGATTGTATCGCCTTCGTGAATTCTTTCAAGTAATTCCTTCTGAGCTTCTGCTTTCTTAGCAACGATAAGCTGCTTGCAGTCGCCAATAATTCTTCTCTTCTTTGGATTGTATTCAGTGATTACAAAAGAAACTTCCTTATCCTTGTAAACTGATAAATCCTTAACATAGCTGTCTGAAACAAGACTTGCTGGAATAAACACTCTTGCTTCATCAATAACAACACCAAGACCGCCATTCATAACCTGGCTTACTGTAGCTGTTAATACTGTATGATTTTCAAAAGCTTCTTCAAGCTTCTTATTACCATTATCTGCAACAAGTCTCTTGTAAGTAAGTAAAACTTGACCTTCGCCATCGTTTACCTTGAGTACTTTTGCCTGCATCTTGTCCCCAACAGAAACAACTGTTGTAAGGTCAACGCCTGGTGTAGATGTGTATTCATTACGAGTAATGATACCATCTGCCTTGTATCCGATGTTAAGAATTATCTGGTCTTCCTTAACGTCGATAACAGTACCATCAACTACCTCTCCTGTATGTATTGTCTTAAATGTTTCATCTAACATCTCATCAAAACTAAGCTCTGACATTAGTGTAAACCTCCTCAATAATATTGTTTGGGGTCGATGCCCCTGCTGTAATACCTATGCAGTCTGCCATGCCCAAACTATTTAGGTCAAGGTCATTAAGCGTCTGAATGTAAAATGTAGCGTTACACTCATTCTTACAGATTTCATACAGTTTTCGCGTATTGGAACTGCTGCTGCCACCTATGACTATCATAGCGTCAACCCGCTGTGCTATCTGGCGTGCTTCTGTCTGTCGTTCTTCGGTAGCATTACAAATTGTATTACGGATGTTAATATTGTACCCCTTTTTCATTATAATTTCAACTAATTCTTGAAATTTATTGTAATTAAATGTCGTTTGTGATACTACGCAGACTTTATTTTCTTTATCAAGCTCCAATTTTTCTGCTTTTTCTACAGTATCTACAACATGAACAGGACTAACAGACCACCCCATAATTCCTTGAACTTCTGGGTGATTTTCATTGCCAATTATAACTATTTGAGAACCATTCTCACTTTCTTCTTTTACAATCTTGTGTATTTTTAATACAAATGGACAAGTAGCATCTACTATTTCAAAACCTTTATTTTTAATTGTGTCATATACGTCACCAGATACTCCATGTGACCTGATTATTATAATTCCCTTTTCAATATTATCAAGCTCTGATATATCTTTTATAACTTTAACACCTTTTTGCTCTAAATCTTTTACAACTTCTTCATTGTGTATTATTGGTCCATAGGTGTATACATTTTTTTTACCAACTTGTTCATATACTGTATCAACAGCTCTTTTTACACCAAAGCAAAAACCTGCTGACTTTGCTAAAATTACTTCTTTCATTTACTGTCCCTGCTTCTTTTTATCAACTATAGCTTCAATTGTATCAATAACTTGTTCAATATTCATATCAGATGTATCAACTAAAACTGCATCCTCTGCCTGCTTTAAAGGAGAGATTTCTCTGTGCATATCTTCATAATCTCTTTGTTCTATATCTTTTTTGATGAAATCATAGTCGCACTGTTCACCTTTTTGTGTAAGCTCATCAAATCTTCTCTTTGCTCTTGCGTCTACACTTGCAGTAAGGTATATTTTAACAAAAGCATTAGGAAGAACTGTTGTTCCTATATCTCTACCGTCCATAATTACATTTGTTGAATTAGCTAGTTTTCTTTGAAGCTCTACAAGCTTTGTTCTTACAGAAGCATATTTTGATGTTTTAGAAGCCATGCGACCTGTTTCTTCTTTACGAAGAAGTCCTGTAACATTTTCTCCATTTAAGATTACTTGCTGTACACCATCAAGATATTCTATATTTATATCAACATTTTCTACGCCCTTATTAATTGCAGCCTCATCTTCAGGATTTGTGTTATTCTGTGAAAAATATACAGCCATTGCACGATACATTGCACCTGTATCTACATATATATAATTCATTTTTGTAGCAAGCTTCTTTGCTATTGTACTCTTTCCAGCCCCTGCTGGTCCATCTATTGCTATTGAATATGACATTTTAAGTTCCTTTCTTTATTTGAAATTATAATTTTTATTTCATACAATATAAGTATTATACTAAATATAATAAATAAAGCAACTATATCTAACAATAATCAATTAAATAAACTCAAATTTATCCAATTATTTTTAAAAAATTATCAACAGCCTAGTTAAATGAATTAGCTACAAAAAGTAAAAAATCTCCTGTATACATAATAATGCACACCGGAGATTTATTAACTATTTTCTAAAATAAGCCTGTTATAATTCCATCATCATCAACATCTATGCCATAAGCTGCTGGTTTTTTAGGTAGTCCCGGTAGAGTCATAACTGAACCTGTAAGTACAACAACAAAACCTGCCCCTGCTGATACATATACTTCCCTAACATGAATTTTAAAGTTTTTAGGTCGTCCTAGAAGTTTTGGGTCATCAGAAAATGAGAACTGCGTTTTTGCCATACATACAGGTAAATTACCAAAACCAAGCTCTGTAATTTTTGCAAGTTGTTTTTTAGCTTGAACATCATACTCAACCCCATCAGCTCCATATATTTTATCTGCTATTGTTTCAATCTTTTCTGTCAATGAAGTTTCTTCCTTATATATATTATGAAAATCACTCTTTTTATTATTTATAGTTTCAATAACCTTATTAGCAAGATCTATACCGCCTTCTCCACCTTTTTCCCATACTTCTGACAGAGCAAATTCACAATTATGCTTAATACAAAACTCTTTGACATATTTAAGTTCATCATCGCTGTCTGATGCAAACTTATTCAATGTAACAACAACAGGTACTCCAAATTGCTGTATATTTTCTATATGTTTTTCAAGATTAACTATTCCTAACTTAAGTGCCTCCATATTTTCATTTGCAAGCTCATCTTTAGGAACTCCCCCATTATACTTTAATGCACGAATTGTAGCCACAAGTACTGCTGCATCTGGTTTAAGCCCTGACATACGACACTTAATATCAAAAAATTTCTCTGCTCCCAAGTCAGCGCCAAAACCTGCTTCCGTTATACAGTAATCAGCAAGCTTGAGTCCTATTTTTGTTGCCATAACACTGTTACAGCCATGTGCAATATTGGCAAAAGGCCCGCCATGTACTAACGCAGGTGTATGTTCAAGTGTTTGAATAAGGTTAGGTTTAATAGCATCTTTTAATAAAGCTGCCATAGCACCTGTAGCCTGTATATCATCAGCCGTTACAGGCTTGTCTTCATAAGTATAAGCAACTATAATCTTGCCAAGACGTTGCTTTAAATCTTTCATATTTTCCGCAAGACATAGTATAGCCATAATTTCAGATGCAACAGTTATTACAAAATGGTCTTGCCTTACAACACCATCTGTCTTTTTGCCAAGTCCAACAACAATATTTCTTAATACTCTGTCATTCATATAAATACAGCGCTTCCACACAATTCTATCCGAGTCGATACCTAATATATTTCCCTGCTGTATATGATTATCAAGCAATGCAGCTAAAAGATTATTAGCAGATGTAATAGCATGAAAATCTCCTGTAAAATGTAGGTTTAAATCTTCCATTGGAACTACCTGTGCATATCCACCACCTGCTGCACCGCCCTTTATTCCAAAACAAGGCCCAAGTGATGGTTCTCTTAAGGCTATAACAGCTTTCTTTCCAAGCCTATTAAATGCTTCTCCAAGTCCGACACTCGTTGTAGTCTTTCCCTCACCTGCTGGTGTAGGATTAATGGCTGTCACAAGTATAAGCTTTCCATCATCATTATCTTTTACTCTTTCCCATATATCTGAAGAAATCTTTGCTTTATATTTTCCATAATATTCTAATTCATCTTCTTTAATATCAAGCTTTTCAGCAACTTCTCCAATAGGAGCAAGTCCAGCCTCTTGTGCTATTTGAATATCTGATTTCATACATTATCCTCCATTTTTACAAATACTTTTACTAATATATAGAATATGCGCTACATATTGCCTTTATCTTTTCTCTTACTTAATCAGCTTTGGTATAATAATCAATTGCAACGCCACACTCTACCTAACATTTACCCTCTGCACCGGATACAGTTAACCGTTCCGATTACAGAAGCTGTGAGCAACTCGTTAAGAGTATCTTTCCTTTAAACATTGTAGTGTTTTGATACAACAATAAGTACAGCGAGGAGTTTCCCACAAAAAACTGATGTGGGCGCTGTATATATTTTCTTATCAATAAATTTACTTCACTTGCTGATAAAGCAAGTGCAATTATATGCTTAATCAGGAAATCTCTTAAGATACCCTGCTGCTCACTATATTTATATTGCTTTTTAACATTACTAATAATAAGATTATCTGTTATAATCTGTAGCCTATGTAAAGCCTTATATCCCAAATTATACATAACAAATTTTCTCCAATTCTATATATTCAACAATACAGTTTTACTTTATTACTGCAATTTGTTAAAGTGGAAATATATTAAAAATGCGTACCAAAATCAAAATTTACATTCTGATTTCGATACGCCTCTGTCTTATCAACCTGAAAGATTTCCTTCTTCGGTGCTCCTTTGCTCTCCAGAGTTTCGTCAAAATCCGGTCCTTTTGCCTGAGAGTTTATTGCGACTGCCCCTTCGGCGTTATGCGTACTGCATACCCTCTCCCGAACTTGTCATCCGATTGGTTTGAAATTTTATGCGGTCATTTTATCATCTGATTTTTTTAATGTCAATCCCCATTTTTGAATTTTTTGTCATTTTTAATTTTTTAAACCATTTGTCAGAAAATTCTTTTTTTTATTATATTGACAAATTTTTAAAACGTTGATACCATCTAAGTGTAGCGAAGATGCCACTAATCAGTTAGGCATCTTCGTTTTTTTATTACTAAATAAGGAGGAATAATATTATCTTTTAGCAAAGGTGCTACTAACAAGTATGGCGACTTTGCTTTTTTGTTATAAAAAAGGAGGTTATTATATGGCTAATTCAATCAATCAAATTCTTACAAATGTAGACGATTTTGTATGGGGTGTACCCCTTATGGTTCTTATTCTTGCTGGCGGTATATTACTTACATTACGTCTAGGTATACTTCAAATAAGAAAACTTCCTCTTGCTTTAAAATATATGGTAAGCAATGATGAAGGCGGTAATGGTGAAATATCAAGCTTTGCAGCATTATGTACGGCATTAAGCGCAACTATTGGTACTGGTAATATAGTAGGTGTTGCTACTGCTGTTTGTGCAGGTGGGCCGGGTGCTTTATTTTGGATGATTGTAACTGCTTTCTTTGGAATGGCAACTAAATACTCAGAAGGTCTTTTAGCAATCAAGTATCGTGTAATAAATAAAGACGGTCACAGTTTAGGTGGCCCATTTTACTATATAGAACGTGGTATGGGAAAAAATTGGAAATTGCTTGCAAAGATATTTTCATTCTTTGGTGTATGCGTAGGTTTATTTGGAATAGGAACATTTAGTCAAGTAAATGGTATATCAAGAGCTATTAATGGTTTCTTTGATGCCGATAATTCGCACTGTGTTAATATTCCATTTTTCGGAGAATATTCATGGTCAGTTGTAATTGCATCTCTTGTTCTTACTGTCTGTGTAGCACTTGTTCTTATTGGTGGTGTCAAAAGAATAGCTAATGTAAGTCAAATAGTTGTTCCATTTATGGCTATATTATATGTTTTATTTGTAACTATACTTGTAATAACTAATATTTCTCAAGTTCCTGCTGCCCTTAAAATCATTGTAACATCTGCATTCTCACCTAAAGCTATAACTGGTGGTGCTGTCGGAAGTATGTTTGTAGCAATGCAAAAAGGTGTTGCAAGGGGTATTTTTTCCAATGAAGCGGGGCTTGGTAGCGCTCCTATAGCTGCCGCTGCTGCTCAAACAAAAGAACCAGTTCGTCAAGGTCTTGTAATTATGACGGGTACATTTGTAGATACAATAATTATATGTACTCTTACAGGACTTTCAATAGTTATAACTGGAGCTTGGCAGGTAGAAGGACTTCAAGGCGTTCAAGTTACGACTTATGCTTTTCAGAATGGTCTTCCTTTTCCTTCACAAGTATCTTCTTTCGTACTTATGCTATGCCTTGTATTTTTTGCTTTTACAACAATTCTTGGATGGGATTATTATAGTGAACGATGTCTTGAATACTTAAGTGATGGCAATATACGCCACATAAAAATATTTCGCTGGTTATATATATTAGCTGTATTTATCGGCCCATATATGACAGTAAGTGCCGTATGGACTATTGCTGATATCTTTAACGGATTAATGGCTATTCCTAACATGATTGCAATATTTGCATTAAATGGAGTCGTTGTTGCTGAAACAAGAAAGCTCTTTAAAGTTAAGGCTGATAACACAAAACGCGAAAAAATCTATGTACCATCGCCTGAAAAAGAAACTTCTGTCCAAAATATGTAAAATACATAATATATAATTATTAAAAAACAAATAGCTGTCGCATTAAGAAAATTTATACAAGATATAGAATTATTTACTAATTAAATATCTATACTTTGCATAAACTTTTCTTAGTGCGACAGCTTTGTTTTCCTTAATTATGTATTTTTTATATAAATAAGTGCAAAAACATAAACCACTTTATTTTTAGACACAAACTTTTTCTATAGTTTTGGCAGGTGTGCTTTATATTTCATAACAACTATAAAAAGCAAATAGCCACAAGAAACTCCAACACAGTTTAATATAATATCATCAACATCAAATGAACCTAACATACAAATAAATTACATAAACTCAATAATCAATATATAGACAATACAAACTAAAAATGTCTTATAATATTTTGCCATATGCTTAAAGCTCATTGGAAGTAAAATTCCAAAGGAACTTGCTCTATATCTGAGCTTCCGTTATCATGCACTGTAATTAATATTCTATTTATGCCAGACCATAAAAAAGTCCTTTTCATTTGTATCATTGTCTATATTTTCTGACTTAACAACAAAATGCTCTCTCTTATAAAAAGAAATAGCTTTAAAATTTTTCTGGTATACACTTAAACTCAACTTAGTTTTTGTTTTCTTCACATAATCTAATAACTGTTTTCCTATGCCTTTTGAACGCATATTTTTTTCAACAAATATTCCTTCAATATAATCTTCATTTAAGCCTATAAAACCGTCTATTTGTTTTGTAGCTTCATTTTCATGTACATATATTTCAGCCTGCGGAAGCATTTTCTTTACAAATTCAAAATTATCTATCCAATATTTTTCTGGAATAAAACTGTGAGCTTCTATATTTGAAGCAAGCCATATTTGCATAATTAATGATAAATTATCTTGTTTAAATTTTCGTATCATATGAAACCTCACATTCTCTCCACTATCCCAATAATCATCAAATGCAATGGATAAAATACATAGAAAAACCATTTAAAGAAAGCCTTTCCATTTTGCTTATATTTTCCACTGTAACAAAAGTTCAATACTAAAAATGCCATCACTACGCCTACAATATTAAGCATAGAATACAATAAGTTAGTAGTCACTGAATACACGCCTTGACCATCTAAATACTGAAATAACCAAAATATCACTACAAAAACACCTTGAAAGATAGGCTTTTTGTTTGGTAATTTATTTCCAAAATACAACAATAATGTTAATATCGGAGCAAGCAAAGGCCAGTCGCAATAAAAGCTCAAAATAAATGATATTATAATCACAACAGCCTTAGATACATTGCTACCCAGTTCTTCCAATGCCCATATAATCACAAAGCAAACGCAAAGCGAAAACATCATATTTAATCGACCACCGTTGTTAGTAAATGCAAATACATAAGGAAATTGTGACAATACACCAAAGATAAACAGCCTTAGAAAATATTTTTTTCTTGACCTTGTATACTTATAGCCATCTAATAGAAAGCTTATCATTACTACTCCTGTGAAATATCCTATACCACAAAATAAATTGTACTGCCAAGAAACTGTTTTCATAAACACTATCGCAATGTGGTTTAATGTCATCGTAAACATGGCAAGAAACTTTATTAAATTTCTATTCAAAAAAACATCTCCTTTGTATTTTGTGTTGTATCCTATAATATATATTCAAGCTGTCTTTCTTTTGTTTTCAATCCCATCTTTTCATAAAATTTTTCTGCGGAAGTATTTCCTGCCCATACATTGAGTGTCACTTCATAACAGCCCATTCTTTTTGCTTCACTCTTTACATATTCAAACAATCGTTCTCCTATATGCTGGCCTCTAGTACTTTTATCAACACATAAATCATCTATAAAAAGTGACTTGAACTGCACCATATTATTTGAAAATGGTTGCTCTTTTAACTGACAAAATGCGTATCCTACACACATATCATTTTCATTTACTGCAACATAAATTGGTTTCATTTCGTCTTTTATCATTTGTTCAAGCTCATCATTTGTGTATTTTGTAGTTCCTGGAATAAAAATATCAGGTCTTATGTCTGCGTGAATTTGAAGCACTTGACCTAATAATTCAATAATCTGCGGTATATCTTTTTTTTCTGCTCTTCTAATATTCATTTTACATTTTTCTATCTAATAAATTAAATTGTTAAAAAAGTGGCTTTTAATCTCACAGCAAACTATGAGAGTTTTCGCCACTTATTTATTAAGCTCTAGTTTAAATGTGTCCCTGCCGCATAAGCTGTTGACCATGCTATCTGTAGATTAAATCCACCAGTTACTGCATCTACATCTATTACTTCACCCACAAAATACACATTTTTCACAAGCTTCGACTCCATTGTAGTCGGATTAATCTGCTTTACACTTACACCACCTTGAGTAATTATCGCTTCATTAAAGCCCCTTAATCCCGTAAGTGTAAGTGTTAAGTTCTTAATAAGCTTTACAAGCGTCATTCTTTCCTGCTTAGTTATATCATGTATCTTCTTATCTGGTTCAATCTTACTAAGCTCTACAATTACTGGAATTAACTTTTTAGGTAAAAGTTTATCAAGTGAATTTTTAAAGCTCTTGTTTTTAAATTCTTCAAAATCTCTTAAAATTCTCTCATCAAGCTGTTGCTCATCTAAGGCTGGCTTTAAATCTATAACTAACTTTAAAGGTCTATTTTTTATAATCTTTGCCGCATAACTACTTGCACTAAGCACTGTAGGGCCACTTACACCAAAATGCGTAAATAACATTTCACCAAAATCAGAATATACTATTTTTTTGTCATCATAAATAGTGACATTGACATTTTTTAGACTAAGTCCTTGAAGGTCACGTTCCCACTCCTCTTTTACAATAAATGGAACTAGAGCAGGAAGTATTGGGGTCACTTCATGCCCTAGTGATTTTGCAAATCTATATCCATCACCTGTCGAACCAGTTGACTGATACGAATTACCGCCCGTAGCTATTATAAGCTTGTCAGCACTAACTGTTCTTTTTTTGTTATATGCGTCAGTAACCTTTACTGCGCTAAATCCCCCATTATTTGCAATAACTTCATCAACTTGTGTGTTAAGTTCAACCTTAACTCCTAATTGCTTCATACGGCGTGACAATGCACCAATAACGTCTGATGAATGGTCTGAGCTAGGAAATACTCGATTGCCCCTTTCTACCTTAAAATCAAGTCCCAATTCTCCAAAAAAGCCCATAGTGTCATAATTTGAAAAACCATTAAACGCACTGTATAAGAACTTTTTATTAGTTACTACACTGTTAAAAATATCTTCTGCATCACCTGCATTTGTAAAATTACATCTGCCCTTTCCTGTTATAAAAAGCTTTTTGCCTAATTTTTCATTTTTTTCAAATAATGTAACATTATGACCTTGTGATACAGCAGTTATTGCTGCCATCATTCCCGCAGCACCGCCACCTATAACAATTACATTTGCCATATATATACTCCTTATAATAATATTTTACTGCCAAGCAGATATTCACAATCTGCTTTTTGAATTATTCCTGACTAATCTCCACAGCAAGCTATGGAGTTTGCCACTTATTTATCACACTATCATTTACCATAAATTTATTAGAAAAAGCCTACACATTTCCTAAAATAAACTTACTTGTATTCTCAATCCACATGTATACAATATACATTTGTTACTTATTAGTGTTAAATACTATTTTAAAGAGTAACATATATCGACAACTTTATCAATTTATAAATCTTCTTTTTATTTGTTCAAACTTCTCCTTTGTTATAAGTGCGTCTTTATCTGTTGACTTAAATTTAACAATATAAGTCCATCTGCCATAAGGCTCGATTTTCTTAATATATGTTGTATTTATTATATAAGACTTGTGGCTTCTCATAAATACATCTGTTGGCAGACGATTTTCTAACTCACTAAGTGAAACAGAAGTGTTATAGATTTCACCATCAACTGTATAAATATATGTACTATTATCAGCTCTTTCTATCATTATAATATCGTGTACACTTATAAAATTAAGACTTTCCTTACCCTTTATTAAAAGCTGAGTTTTATCTTCTTTTTCTTGACTGCCTTTTTCATTCAATGTCGAATTATCACTAGAATTTTCATTTGCACTATCATTATTTGTGATACTGTCTTTACTTATCATTCGCTCAATTCTTTCAAGAGTATGATTAATTCTTTCAATGTTAAATGGTTTTATAAGATAATCAAACGCATACATTTCAAAAGCATTTGACATATATTCGGAGTGAGCTGTTGCAAATATTATCTTTGTATCTGGAGCTATTTGTGATATAACTTTTGCACAGTCTATACCACTACTTTTATTAATTTCAATATCCATAAATACAACTTGTGGCTTATACTCATTAAAGCCTAAAAGTCCATCAGTCATATTGTCACATTCATATACAACTTTAAAACTTTCTCTTTTTTCGATAACTTTTCTTAAAATAAGTCTTATATGTGGCTCATCTTCTACAAGCATAACATTAATTACCATTTACGCTTACTCCTAATTATTATTTTATCTTTTATGTCTTTTTTTACACATAGGTTCAGATAATACTTCTGACATAATAAATGCGTTTCTTAGTCGTTTTCTTTTGTATTCTTCTTTAGTTAGTTTATCATGTTCAAGTTTATTTAATTTACTTTTGTTAAGGTCTTGTTCACAAAAACAATTGTTCTCACACTCTTTATCTGCTTGTATATCAGCCTTTTTTTTAGCTTTTTTCTTATCTTTTTTCTTATTCTTCTTCTTTGAACTTGGTGCATCAAAAGCTTCTATATCAGAACTATTTGAACTAGCTTGATTAATATGACTACCTATATCATGTGAATTATTTTTTGATAAATTCTTATGCTTTTTACTATGCTTTACAACTCCTGATATAGTATCATCAATAACATCTGATATAATATTATTCAATCCACCGCCTAAATTAATCATTATTATCACCCTCTAAAATACTTCCAATATCAGAGTCGTCCTTTGCAATATTTTCACGCATCTTAGTATCTGCTTTGATATTCTGCATATCATAGTAATCCATAATTCCAAGTTTTCCTGTCTTTAAAGCATATGCCAACGCCTTTGGAACTTCTGCTTCTGCTTCAACAACATAAGCTCTCATTTCCTGCTCTTTTGCAACAGCCATTGCTCGTCTTTCTTCTGCTTTTGCCTGTGCAATATTTTTATCTGCTTCTGCTTGCAAGCTTTGTAAATGCGCACCAATATTACGTCCTACGTCAATATCTGCAATATCTATTGAAAGAATTTCAAATGCTGTACCAGAGTCAAGTCCCTTTGACAATACAAGTTTTGAAATATCATCAGGATTTTCAAGCACTTGCTTGTGTGAAGTTGAAGAACCAACTGTTGTTACAATACCTTCACCAATTCTTGCAAGTATTGTTGACTCTCCTGCACCACCGACAAGTCTTTCAAGGTTAGTTCTTACTGTCACTCTCGCCTTTACGAGAAGCTCGATACCGTCTTTTGCTACGGCTGAAATATTAGGTGTTTCAATAACTTTAGGATTAACACTCATTTTAACAGCTTCTAATACATCTCTACCTGCAAGGTCAATAGCTGCTGCCTTTTCAAATGGAAGCTCAATCCCTGCTCTTTCAGAAGCAATAAGTGCATCAACCACACCATCTACATTTCCACCTGCAAGGTAATGCGCTTCAAGCTGATTAGAGCTTATACTTATACCAGCCTTTGTCGCCTTAATCAAAGGCATTATAATTCTTGCTGGAACTACTCGTCTAAGTCGCATACCAATAAGGTTAAACACACTTACCCTTACACCTGCTGCCATTGATGATATCCACAAACCTAATGGCACAAATGTCAAAAACAGTACTAACAATACTAATACTATACCACCTGTTACTAATAAACCTACCATAATTATTACCCCTTTTCATATTTATTTTTATATAAAATAGTAATAGCTACTATTATATATCTACTATTGTTATATTTCTTTTACTACAAGTGAAGAATTGCTTATCTTGTATATTACAACTTTTTTATCTTTTTCAATAAATCTTCCGTCAGAAATCACATCAAATTCGACACCTTCAATTTTAACTCGCCCTGCTGGACGAAGTGCTGTTGTAGTAATTCCCTGTTTGCCAATAAGATATTCCAAATCAGTTGAACTTATGTAACCTGTTTCTTTTTCCTGTTTATCCTTTAACACGATAGGACTTTTGAATACCCCTTTAGATAAAAGAAATGTCATTATTACAACAAACACTGTAAGCAAAATAAGAATTATTGCTATTATCATTATTGCCTGTGTATAAGTATTTGCCGTAAGACTAACTCCTGCTACAAGACAACAACAACCTATTATCCCCGGTGCTCCAAACCCTGGAATTATCATTTCTATACCAATAAATATAAAAGCTACAACAAATAATATTATTCCCAGAATAAATAATCCGTTCATTTAATCCACCACCTTTTGGTTTCTTGTTTATAATTATTATATAATTCTTTTATAATAATTAAATACTTATTGCCTATAATATTCATATTTTTAGTTGAAATGTCATTTATAGCACTTTATTCTACAAAACCTTAGGTATCTTTATTTCAAATTCTGTTTTTTCTTTATCAGAAGAAAGCTCAATACTTCCACCATGCTCTATAACAATCTCTTTTACAATCGCAAGTCCAAACCCATGACCGCTTTCTTTTTTGCTTGAATAGCCTTGTTTAAATATCAACTCTCTTTTATTTTCTGCTATAGCTGGACCATTATTATATATACTAAAAATATACCAGTTTGGCTGTTCACTTATATGTATATGCACTTCTTTACTATTTGCATTATTACTTACGGCTGTAATTGCATTGTCAATTATATTGCCTAATATTTTACAAATATCCCACTGTTCCATACTTATCTTTGATAAATCCGATGATACTTCAACAAATAATTGAACTTCTTGCTTCTCTGCTTTTTCCATCTTAGAACTAAGCAAGGCATTAACTGCTGGCTTTGATGTTTTTAAAGCCTTTCCCACCTTTGCTATATCTGCATAAACAGGCCTTAAATACTTTACAGCTTCTTCATATTCTTCAAGCTCTAACAAGCCATACACAACCTGCATTTCGTTAAGATACTCATGTCTTTGACTTCTAAGCCTTGAGTTAAGCTTCTCTAAATCTTCAAAGCTTTTCTTTATATCTTGATAGAATTTATCATATATCAGTGCTGTAAATATAATAAAAAGACTACACATCAAAAAGCCGAACATCACAACATACACCCAACTACTAATCCCCTCAAACATACTAATCCCCGCCCCAATCCAAAACCATATACTCAAAAAAAATTCAATATATCCAGTATACAAAATCTTCCTAACAATATTCTTTCTCATCTTTCTCACCCTACTCTATAAACTTTCAACTAAACACTATCCTAATAAAAACCAATCTTCATATCAAATTAAATTTTGATATTTTACATTATAATTATATTTCATAAAATACTGCCTCAACCT
>OOAK01001433.1_pt1 | contig 15703 bp, 14 predicted proteins | sample 1671811 | NCBI WGS metagenome assembly OOAK01 (sample SAMN06348195, study PRJEB24527) | human gut metagenome | biome: human gut; feature: ankylosing spondylitis patient; material: feces | host: Homo sapiens | place: China | collected 2015-10 | reverse complement strand
GCGAATAAAGGCGGGCGAACGCTGTTCGCCCCTACCGCCATTTGTGGGGTTATCGGGGTTTGTGCAATAATTTTTAGTGGTTATGTTTCGCAATATTGTGTATATGTGTCGTATGGCATTTTGAAACAACGTGCCGAACTTTGTATGGTTATCGCAGGATTGGACAGGCAAACAGGTGCGGGATGTCGAGGGCGCCAGACCCTACATGGTTTGTAAAGTGCGGATAACACAAGTACAAATAAAAAATGCGAAACGAAAACCGTTCCGCATTGGTATCATATCAAATTATTTTTCCGCCGCATATCACCATGTCAGGTGATACCATTACATCAAGTGGGTCGCCGCTGAACAGGGTGAGGTCTGCGTCAAGCCCTGTCTTTACAGAGCCTACCCGGTCGGAAATGCCTGCTATCTCTGCCGCTGTGCAGGTGATAGCTTCAATGCCCTTTTCATAGTCAAGACCGTTCTTTACTGCGATTGCCGCTGACAAGGGCAGATATTCTATCGGCACTTCTGCATGGTCGGTGCAGATTGCTATCTTTATGCCGTGAGAAGAAAGTATGCCGGCATTGGCTGGGGTCAGATTTGCCATTTCAGGCTTGCATCTGTCGCATATTACAGGACCTATCACACAGCTTGCTTCTTCCTCTGCAAGCTCGTCAGCTATGATATGACCGTCAGTGCAGTGTATAAGTACATAGTCAAGCTCAAATTCTTTCGCTATCCTTATGGCGGTGAAAATATCGTCCGCCCTGTGACAGTGAAAATGCGCCTTGACTTCGCCTCTGAGAACAGGGAGCAGAGCCTCCGACTTCATGTCAAACTCAGGCATATCCTCCTCGCTTCCCATTGCACGCTCGACCGCTTCACCGTATTTCTGCGCCTTTATAAGCGCTTCTCTTATTATTCCTGCTACCGCCATTCGGGTGTAGGGGGCGTCCTCTTTGTCAGAATAGGTGAGTTTAGGGTTTTCACCCATTGAGAATTTCATTCCAACTGTGCCTACAAGCATTTTATCTATTCGCTTGCCATAGGTTTTTACTGCCGCAATACTGCCTGCGACTGGGTTTGCTGAGCCTGGGGATACAAGACAGCAAGTTACGCCTGCTTTTCTTGCAAGCTCAAAGGAATAGTCGATAGGGTTTATGCCGTCAACAATGCGGATATGAGCTGTGCATGGCTCGGATTCCTCGTTGAAATCCTCGCCCTCCATGCCTACGCCGCTTGTGGATAGTCCAAGATGTGTGTGAATGTCGATAAAACCAGGGTAAACTGTTCTGCCGTTGCCGTCTATGTCCTCGGCTGTGACAGCTTCGGGAGAGCCACTTTCTACAGCGGAAATAATGCCGTCTGTTATCTCCACCCAGCCGTTTTCAATAACACGTCTGTCGCTGTCCATGGTCTTTATTTTAACGTTGTAAATTTTCATATGCAGTTTTCACCATTCCTATTTGCCTGTTGAGCCAAATCCGCCTGCGCCACGCTCTGTATCGGAAAGCTCTGTTACTTCCTCTACTTCGGGAGTGAAAACAGGGGTTATCACAAGCTGTGCGATCCTGTCGCCACTGTTTATGGTGTAGTCCTTGTCTGAACTGTTGTGGAGAGCGCAGATAATCTCACCTCTGTAGTCCCAATCAACAACGCCAACGCAGTTTGCAGGGGCAATGCCGAACTTTGATGCAAGGGAGCTTCTGGCATAGATAAGAAGAACGCAGTTTTTCTCTCCCTGAACCTCGGCTGATATGCCTGTGTGTATCTTCTCGGTTTGACCTGCTTTTATGGTTACAGGTGCGTCTGTGCAGGCACAAAGGTCATAGCCTGCGCTAAATTCTGTTTGTCTTGCAGGGATAACTGCATTTTCCTTAAGCTTTTTTATAAGTAATCTCATTTTATAAAACTCCTCTGTAGTATAGGCCATTGGTGGCGTTTTCGGGCTTTGCACCCCTTTCGCCACTGTAGGCTTTTATTATTTCGTTTATCCTGTGGGCGTTCTCCTCATAGAAGTGAAGCTCCATATAGTCGGCATTGTCAAAATCCGTTAGCTTGTCTGCAAGGTACAAAATATCGGAATTTAGTATCTCTGCGCAATCTCTGCCCTTTGGACATCTCACCGGAAACTCTCTGCCTGTGCGGTCAAAAAGCTTGCCCTTGCAGTTTTTACAGCCCATATCGTTTCTTATAGGACAGTTTGCAGTGAGCATAAGGGGAAGTCTGCCGTATGCCACAAAGCCTATCTCAATGGGCTTCTTTAACTTTTCTATCTGCGACGCTTTAAGTTCAAAGGACACTGTGCAGTCTTTTGCACCAAGTTTTTTTACCTCGTCCAATGCGGCTGAGTTGCAGAGATTGAATGAATAGCCTGCATGAAGCTCAAAGCCAAGGTCATTCGCAATAAGGCAGTGGCCGATATTCATGGCGAGCATTTTTGTTATGCCTGCTTCTTTTGCGGCTGAAAGCTTTTCACACAGGGCTTTCTCGTCAAATGTGAAGCGTGGCATTATTATCATAAGCTTGCTTTTGTCTGACACGATCTTTACCGCTTCTGACGCTATCTCTATTGGCACACCCACAAGCTCTGCTTTGTTAAGGTCAACGACCTCAAGCTGAGAGAGTTTTGAGAGCATTATGCGGATCTTTTTGTGTTCATAGGCTTTTGGCAAGGCGGAGAAATCAGCAAGTGCTTTGTCGGTAAAATCTGCAGTATGGGTGAAAAAGTCTATACGCTTCTGGTCAAGCTTCTCTACCGCCTGCCGTCTTAGGTCATTAAGTGCGGAAGCTGGATAGGCAAGGTCTTTGCCTATGGCGGCTTCAAGTCCTCCGAACTCATATATGGTGTCCCCAAGCTTGGAGAGCTGTTTTTTTACATAGTCGCTGTCGCAGGCCTTTTTCAAGGCTTTTTGTGGTATATCGCCGTAAACGGTCACGGTGTTTCCCTCGCTGTCACGGAGAGAAAGCTCCGCCTGAGAACTTTCCTGAAGCTTTATGGTGAAAAAGGCTTTTGTGCGCTTTTCACATCTGCGGTAAAGCCCATGAAGTTCGGGAAGAATTTTGGCGGTGGCGGAAACGTCCTCTTTCTGCCTTGTGCCGAACATTTCTCTGCCTAATCTGCCATTGTAATAGCCGTCTGTAAATCCCCCGCGGGAAAAGACCGCTTCAAGGGCTTTCAGGTCATAAGGCTTGTTTTCGAGAGAATTTTTACAGCAGTTCACTGCCGCCGCAACATATTCGGGGCGCTTCATTCTGCCCTCTATTTTAAGAGAGGAAACTCCGTCCTTTTCGAGCCTTTGGAGCTTATCAACATAGGACATATCTTTCAGAGAGAGGGCGTAACGCTCCTGTCCCTTTGTTATCTTATCTCCCTGAGCAGGCAGTCTGCAAGCCTGAGCACAAAGTCCCCTGTTGGCACTTCTCGAACCTATCAACGCGCTCATATAGCACTGACCTGACACGGACATACAAAGTGCGCCGTGGACAAAGACCTCTGTTTCGATGCCAAGGGCGGTGAGGTCTTTTATGGCATGCTCGGGAAGCTCTCTTGACAGGACGGCTCTTGAAAAACCGAGTTTTTTAGCCATTTTCACACCGCTTTCGCTGTGGATGGTCATTTGGGTGGAGGCGTGATATTCAAGGTCGGGGCAGCATTCACGGCATATTTTCACAAGGGTCAGGTCTTGGGTGATAAGTCCGTCAACGCCAATTTCTGCGGCAAATTTGACGGCTTTTTTGCACTCTTCGAGCTGTTCGTCAAAGACAACAGTGTTTATCGCCTGATAGACCTTTACACCTCGCAGGTGACAGAGCCTTACGGCTTCTTTTAGCTGTTCATCTGTGAAATTGGCGGCATTTTGTCTGGCGGAGAATTTCTCTCCCCCGAGATAAACTGCGTCACAGCCGCTTCTAAGGGCGGCTTCGAGAGTTTCAAAAGAACCGCAGGGGGCAAGTATCTCAGCTTTGTGAGCCATTAATGGCTTCCTCCCTCGGGTCTGTAATTCACTGTGCCGACAAAATTGCCGTTGTTAGGCTGATTAGGGTGGACAGGTCTTTCAATAGCGTTCTTTATCTCCTGCGAAAGAAGCTCGTTTGCGTTTATAACTTCGTCCTCAGGCTCTCTTTTTACAACTGTGCGTGCTTCGAGCTGTTCTTCAAGGTCATGGACTTTTGCCTGAAGCTCTCTTATTTCTTTCTGAGCTTCGTCAGCCTGACTTCTTGCTCTGCCTGCGTCGTCAACATAGTCCTTTATCTGGGTGCGGATATTTTCGATATTCTGATTTGCCTTGCTAAGCTCGTCAAGACAATCAAGTGCTGTCAGCACTGCGGCGTCCTGAACGGAAAGGCTCGGGATAGCTTTCATCATGCCTTTTATCTTTGAATTTATCACCAACGCAAGTTTATTGGTATACTCCTGCGACTCTTCGGAAAGCAGATTGTATGTACGGTTATAAATATTTACTTTAAGCTTGTTTTTCATAGCTTTTGACCTCCCTTTATTTTCTTTGCTGTGAACTTGTATACTTAATTGTATTATACACTACTTTTTGAGAAAAATAAAGAGGGTAAAAAGAAGTTTTTTGTAAATACGCCCTTTGCGGTGGTTTTTGCTTGACATTTTTACAAATATGATATATAATTAATCATAGATTTTCTATAGGATTTATGAAAGGATCTGACGCTGATGAAAATATCCACAAAGGGAAGATATGCACTGAGGCTTATGCTTGACCTTGCTTTACATGAGCAGAGCGGATATGTGCCTATCAAAGTGATCGCTGAAAGACAAGACATCAGCGACAAGTATCTTGAACAGATAATATCCATTCTTGCAAGAGCGGGCTTTGTAAAGAGCGTTCGTGGTGCAGGGGGCGGATACAAGCTGGCAAAGTCGCCTGAGGAATACACCGTAGGAATGATACTTAGGCTCACAGAGGGAAGTCTTGCTCCTGTGGCTTGTCTGGAGGGGGAAGAAAATACCTGTCCACGTCAGGATAGCTGTGCAACGCTGATGGTATGGAAAAAGCTTTACGGTGCTATAAATGATGTTGTTGACGGCATTACCTTGCAGGACCTTGTAAATCAGGAAAATGCAAGGATAGATGATTACGTTATTTGATATTTTGTAGGGGCGGGCTTTGCTCGCCCGTTTTTTATGCGTTTTTTTGTGCGATTTTAAGCTGTCTGTTTGCAGAATGGAGTGGTCTTGCCTATGACCGCTCTTTTTTACGCCTTTTTATCTTCTACCTATAGCACAAAAGAAAGCCTATATGACAGCTTGGTTTTGTGCATAATTGATTTTGTCATGTTCTTGTAAAATTATTGTGGGATATGGTATTGCTTTGATGCACAAATGTGATGTTCGGATAGGACTTTTGGATTGTGCAAAAGATACAATCTGCGGTGGAAAAAGTGCGAAACTGAGGCATTTGCAAATCATAGTCTGGAGGTATAAAATAAGGATAGAAATTAATTTATCGGAGGAAAATATCATGAGCGAACAGTATGAACTTAATAAAAATCTTGCACAGATGTTAAAGGGCGGCGTTATAATGGACGTTACTACACCTGAGCAGGCTAAGATAGCTGAAGCGGCAGGAGCTTGCGCTGTTATGGCGCTGGAGCGTATCCCTGCTGACATAAGAGCCGCAGGCGGTGTTTCGAGAATGAGCGACCCTAAGATGATAAAGGGTATTCAGGAGGCTGTTTCTATCCCTGTTATGGCAAAGTGCAGGATAGGTCATTTTGCTGAGGCGCAGATACTCGAGGCTATAGAGATAGACTACATTGACGAGAGCGAAGTGCTTTCACCTGCTGACGACAAGTATCACATTGACAAGACGCAGTTCAAGGTGCCGTTCGTATGCGGTGCAAAGGACTTGGGCGAGGCTCTCAGACGAATAAGCGAGGGAGCGTCAATGATAAGAACAAAGGGCGAGCCCGGTACGGGCGATGTTGTTCAGGCTGTTCGCCACATGAGAATGATGATGAGCGAGATAAAAAGACTTACTTCAATGTCAAAGGACGAGCTTTATCAGGCTGCAAAGGACTTGAGAGTTGATTATCAGCTCGTTAAGTATGTTGCTGACAACGGCAGACTTCCTGTTGTAAACTTTGCGGCAGGCGGAGTTGCTACTCCTGCGGACGCTGCTCTTATGATGCAGCTTGGGGCAGAGGGCGTATTCGTAGGCTCAGGTATCTTCAAGTCAGGCGACCCTGAGAAGAGGGCAAGAGCTATCGTTCAGGCTGTGACAAATTACAATGATCCTAAGATGCTGGCTGAGCTTTCTGAAGATCTTGGCGAGGCTATGGTAGGTATCAACGAACAGGAGATCAAGCTGCTCATGGCAGAGAGAGGCAAGTAATATGAAGATCGGAGTTCTGGCTCTGCAAGGGGCATTTGCGGAACACGAAAAAGTTCTGACGGCTTTAGGAGCAGAGGTAAAAGAGATAAGGCAGCTTCGTGATTTTGATGACGGCTTTGACGGCATCATTATCCCAGGTGGCGAAAGCACTGTTATGGGAAAGCTGTTAAGAGAGCTTGGACTTTTTGAGCCTGTGAGCGAATACATCAAAAATGGCGGATACTGTTTCGGCACTTGTGCAGGGCTTATACTGCTTGCAGAAGAGGTATCCAATGATGACAGAAAGAATTTCTGCACACTGCCTGTGAGGGTAAAAAGAAACGCTTACGGCAGACAGCTTGGAAGCTTTTCATGCAAGGAAGATTTTGCGGGCAGGGAAATAACCCAGGTATTTATAAGAGCTCCTTATATCGAAAAGGTGCTTGATGATGAATGCCAGGTGCTTTCGCAGCACGAGGGCTTCATTACTGGGGTGAGATATAAAAATCAGCTTGCGGCGGCTTTTCACCCTGAGCTTACTGATGACAGGACAGTTCATCAATATTTTCTTGATATGATAAGCGGAAAATAAAGAATAATGGTGGGCGACCACAAATATTGCATTATATGTCTTTTCTCTGAAAATGGTGTAAAGGCATTGGTGCATTTGTGGGGATATTGCCAGAAACATTAAGTTCTACCAGAAATAACGGGACGCCAAATTTCTGTGAAACAGAAATTGCGCCGTTCTCCTACATGATATGATTTTTCGACAAATGGTAAAAAAATTAAATTGGAGTGATAATAATGAGTACAACAGTTCAGGTAAAAAATTCAACAAAGCATATTCAGCTTATTTGTGTGACAGGTCTTTTTGCGGCAATGATATATGTTCTTACGGCATGGCTTCACATTCCTACGGGTGCAGGCTACACACACGCAGGTGACGGACTTATTTATCTTGCGGCTTCAATGCTTCCTACGCCTTATGCAATGGCGGCAGGCGCTATCGGAGCAGGTCTTGCAGACGGACTTTCGGGCTTTGTGGTATGGCTCCCCGGAACTATCGTTATAAAGGCGATAACTGCTCTTTGCTTTTCAAGAAAGACAGAGAAGATAATCTGCGTGAGAAATCTTCTCGGCATTATCCCTGCACTTGTTATATGCGTGGTATGCTACAGTCTTTATGAGGGAATTTTTATGGCAGGCGGTTTTTCAAAGAGCGCTATAATCTCCGCTTTCGGTCAGACTCCTGCTTACTGCATACAGGTGCTTGCAAGCTCGATACTTTATATAGTGCTTGGTCTTGGTTTTGACAAGGCTGGGCTTAAAAAGAAGTTTTAACATTTGTTTGGATAATTTATTGGCATAAAAGCGTGATAAGCAAAGTGGACGACATCAGGTCGTCCCTACGCATTTTGGCAAAAGAAAAAGGGGCGGAAGTCAAATTCCGTCCCTTTAACGTTGTTTTTATGGAGAATGAAGTTACAAGCTATATCTTTGAATAGCCGAAGCTGTTTACCAAAGCGTCGACTTTCTGTCCTGATTTGCACATTGGGCATTCTGATGATGTATATGTCATGTAATCATGAATATCCTTTTCTGTGAAAAGGGCATGGATAGCAATGCCATTGTTCTCTTTGATAGCGGAGAATATGGAAGCTATTCCCACAAGATTGCCGTTATAGTATTTCAGGCAGTCGATAGCTCTGTTTATGCTCTTTCCTGTAGATGCGGAAGCGATAAGCAGAAGCACCTGCTTGCCCCATATTTTCTTCTGAGTGTTATCTCTGAATATCATCTGATTTACAGCGTTTAGCTCAGGTGTTACTACATTTACGTCTGCACCGCTGTTTATGCCGCTTTCGCCAAGGCTTTCAGCGAGAAAGGCACCGATGATCTCTGTGCCTTCAAGGCATATGATAGTGTCGATATGTGTTGAAACATAGGTGGCTGCCAATGCCTTTGCGGCTTCCTTTGCCATTTTATAACCAGTTTTAAGAGATGTTATATCTACATAATAATTGATATGCGAGTGGTTAGTTGCATAGTGACCCGGTATAACGCCTATCTGTATCTTGCTGTTGCCTGCTGCCTGTATAATTTGCATACGTTCTTCCAAAATAAAGACCTCCTTACAAGTAAAGTGTGAACAGTATGTTGCTATTCGTTATTATATCACATATGAGCAAGATTTTCAATGCTATTTTTGATGAATTTTGCTATATATTTTTGTGACAATACACAATTAATAAACTGATAAATCAAAATTTACAGCGATTTATTTGTAATTCGTGAGGTGTTGTGTATATTGTTGTGTAAACTAATGTATGATTTGTACAAAATTCTGCTTGTAATTTTATTGGAAAATGTGTATAATTGAATGAGGAAAACTTTAAGCAGCTCTGTGATAAAGCTTTGCTGTTGATTAATGGCGTATCGGAGGAGGTCTTTTTATATGAGGACGAGAAAGCTTTTGTCGGGGCTTGGGGCGACTGTGATGTCGCTTATGATGATAATACCGTGGGCGGTGTATGCGGACAGCCCTCAGGTGGAGGGGGTCATCAAGGCGCAGAAAAACTCCACCCAGAACACTGAGACCGATTGGGTGCTTTTCGGCTGTATCGGCGGCGGTGCGGTGGTAGTGCTTATAATGATAGGGCTTATGGCTAAGAAAAAATAATACATATTAGGGCGGCGTGGGCTGCCCTTTTTTTGTTGTTGGTGGTAGATGTAATAAACAGCAGAAACGGACGAACACTGTTTCGCCAAGAATGTCAAACAAGCGGGACGTCGAGGGCGCCGTCCCCTACAAGCAATGTAAATATGCTGTTTGTATGTAGGGGGGCGAATAGTGTGCGTGTGAGATTTTTTTGTTTGCAACTTTATTTGTTATTGCACGTCTTTATAGATAAGGGGAATTCTTATGAGTTTCTTAAAACAACGGCTTTATTTATTGACTTATACTCTTTTTATGGTATAATGTATACATAAAAAAGATAAGAACAAAAGACAACAGGACAGCAAGATAACAAAGAATAATACGCTCATGCTATACCCTTATGGGAAAAGTGAGGCGTTTTATCCGTCCGTCTGCTGTCAGGCGGATTTTTTATGCTGTTTTGGAAAAATCACAAACGGAGGTATTGCAATGACCACGAAAAAAAGGATATGCACTGTTATAATAGTGCTTGTTATCGTCTGCACAGTGTGTGTGGGAGGTTTTCTCGTATGGAAAAAGACCGGCAAGGGAGGCTCAAAAAGCTCACAGAAGGTATATGTGCAGAAGGTATCGTCGCTTAACACTGTGTCGGACTTCAAGCTTTCTAATCGCTCGTTCTTGGGCGTTGTTGAGGCGCAGGAGTCTGTGGACGTAAAGTATGACAGTTCAAAGACGGTGGACGAGATACTTGTTAAGAACGGTGACTCTGTTAAAAAGGGTGACAAGCTTCTTACATATGACGTTGAGGCTATAAACCTTCAGCTTGAGCAGGCTAAGCTTGAGGTGGAAAGGCTTCAGAACGAGATAGTTTCAAACAAGAATCAGATAGCTGAGCTTGAAAAGGCAAAGAAAAGCGCCGATCAGGACGCCGCTGTGTCATACACGACCCAGATCCTTTCTTTGCAGAGCGACAATGCCAAGAACGAATATGACATAAAGACTAAAAACGTTGAGATCAAAAAGCTGGAGGCTTCCACAAAGAACGCATATGTCACCGCTTCTATCGACGGAACTGTAAAGAACGTCAAGACGGCGGACAAGCTTCAGCAGGACGGCGGCGACGTTATAATGCAGATAACAGAAGAGGGCGACTACAGAATAAAGGGCAGATTCAACGAGCAGAACAGCAAAGATATTGCGCAGGGCGTTTCTGTTATCGTAAAGTCAAGGCTTGATGATTCCACTTGGAAGGGCGAGATAACTTCTGTTGACACAAGTCCGCAGAAAAATTCTGGTGAAGATATGTATATGTACAGCTACGGTTCAAGCGATGAGATGAGCCAGTCTTCAAACTATGCTTTCTATGTTAAGCCTGAGAGCTTTGACGGGCTTATGCTCGGTCAGCACGTTCTTATTGAGATAGACAACGGTCAGGGCAATTCTATACGCAAGACAGGCATTTGGCTCTATTCCGACTTTATCTGCAAGGACGGCAATAAGAACTATGTTTGGGCTAAGGACAAGGACGGAAAGATAGAAAAGAGATATGTTGAGATAGGTCAGAAGGACGAGGAGAACGGAGACTGCGAGATAAAGTCAGGTCTTGAAAAGGGCGACTTTATCGCATACCCTGACAAATCTATCGAGGAGGGCATGACGGCTACCACAAATGAGGCTGATGTGTCTGTTCCGCCTAATGACCTTGACCCGAACGACAACACGGACAGTGACGCTGATAACGAGGGCGGCGACAATGACATAGCTTATGACGGAAGTGATGAGGACGGCATGGCTATAGACGAGGATATGCTTGCAAGCATGACGGACGAGGAGATAGAAGAATACTTCAACAAGCTTTACGGTGAAGAGGAAAATGCAGAAAATGCAGACGGTGAGAATGCCGACGCTGCTGATGCTGACGCAGCTTTCGCTGAATAAGGAGGGCTTGCAATGGTATTTGAACTGAAAAATATCTACAAGGATTATTTGCAGGGCAAGGAAGCTGTGCCTGTGCTTAAGGATATTTCCCTTGACGTTTCAGAGGGGGAATATGTGGCGATAATGGGTCCGTCAGGCTCGGGAAAGTCTACGCTTATGAACATTATAGGCTGTCTTGACAAGCAGACAAAGGGAAGCTTTGTTTTTGACGGCTGTGACATTATGCAGGCAAAGGATAGGAAGCTTTCGGAGATAAGAAACAAGAAGATAGGTTTTGTGTTTCAGAACTTTAATCTGCTCCCTAGACAATCAGCACTTGAAAATGTGGAGCTTCCGCTGCTTTATGCGGGGGTAGGCAAAAGAGAAAGACGTCAGAGAGCAAAGGCGGCTCTTGAAAAGGTGGGGCTTGCAGAGAGAATGATGTTCAAGCCTACTCAGCTTTCAGGCGGTCAGAAGCAGAGGGTGGCTATTGCAAGGGCGATAGTCAACAATCCAAAGCTTCTTCTTGCAGACGAACCCACAGGCGCTCTTGACACAAAGTCGGGCGATCAGGTAATGGAGCTTTTCAAGGAGCTTAATGACGACGGTGTTACTATCGTTATGATAACACACGAGCCTGACATTGCAAGATGTGCAAAGAGGATAATGTATATCCGTGATGGCGAGCTTCATGGAGAAAAGGCAGGTGAGCAGGAATGAAGAAGATAATAATAACGCTCCTGTGCATTGCTATTCTCGGTGGAGGAGGATATGCGGGAGCAATGAAATATAAGAAAAATCAGGACAAGAAAACTGTTGTGGCGGTAGTTCCTGTTGACCTTATGGCGGAAAGTCCGGATGCGTATGAGTGGAACAACTCGACGAACATGGACGGGCAGATAGTTTCTCCCAACTCTCAGAAAGTTACTCTTGATAACGAGAAGCTTGTTAAAAAGGTGTTTGTGAAAAAGGGCGACACTGTGAAAAAGGGTGACACTATACTTGAATATGACATGACGGTGGTGGAGCTGGAGCTTTCACAGAAAGAAAATCAGGTAAAGGTCTGCGAGCAGAACATCAAAATGGCTGAAAAGGAGCTTGCTAAATACAAGCTTTTAAAGCCTTCTGAGGACGCACCGCCTGAGCCTGACCCTGAGCCGGAACCTGAACCGGAGCCGGAGCCAACACCGGAGCCTGAGCCTAAGCCGACACCTGAGCCTAAGCCTGTGGAAACCGTGGACGTTGTAAAGGCTTCTTTCCGTACGGAAAATGCAGGCACAAAGGACGATCCTTATATTATAAACTGCAACAGGAACACCAAGGTATCCAAAGGGTTTCTTGAAAGGATAAGGACAACGGGGACTTATGCGGAGCTTTGCGTTTATGATGATAACTCAAACTTCATATACAAGTGGATAGTCAACCGTGAAACAATTGGCAAAAAGGCTAGTGCAGAATGGACGGTTTCCCAGGGGATAACTGAGGACAAGGAAAAAGGTACACTTTCTCTTGACACTTCTGTGGAGCAGTTCGGCAGGTTCTCTATTGTTGTGCCTGCAGGCTCAAAAAGCAGTGCTGACGATAGCGATGATACTGATGATATCGACAACGGCGGTGATGTGGATATACCTGATGACGGTGATCTTGATGATAATGACGCCGGCGCAGATGTCACTCCTGCTGACCCGTCACAGACGGGCAATACAAGTTCAGGCTCTGAGGACTATATGTACAGCCGTGCAGAGATAAAGAAGATGATATCGGAAAAAGAGGACGAGATAAAGAAGCTGAAGCTTGACCTAAAGTCTGCAAAGCTTGATTACAATAACGCTTTGAAGAAAAAGACAGACGGCAAGGTAGTGGCTAATATCGACGGAGTTGTTAAAAAGATAGGCACTGTAGGCGACGCTGCCGCAGGGGGCGATAATTCGGACGATGGTGACGACAAAGACGATAAGGACATTACAGACAGCAGCACGGACTACAGCGGTGGCAGCTCTGATGATGACGCTTTCGCAATAATCGAGGGCGAGGGCGGAGTTTCCGTTACTTTTAAAGTGGGCGAGCTTAATCTTGACAAGGCGGCTGTGGGAAACACTGTTAAGGTGAACTCATACAACACGGGAATGAGCATTGACGCTGAGATAACAAAGATAAGCAGTGAGCCTGCGTCATACTCGGCATCCAACTGGGGCGATAATCCTAACAGCTCCACCTACACTGTAGAAGCTAAGCTCAGCGACAGCACGGATTTCAACGTGGGCGACTGGGTAGGCGTTTCATTTGTAAGCGACACAACTGCCAGTGACAGCGTTTATCTGCCTATACATTATGTAAGGCAGGAAAACGGAAACTACTATATAATGAAAGCCGACAAGGACGGCAGACTTGTGAAAAGCTACATAAAAACAGGCAAGATAATGTATGGCACTAATATCGAGGTCAAGGGCGGACTTTCTATGAAAGACAAGATATGCTTCCCATACGGCAAGGACGTCAAAGAGGGCGTAAGGACAAAGGAAACCACCGAAGTCCTTTCTCCTGAAAACTAAGGGGGGCGGATAATATGATAGAAAATATCAGACTTTCATTTAAGGGCATACTTTCACATAAGATACGCTCGTTTCTTACTATGCTTGGTATCATTATCGGTATTGCGGCTATCATTGCTATAGTTTCCACTATCAAGGGTACAAATGAGCAGATAAAGAACAATCTTATCGGCGCAGGAAACAACACTGTGAAGATCCAGCTTTCAAATGGCGACACTGTTTGCGACTTTTCTTATGAAGAGCCACCGTCTAATGTGGCAATGTTCACATCGGACACTAAAAAACGTATCAACGAGCTTAAAGAGGTGGAGTCAAGCACTTTTTACCGCACAAGAAACAATCCTGACAACCTGTTTTATCTTAACAAAAAAATGGATTCGTCAACTGTATACGGAGTAGACGAGGATTATTTTGACACTGTTGGATATGAGATAGTTGAGGGAAAGGGCTTTGTAAAGAGAAATTTCACCAAATTCGACAAGGTGGCAGTGGTAGACAAGACGCTTGCAGAGGGTCTTTTCCAGGGTGAAAGCCCTGTGGGAAAGGTCATAGATATAAGCGGCGAGCCTTTCACTGTAATAGGCGTGGCTGTGAAAAATTCAAGCTTTGAGCCTGTTATAAACTCAGTGGAGGACTACTACACATACAATCAGACATCAAGCGGACTTGTCTTTATTCCGACAAACGATTGGGGGATAGTTTTCCGCTATGACGAGCCTGAAAACTGTATCGTAAAGGCTGTGGACACGGATTCGATGACGAATGCGGGCAAAAAGTCGGCGGATATTCTTAACGAGAACGTTTCGACTGTAAAGGGTGAAAGCAAGGAAACCAGCGCTACTGTGGAATACAAGAGCGAGAGCCTGCTGGAACAGGCGAAGTCGCTTCAGGATTTGAGTTCATCTACCAATAAGATGCTTATATGGATAGCAAGTATCTCGCTGTTGGTAGGCGGTATAGGCGTAATGAACATTATGCTCGTGTCGGTAACAGAGAGAACGAGAGAGATAGGACTGAAAAAAGCACTGGGAGCAAGGAAAAAGAGAATACTTGCGCAGTTTCTGACAGAAGCGGCAGTGCTTACGAGCATAGGCGGAATGATCGGTGTGCTGACGGGCATAGGGCTTTCACAGGTAATAGCGAAGGTAGCGGAAGTGCCTGTGGCGATATCCTCGGCGTCAATAGTAGTGTCGGTGGTATTTTCAATGGTAGTTGGAATAGTATTTGGACTTATTCCGTCCATAAAGGCGGCGAAGCTCAATCCTATCGACGCTTTGAGATATGAATAAGGAGCTATAATAAAGCGGTGTCGGAGTGTAAAACTCTGACCCGCTTTTGTTTGCCTACACAGCTTTATGATAAATCAAACCTTAACGTTTCGATGTGGGGACGTCGGGGGCGCCGTCCCCTACATTTGGGTGCGGTGTTTATACAATGTAATAATCAGTAGGATCGTGAAAAAATGAAACGGGCGAACACTGTTCGCCCCTACAGTTGGTCTGTGCGGAAAACAAAAAAGCAGGCGGAGATCAATTCTCCGCCTGCTTTTTTGTGCAAATCAGAAAAGCGACTTCACCGCTTCACATATCTTCTCTGCTATATATGGATTGTTCATGGTGTAAAGGTGTATGCCGTCTACATCATTGGCGATGAGATCTACTATCTGCGATACCGCATAGGCTATGCCTGCATCTCTCATTGCTATCGGGTCGTTCTCGTATTTGTCCATTATCTTTAGAAACTTCTTCGGCAGGGTCGCATGACAAAGAGTGGTCATTCTAAGTATCTGCTTTTTGTTGGTCACAGGCATTATTCCTGCTTCGATAGGCACGTTTATACCTGCTATGGCTGTTTTTTCTCTGAAATCGTAAAATGTGCTGTTGTCAAAGAAAAGCTGGGTGATAAGCTGTGAACAGCCTGCGTCTACTTTATCTTTCAGGTGCTTTATATCATCTACTATGCTGTCGCACTCCGGGTGACATTCAGGATAGCATGCGCCTATTACGTTCATGTCGCTGTGTTCTTTTATGAAAGATACAAGGTCGGAAGCGTAGTGAAAATCACCTGCCGGATCAAAATCAGGGTTCCTGTCACCTCTCAAAGCAAGTATGTTCTCTATATTCGCAGACTTCATCTCTTCAAGCTGCTCTAATACTCGCTCCTTTGTCTGATAAAGGCATGGAAGATGTGCCACCGACTCTATCTTGTGGTGATTTTTTATAGCCGAGCATATGTCGATA
>OOAK01001420.1_pt1 | contig 15896 bp, 10 predicted proteins | sample 1671811 | NCBI WGS metagenome assembly OOAK01 (sample SAMN06348195, study PRJEB24527) | human gut metagenome | biome: human gut; feature: ankylosing spondylitis patient; material: feces | host: Homo sapiens | place: China | collected 2015-10 | reverse complement strand
ACAAGTTTAGTGCTGTCACCTATGTTATACAAGTTATTTACTGTCGTATTTTTCATTGAACCGATTAGTTGATATTCCGTATGAGTATTCACCTCACCGCTGTTGTACGCATTTTCTATCGTACCGCCAAGCTTGTAGCCTACTAATCCGCCACTGTAATTGTAACCGATTACCTTACCGGTATTATATACGTTAGTTATGTCACAAGCATAGTTGCAACCGATAATACCGCCGAAATAATTACCGTCTTCAGTACCTATTTGACCGTCATTATATGCTCTGTCAATCTTTCCGCATTCGCTTACACTTATATCCTTGCCGACAATTCCACCTACTGCAACTCCTCTTAAATAACTGTACATATCGTCATCTTTAAAAGGTGCAGATACATTTCCGTGGTTTGCGGCATATGTAATGTCGCCGTATGCAAGCTGACCGACAATTCCGCCTGCCTCTGCAAAGCTCTTGGAAGTAGCTGTAACCGTTCCGTTATTTGTAACATTTATAAGATTTCCGCTTACTCTGTTACTTCCCTTAAATTGAGCTCCAAGCTGACCTGTTATACCGCCAACATAAGCAAGACCTGTTATATCGGCGTTGTTTGTACAATTTATAATTAATCCGGCATTTATACCGGCGATTCCGCCGATATATTTTGCCGCATTAATGTATTCATTACCCTCAGCCTGTGCGTTTATTTGTCCGTTTACCGTAACATTTCTGACAGTTCCTTCTTTTCCTATAATTCCGAAAAGACCTTGACAATAAGTTTCGTAATGATTGTCGCCTTGCTTATTGTACTTTTTGGTTTCTATGAAAAGTCCGGAAATGCTGTGACCTTTTCCGTCAAATATACCGTTATATGCGGTGTCGTCATCTATACCGTAACCGTTATTATTGATATAATTATATCCGTTACCGATTGGTGTCCAATTTTGGTTTTCCAAGTCAATATCACTGTTTAATACTGCATTTGCTGTTCTGTCACCACCGTTTACTTTTTCGGCAAACCAAACCAAATCTTCCGCACTTTCAATCTGATAAGCACCGTTTATAAGTTCCGGTTCGTCGCTTGCAAATGCAGTGAAATTTACAGGTACAAAACTCGCAAGCATACATAAAGACAACAATATACTTGTAAATTTATTTTTTACGCTCATTTTTTTCTCCAATCTTTATACTATTTTATACTTAAATCAAGAGTATTTGAAATAGGTGCCAATGATGATATATTTCCGTTCCATGTTAAAATCTTGATTGTATATTCATCAGCTGAATCGGCAGATATTTCTTTAAATTCAACTTGATTTTCATTACCGGACTTTAAAGAAATTTCTTTAGGTTGTATTCCTATCAATTTGCCGTTTGAATCATATACGGCAGCCATAACACTTACTTTCTTTTCTTCTGTAAGATTACTGTTAAGTTTTACCGTTAATGTACCTGTTAGTTTTCCGTTTTCAACTTTTAATGTGTTTTGTTCTGTTGCAGATTGTACAGGTAAAGGTGTTGAAGTTACTGTTGGTGTTGCTGTTGGTGTTGCCGTCGGTGTCGCTGTTGGTGTTGCTGTTGGTGTTGTTTTCGGTTCTTCGCTCGGTACCAATGCGTTAATCAGATTATCTTCAAGTTCTGTTTGTATATTTTCATCAAAAAAATTCTCTAAAGCCGCTTGATATGCCGATTCTGCTTTTTTAGCGGTCTTTGGATCAGTTGCCAATGTTTCATAATAATCTGCTACCGCACCTACAAGCACGTCCTCAGCCGGTGATGTTAGATCTGAATTCCATCCGCCTTCATTAAAAACTAATCTTAAAACATCTCCTCTTACGAGGCTAGCCGACTCATAGGTGTATGAACTCAATCCGTTACCCATAGCATCATTATATAATGCTGACGGATAATCAAACGAAACTTCTTTGACGGAATTATCTATTTTAAAATCACTGAAAAATCCACTGCTGTTTGTATACTTCAATAGTGTAGTTGTAGGAGTCCAATCACTCATACACTCACCGTTATTCATATAATAATCAAGTACATATCCTATTGCGTCTGCTGCACTCTTAAATTCACTTCCAAAAGTTTTAAATTCTCCGCTGTAATCATAAAATCCGTTTGTATAAATCTTAATCGGGGTCATATATATCTCTTTTGTAGTGTCTTCAGCAAAGTGTTCAATATCAAAATAGAAATAATCTCCCGCTCCGTCTGTATCAGCCTGTACAACAAACGTTACAACACTGAATAACATCGCTACTGCTACAATTAAACTTAAAAATTTTTTCTTCATTAGTCTTTCACCTCATGTTTTATTTTTGACTTATTCTATAAGTCCGTATTTTATTTTAATTCTCTCAAGCTTTTCGAGCATAGGCTCTGCGGCCAAAAAGAGAAAAAACACTGTTGATACTGCGTGAATAAAATCAAACGGCATTCCCATTACGTATGATGACAGCACCATATTTATATTTATATTCGACTGCCACATTATAACAGACGCAGGATTCATTATTCCTCCGTATATAACAAATGTCGCTACAAAACCAAACAGGCACATATCTGTTTTTGTCTTGCGTAAAATGCCTTTTTGAAACATTATTCCCGCTAAGAAACCTATAATTCCGAATGAAAACATTTGCCATGGTGTCCACGGTCCTTGCCCGAAAAAGAAATTCGATACAAATGCCGTAATTGCTCCGACAAGAAATCCTGTTTCACCGCCGAATGCCACACCCGAAATTATCACTATTGCCGCAACAGGCTTGAACTGCGGCAGCATAAAAAACGCAGTACGTCCCGCTACGCCTATTGCACACAATGCACTTATTATAACCAATTCCCTTGCTTTAGGTTTACGGTTTTCAAACGCAAATCCAAAAGGAATCATTGTTTCCAATATAATAAGCAAGCTTATAAAATAATATTTTTTATCGCCGAGATAATATATCCCGATAAAAATTGTAAGCGGAATAAGAAATAATATTAACAATGTTGCTATTTTTGTTCTTTTTGATATTTTTCTTTTACTCTTTTCGTTCTGTATTAATTCTTTTCCGAGTTTTTTTCGCGGTATTAAATTTAACATTGCTACGGCAATAAATAATATACTTATCGTTTGTGCAACATAGTTCTTCCAATTATCGTAACGTCCGCAAAACAGGCATTGTGTCATCACAAATAAAATTACAAATACTATCCCTAATACAACATTGTGTACATTAAGTTTTTTATACTCTTTTTTGCCCTGCTTTATAACCGTTTTCTTTGGCAGTATATAATTCAGTTCATCATTCGTTTCAGTTAAATCTTCTGCTTCACCCCCCAATGCTCTTATTATGTCTTTGTCTAATACAGCATTTTCGATTATACCGTCAGCCATACGTTTTGCCGAAGTGGTATAAAAATTATTTTCCGCAAAGAACTTTCTCGGAGGAGCTTCACTGACAATCTTACCGTCAAAAAACATCGCACATATATCAGCATATTCAGCACAAAATTCTATGTCATGTGTTACCATTAACACAGTCATACCGTTCTTTTGCAAACTTTTGAGTATCGTTGCAAGTTTTCGTTTAAAGCAAGCGTCAAGTCCCTTTGTCGGTTCATCAAGCACCAACAAATCAGGTTTTCTTAAAAGCATTTTTGCAAGTGCCACTCTCTGCTGTTCACCACCTGACAAATCGTAAGGATGATTTTCAAGCAAATTATCAAGTTCACAAAGTTTTATTACATACTCAATCTCATTTTTCCTTTTTTCTTTTTCCACATCAAATACCGCGTCATACAACTCCTCAAGTACACTCTTTTTCAAAAATAAGCTCTGTGGATTTTGTGGCATCACCGCCACTTTGGTATCATCGTTTATAAACACCTTACCTCTATACGGCTTATTAATCTTTGAAATAACAGACAACGCAGTACTCTTTCCGACACCGTTACCGCCTACTATCGCATAAAATTCATTTTCGTGAACTTTAAATGACAAGCCTTTTAAAATATCATCCGAATTTTTCTCATATCTAAACCATACATCTTTTAATTCTAAAATCGGTTCGGTATTAATTCTGTTTTTTTCCGACTTGAATTCAAAATGCTCGTTAATCTGTTGTTTTTCCAACCATTTATGCCCGTCACGAATTGTTATAGGGCAATTACCCGAATTATTTCCCAAGGAATAATATATTTTTGTCGGTGTGGGTAATGCTGCAAACATACTGTTTTGTCTTAATTCCTCACCTATTTTATATGGTGTGTTTTCGTCTGCAATCTTGCCGTTCTCCATAACCACGACCTTATCGGATAAAGGAAATACTTCGCTCAAATTGTGTTCACTCAATATTATCGTCACGCCAAGTTCTGTATTAATCCTCTCAAGCATTGTAAAAAAGTCATGTGCCGATATTGGGTCTAATTGACTTGACGGCTCGTCAAGCAACAACAATGTCGGATTCATTACCATAACCGACGCTAAATTGAGAATTTGTTTTTGTCCGCCCGACAGATTGGCTACATTTTCATAAAACCAATTTTGTATTCCGAAAAATGACGCCATCTCCGCGGCTTTCGATCGAATTTCAGCCGAATTAATACCCAAACTTTCCAATCCGAATACAAGTTCGTGCCAAACCTTATCCGTAACAATTTGATTATCAGGATTTTGCATTACAAATCCGATATTTTCGGCTTGCTCTCTGTCCGACAAATCATATATACTTTTTCCGTCAAAGTATATTTCCCCACTTGTTTTACCGTGCGGTGTTAAAATCGGTTTTAAATGTCGTAGAAGTGTCGATTTTCCACATCCGGATTTACCGCAAACCGTAACAAATTCACCTTGATTTACCGTTAAATTTATATTGTTTAACGCCGTTTTTTTGCTATTAGGATATGAAAATATTAAATTTTTGATTTTAATTTTCTCCACTTTAATTCCTCCCATATCTCAATAATTATCGGCATTATACAAATCATAATGTACGATATAAAAATGCTTGTGCTGTAAAACGACATATCCGTACCACGCATAGACGGAAAATATCTGTAATTAATTTTCCCAAACAAAGCACCTATCAAAAAATATGTAATCGTAACCGCCAAATAAATTAAAGCAGTTACATCTCTTATGTCAAATATATAATTTGAGTAAGCCGTTCTACCTGTCAAACCGTAACCGCGACTTTTCATACTGTCGGAAGTATCTATTGCATTTTCCAAACTCCATGTTATAACCGCCGACAAAATTCTTATACTGTTTTTAACTCTTGCAAATACAGACCCCTCTGACGTATCTCTCCCCATACTTTTCTGTGCATTTGAAACTTCTTGTAACTGTTCTTTAAATTTCGGAACAAATCTGAATGTCATAGACAATATCAGCGAAAGTGACGGAATTATTCGTCCAAAAAGATAGATAAACTTATCACTTGTCATAATTTTATTAAAACAAGAAAACCAACAAATGACCGTTGCAACCATACTTGCCGCGACAATTCCGTATAGTATGGATTCCAACGTCAACGGATTTCCGCTCGGTAAATATGCAATTACAGTTACACCCTCGTGATTGAACGCAGGATTTATCAGTGCTGAAATCAACATAAGCGGTAATAACATCGCAATAAATTTCAACGCTTTTTTACCGTTTAAAATTATCGAATACATCACACTGCACAAAAGCGATGTCACAAGGCATATAGGATGTACGAATATCATTGAAAACACAATTACAGCTGTAAAATATATAAAATTAATCAACGGATGATATTTTGCAAATTCATTCATTATCTGTCTTATCTCCTATTCTCCGCCTGTTGCGGAATATCCGCCGACATCTATTCCTAAGTTGCAAGTATATACCCATTCGACTTTATCGCCTTGTTTCAGCTGGTAACGCGAACAGCCGTAATTTGGGAACCAGTCATTTACTTTATACATCCACCCCGATAATTCACCGCAGTCAAACTCATACAAATTGCCTATTCCCTCGATATATGCACTGTTATACATAGGAGTATTTTCAAATTCCATATGTATTTTGCTGTTTTTCATTTCGCGTTGCAATAGATCAAATACACTTTCGCCGTCATAAAATTCAACTGTCTGTTCTTTAAATATAACTCCGTCCGACGGCACTAATTCCCACTTTTCTTTATCAAGCCACGACATATTGTCGAGTATCGTATCACATCGTACCGCCAACGTGCACGTCAGTTCTTTGCTCTCTATTACTGCATCTTGCGGTTCGACAGGTACAGGTTTTCCCTCAGGTACAGGTTCTGTTTTATAGTCGTCTGTCCCTGTTGTTTCGTCAATATTCATTCCGTTGTTTTCGGAATATTCCAAATCGGGAGTATATATTTCTTCGTATGGTTCCCCTGCAATCTCTTCGGCTAATTCTATTTTTTCTTCTGCCGTCATTTGTTTGTCGGCTGTAGGCTTGTTTTGAAATTTTTCTGAGTTTTCGGCCGTCGGAGATGATGAGGGCGAATTTGTTGGTTCTACAGTCGATGTAGGACTTTCATCATTGTCATATACCTCATCAATTATAACCCTTTCCGTTACTTTCGGCGTCGGCTCAACATTCCAACCGCGCAATGACGGTGCATCTCCGCCCCACCAAAACGCAAATACCAATACAGCAATAATTATACTTCCTATAATTATGTGCCTTTTATATTTTTTCATTCAATATCTCCTGAAAATTATTACTTTCTAAGCAAAATCAAATTCATCATTACAAACTGTAAACTGTTTTTTATCACATTAATTTCATCTTGTGATATATTGCAGACATCGCTCATATCATAAAGCGAATTATCGCCGTTCATAAATCGTTTTAGCGACACCAAACTGTAAAAACATTGTTCTGTTGCCATTTGATTCGAACCGTCACCGTCGTATGTATGTTTAAAACCGTCGCCTATTGTATAGTACGACATTAAATTATCCGCTAAATTCTTGCCGTTCTTTTCAAAGCGTTCATCAAAAGGCGATATTCCGAGTTCACAAAGTGCAACAATGACTTGTGCGCAGCTTTCGGAATTTTCCGTACCCCAACTTGAATATCCTCCGTTTTCATTTTGACTTGCCGATAAAAAAGAAATTGCCTTGTTCACACAATTTGACACTTCGGAATTATCCGTATAATTTGAAAGTGCTTGCAGAGCCATTGCCGTAACATCAACATCACTCTCTCCACTGCCCAAAAGTGACCATCCACCGTCATCAAGCTGACTGTTTATAATCTTTTCAACATACATTTCTCTTGTTGCATGAATTTGTGCATCGGTATTGTACGGCATATCATACTGTCCGCAGTCAAGTGCAATCAATGCCCATATTGCACCGTTTATACCTTGCCAAGTAGTTTTTTCAAAATCTCCTAAAGGAAGTAATAAATTATATCCACCGACATTTTGAGGGTCTTTTCCGATTGATGTGAGTGCAGTTATAACTCTTGAATATTCGGTATATTTTTTGTTATGCAATACACCGCCACATTCTTTTACATAATTGACAACATTGTTGTAATAATTCTCATAATAGCCGACAGGTATATCACCGCCATTTCTGCTCAGTCCCATTATCAGCCACTCACCGCCTATCGATGATACGGTAGGAGTTTGCGAATTATCATATAAATATTTTTCCGTATCACTTATGACGCTGTTTATATCGTCAATACTTACCGCAAAAGCATTTGCAGATGAAATCAAAACAAACGATAAAATTAAAGATATTATTTTTTTCATTAATACGCTCCGTTTCTGTAAAATCAAATAAAAAAAGCTGTGATAATTTTTTCAAATTATCACAGCAGAGTTTTCCTGTGTATATCACATATCGGCACGCAAACAACACGCTTAATACATTTATATAAGCGCACGATACTACTGCTCCTATATTGACAACATCAATAAGTACGGAGCAGTATCAAAGCAGGTCTTCTGACTCGTATTATATAAAGCAAGCTTAACATTTTTATATTCGCCTTCTCAGTTTCCCAATGACTGACTTTCATCAAAAAATATAAAAACTTCAATACATACAGCGACTGTTATCGTTCGGGATTCTCACCCGATTCCCTTTTCACCAACTATACCCATACAATATAGCCGACACTTTGTGTGATTATTCATTTTTTAGTATTATATCATCAAAAATATGTACCGTCAATGTGCTATATTACTAAAGTTATACTTGACATTCACATATTTTATACCTTATAACACAAAAAATGCGACACCTAAAAGCATCGCATTTTTGAATTACATTATGAATTTTGTTTTGTATAGTTAAGAAGTCCGCCTGCGTAAAGCATTTCTTTTTGACGGTCTGACAAATCTGCATTAACCTCAAAATCAAAGCCTTTTGTTACGTTTGTCACCTTAATAACTTTACCGTTGGCAATTTGCTTACCGATATTTTCAATCTTCAATTCGTCCATTTGGTCAATCTTATCGTAATCCGATTCATTTGCAAATGTTAGCGGCACGATACCGGCATTAATAAGATTAGCCATATGAATTCTTGCAAATGACTTAACGATAACTGCCTTAACACCCAAATACAACGGTGCAAGTGCAGCGTGTTCTCTTGAAGAACCCTGTCCGTAGTTTGAACCGCCGACTATTATACTCTTACCAAGTTCAAGTGCTCTGTCGTGGAACTTTTCGTCACATACAGCGAAACAGAATTCCGAAATCTTAGGAATATTTGAACGCAACGGCAAAATCTTTGCACCGGCAGGCATAATATGGTCTGTTGTAATATTATCGCCGACCTTTAGCGAGCATTTTGCGTCTATTGTTTCAGCTAACGGCTCTGATACAGGGAAAGGCTTAATATTAGGACCTCTAAGCACTTCAATACTGTCCATATCCTTTTCATCTGCCGGAGGAACTATCATATTATCGTTTATAGTGAACTTTTCAGGCAATGTTATATCAGCCGCGTTACCAAGTGTTCTTGGATCTGTAAATACACCTGTAAGAGCTGAAATAGCAGCTGTTTCAGGTGATACAAGATAAATCTGACCGTCTTTTGTACCACTTCTGCCTTCAAAGTTTCTGTTAAACGTTCTTAGTGAAATACCCTTTGAATTAGGTGACTGTCCCATACCTATACAAGGACCGCAAGCACTTTCCAGTATTCTTGCACCTGCGTCAATCATAATAGCCAAAGCACCGTTATTTGCAAGCATATTCAAAACCTGCTTTGAACCCGGAGCGATTGCAAGAGAAACATCAGGATTAACAGTCTTACCTTTTAGAATATGTGCAACTTTCATCATATCAAGAAGTGATGAATTTGTACATGAACCGATACAAACTTGGTCAATCTTCATACCACTAAGCTCGCTTACCGACTTAACATTATCAGGTGAATGAGGGCAAGCTGCAAGCGGTTCAAGTTTGCTAAGGTCTATATTAACTTCTTCGTCATATACAGCGTCTGCGTCTGCACATAGAGGTGTGTATGCCTCTTCTCTGCCTTGCGCTTTCAAGAATTCATGTGTTATTTCGTCTGATGGGAATATTGATGTTGTTGCACCAAGTTCCGCACCCATATTTGTAATAGTTGCTCTTTCGGGAACTGATAAAGTTTTAACACCTTCACCGCAGTATTCGATAACTTTGCCTACACCGCCCTTAACAGAAAGACGCTTTAGAACTTCCAAAATTACATCTTTTGCGGCAACCCACGGTTGAAGTTTGCCTGTAAGATTTACCTTAACGACTTTCGGGCAAGTAATGTAATATGTACCTCCGCCCATTGCAACAGCAACGTCCATACCGCCGGCACCTATGGCAATCATTCCTATACCGCCGCCTGTCGGTGTATGGCTGTCCGAACCGATAAGTGTTTTACCCGGAATACCGAAACGCTCAAGATGTACTTGGTGACAAATACCGTTACCGGGTCTTGAGAAGTAAATTCCGTGTTTTTTACAGACACTGCCGATAAATCTATGGTCATCAGCATTTTCAAAACCATTCTGCAATGTATTATGGTCAATATATGCAACAGAACGCTCTGTTTTTACTCTTGGCACACCCATAGCCTCAAACTCAAGATATGCCATTGTACCTGTTGCGTCCTGTGTAAGGGTCTGGTCAATTCTAATTCCGATTTCACTGCCTTTTACCATCTCACCTTCAACAAGATGTGCAGACAGTATTTTTTCTGTTAATGTTTGTCCCATAACAACTTCCTCCGTAAACTCATTTTTCTATATTATTTTAATACAAATCCTATGTATTTGTCAAGTCATACACACCTTTTATTTAAAACCGCATATTATAAAGCGGAGGTGTTTTAGATATGATGGATATATGTTTTATTGCATTGTTTACCGTGTTTTGTACTATGGGAATATACTTCTTTGTAAAAGAAATTACATCGGCACTTTTGAAAAACCATATTAAAACGAAAATTCTTCTTGAAGTACATAATTCCGATATTAATATTGAAGGTCAGATACGTTCGATTATTTCGGCAAATCCCGAAAGTGATATATTGATAAGCGATAAAAGTGAGAATGACGAAATAGGTATGATTCTTCATAAAATGTCCGCTGATAATTCGTGTATAATTTTAGACAACGTAAAAAGCTCCCAAAAATAAATTTTGGGAGCTTTTTAAATTATTTATCTTCGTTTTTTGCTATTTCTTTTATTGATGTTACAAGTCCTGCAAGTCCTTGTATTTCCGACGGTATAATTATCTTTGTAGCCTTGCCGTCAGCGGCTTTTTCAAAACTTTCAAGTGCCTTTATTGCAATATACGGTTCACTCGGCTTTGAGTCGTTAATTCTTCTGATACCTTCGGCAACGGCTGTCTGTACTGCGATAATTGCTTCAGCCTCACCTTCCGCCTCTTTAATAGCGGCTTGTTTTTTAGCCTCTGCACGAAGTATTGCAGACTCTTTTTCACCCTCTGCCAAAAGAATTGCAGACTTCTTTTCACCCTCTGCACGAAGTATTGATTCACGTCTTTCTCTTTCGGCTTTCATCTGACGTTCCATTGCGTCTTGAATTTCAGCAGGAGGCATAATATTTTTAAGTTCAACTCTGTTAATCTTAATACCCCATGGGTCAGTTGCCTCGTCAAGAATTGCACGCATTTTTGTGTTTACAGTATCACGAGATGTCAATGTTTCATCAAGTTCAAGATCGCCTATAATATTTCTTAATGTTGTTGCAGTAAGATTTTCAATAGCCATCATAGGTCTTTCAACACCATATGCAAACAATTTCGGGTCGGTTATTTGATAATAAACAACCGTATCAATCTGCATTGTTACGTTATCCTTTGTTATAACAGGTTGCGGTGGAAAGTCAACAACGTGTTCCTTTAAATTAACTTTCTTCGCAATTCTGTCTATAAACGGCACTTTAAAATGAAGTCCGACACCCCATGTTGCATAGTAACCGCCAAGACGTTCAATAATGTATGAATGTGCCTGTGGAACTATTTTGATATTTGCTACAATAATCACCAATATAATGATTAATAAAAGTATAATTGCTAATGGCATTTTAATCATCCTTTCTCTTTACAATAAGTTTTACACCCTCAATTTTTTCAATAACAGCCGTTTCACCTTTGAGTACATGAGAGTTGTCTATACTTCTTACAGTCCAGACTTTTCCGTCAACTTTGCCCTCTCCCAAGCCTCTGATATTATCGACATCGCTCGTTATCAAAACCTCTTTACCAACCAAACTTTGAGCATTTGTTTCAACATTTCTCGGTTTGAAAAATTTCATTGAAATCGGTCGTAAACACAGTATACAAATAAATGATACCGCAATAAACACAGCCATTTGAACATAGAAATTTACACCTGAAAATGCCGCAATCATTCCGCCTAATGCACCGATTGCAAACCAAATGCTGACAAGCTGATAAGTAACTGTCTCAAGAATAATAAACGCTATTATTCCCAAAATCCATATTACAGCCTGTTCCATAACTATAACCTCCCTCTATTTCATTATATATTAAAAGTTATAAACTTACAATAGTTTTTCAAAAATATTTTTCACATATGTTTTTCTTTTACATATTATATATTAAAAGATTACAGAGGTGGGATATATGCTTAATTGTTGTATGAGAGGTTGTTCAAAGGCAGTTGGGCTGACGGCTTTGTCATTTTGTGCAGGTGTGATAGCGGGAGCATTTCTTCCTATGGCTATTATTGCGGTAATCGAAATGATTTTTCTTCTGCTTTTTGGGTATTTGTGTTTGTTTAAATGGTAGAAAGGAGTAGGTAAAAATGAAAATCGTTGTCGTAAAAATGCCAAAATGTCTTAGAGGTATCGTTAAAACAATTTTTAAGATGTAGTACATAGAAAAAGGAAAGTACCTTAATACTTTCCTTTTTCTGTATTATAAATTATATACTGTATCATAATCCGCCATATTGTCAAGTTTGTTTGCTATTTCCGGACGCGAGTCGGTTCTATTGTCGGAGCAACTGCTGTATTCTTTGTGATTGTAACTGTTTGTATGCTTTCTTTCCAATCCACATTAAATTTAAAACTTTACACAATAAATCTTATCTGCAACAATATTTCTGTATTTTTATTTGTCTGTGTTGTCATTAAATACTCCAAGCTCCATTGTAATCTCCAAATTTTAGTTTATCACAAAAATAAACAAAGGCAATCCGAAAATTCCGAATTGCCTTTAACTTAATATTTTATTTTACCAAATATTCACTCTGTCCTCAGGAGCGACATACATACCGTCATTTTCCTTTATGCCAAATGTGTCATAAAATTTCTGGTCATTTACAATAGTACGATTTGTACGCAATTTATCAAGGCAATGAACATTTGTTTGAGAAATATATTGCATATATTCACGGCTTGAGCTTGACGCCCATGTTCTTGCTATTGATTTATATAATGCCTCGTAATTCGGATTATCAAGGTGAGAAACTATTTCCGTTATACAAGATACCGCACCCAAATCGGCTATATTTTCACTCAATGTCAGCTCGCCGTTCACAGCAATTCCCGGTGCCGCCTCTTCTCCGTCATAAAAAGCTTCAACATCCTTGCAAAGTTTTGAAAATGCACTGTAATCTTCTTCTGTCCACCAGTCAGTCGCATTACCGTTTTCGTCAAATTTAGCACCGTTATTGTCAAATGCGTGTGTAATTTCATGTGCAATAATATATCCGATACCACCTAAATTTTCTTCATATGACGCGTTTACATCATATATTGGTGCTTGCAATATTCCAGCCGGGAATGTTATACTGTTTGCCAATGAGTCATACATTGCATTAACTGTATAAACAGCCATGCCCCAATCATTTTTATCTATCGGTTCGTCTTGATGTTCAATCAAATTTTTCACCTGTTCTTTGGAGACTGCAAGCATATTTTCAAAATAACTTCCGCCGTCTGCAGCTGATTTAATTTCAACATCGTCCATATATGACTGAACATCTTCCGGATAACCTACATTAATTTGCATTGTATCAAGTTTTTTCAATGCCTTTTCCTTTGTGGTATCGCTCATCCATGTAAGCTTTTCAATCCTTGTTCTGTATACATCTATTATGTCACTTATCATTTTCTCAACATTTTGTTTTGCCTCTTTGCTGAAATAATTTTGAGCATATAATTCGCCAAGATAGTCATACATAACGTTTTCTATTGTTATAGTTGCTTTTTCCTCCGCGTTATAACTTCCCTCTGTTCCGTAAAACGCATTTTGGAAATCGGTTGACACTTGTGTAAATTCTTCATTTAACGTTTCGCCCCAACCCAACAATACTATAAGTTTGGCTCTTGTCTTTAAAACATCAATATTGTCTTTGTTATAAAGTTCTCCGTTTTTCTCCATCAAGCCTACGTCCGAAACAAGGATTTTACCGTTATACTTCAATTCCGAATCCTTTAATATTTTTGAAATATCCATATTCGGTACTGCTTTCTGCAATTCTTCCAATGTATACAGATTGTATATTTTGTCAACATCAGCATTATCCTGTGTATCAAGCATACTCTCGGCAAGCTGTTTTTCAAAATCAAAATATGCCTCTGAATGTTTTTGAGCGTTTTCTTTAGCTTCTCCGCTCAATACTAAATTTTCAGTCAAATAGTCTTTGTATGCTTTTATCTGCTCCGCATTGTCCGACATATATATGTCTTTCGGCAATATCGGTGCTATCATATAAAAATCCGGTATATTTTTTGTGTTGTCCTTAAAATCAGCCGTTACCGAAAAATCACCCAATGCCGATATACAAAGCTCCTTAATCAATTCACTGTTTATTTCGTTCAAATTCTTAATTGTCTTTGCTTCATCAATTTTATCAAGATACGGTTTTATTGGAGTAATGCCTGCTTTATTTCTTGATTCCGTATCTGTTATATTGTTGTATAAGTCAGCTATTTTCTGTTCTTTTGTACCTTTTGCGTGTGATTGGTTTATGATATTTGCCAGCAAATCATTTATTCGCTCTGTATTTGTATCATCTAAGCTGTATGCATTACCTGCAATCAATCTGCCGGGTTTTATTTCAAAATTGTTTAGTGCTTCTTTATTAACCGTTGCATAAAAATCGTCTTTTAAATTGCTGCCGAAAACCGCATATGTTCTTTTTATAAACAAATCCATTTGAGTGTCGGTTACATTTTCATCAGGTGAAAATACTCCCTCAGAAGTTCCTGCCACAATACCTGCGTCAAATACGTCCGCAAGTTCGGTTTCTGCCCACTTCGGTATGTCCGTAAAATCTTCTTTAGGTATTGCTATACGTTTTGTGTACTCGTTCAGTTCAGGCATTTTTCCAAAAGCACGCTTTAACATAACAAGTGCCTCTGCTCTTGTTACATTCCAATCTTCGTGAAGTTCGCCGTCCTCATATCCTTGTATAATATCCTCTTTCTTCACATTCGGGTTATAATCGTCTGCCGCAATCAATAACATATCCGCAACCTGACCTCTTGTTACATATTGGTCTTTAGCCGATACGACATACATACTGCCAACAGCTATTGACAATGCCAATAGTCCCGAAACTACCTTTTTAATTTTCATCCTTTACCCCTCCGTTTTATACTTTTCAATCCAATATTCATCATCAACATTTGTCATTTTTCTTTTTAAATGCAATTTTGAAAACATCGTATATAACATTTTAACTTTTAATGACATAGTGACCTTTTCGGAAGTCTTATTTATTTTTCTTGCTGTTTTATCAAGTTTTTTCAAAAGCGAATTTTTAAATTTATCGGGCATATTGTCCCAAAAATATCCCCAAACCCCTTGACAGACAGAATAAGTTCTTGCGACTCCCCAATAATCCATACTGTCCTTTATATCTTTAACCGTTGCTTTTAAGCCTCCGCCGCCTGCACTTGCAATTATAACAGCTCGTTTCTTCAGCATTTTAAAATCGGGACGATGAACCAACCACCTGTATCCAAAATGGTCAAGAAAACTTTTAATTTGACCGGGAATATGACCTACATAAACAGGCGAACAGAATATAATAAGACTTGAATCATCGAATGCGTCTAATATAGGTTTCAAATATTTATATCCACCGCACTTTTCCTCGTCGCCTTTTATACACGCATAACATCCGCAACATATATGCGGCATATCCTCCGGCAAAGTAAATTCATAAACTTTATCAACATTTTCCAGCTTAGATATAAGATATTCAGCCGAATTATATGTAGTGCTGTTTTTTCGTTTATTGGAACGAATAAGTGTTATATTCATATTTTCCTCCGCAAAATTATTATATTATTTTATTCGGATAATCGGGAATAACAAGTGCGGCAATGATGTATGCCAAAATTCCTGTTCCAAAGAAAACTACAAGCACAACCCAAATTAATCTCACTATCGTTGAATCAATC
>OOAK01001371.1_pt1 | contig 16503 bp, 17 predicted proteins | sample 1671811 | NCBI WGS metagenome assembly OOAK01 (sample SAMN06348195, study PRJEB24527) | human gut metagenome | biome: human gut; feature: ankylosing spondylitis patient; material: feces | host: Homo sapiens | place: China | collected 2015-10 | reverse complement strand
CTTTGCGGTTTTACAGGTTTTCACATAATCTATTTGAAGTAGCACAATAGGTTAATTTATATTCATTGTACTAGTTACAATAGGTCTATACAATAATCCATACTTTCCTGGGCTTCTTTTTTAAGTGCCTCTAAATCATTCCCCTCATATTTTTGTATTTGATTCCACAGTTTAAGTGCTTCTGAAACATACGCTTTTTCTTGTGTTTTTCCATACAAACCAATATATGCTTTTGCCAAATTTCTAATTGTAAAATAATAATATCTATTACCTTTATCTATTTTCTCATAAATCACCTTCGCTTTCTCTGAATAATTTGCAGCCTTGTTATAATCAACATTTCCACTATCTTCTAGATAAAATTTGCCTAATTCGCGCAAAATACTCGCATAAGATATAGTTCCTTTTATATTTATATACTGTGTCTCAACAGAAATAATTGTTTTTTCAAATGAATCTTTAAGACATTCTTTAATTTTCTCTCTATTCTCTTTTTTGAAACGCAATAGCGGCAAAAGAATTCTTGCTTTTTGTGCATATATATATGGATGTGTTGATGTCTCTTCAATTTTTTTAAAATATTGATTAACAGAATCTAATGTATAATTTTTATTTTTATACCCTTTTTTATTAACTACTCTCCAAACATTAAAATGCGTATATGCTTCAAAAGCATCCACTATTGCCAATTCATCGATAAGGTTATTAGGTTGCCATTCTTTCAATATATTATCAATTTGTGGATTCCTTTCTCTACAATCTAACAATTTATTCTTTTTAATTGTCAGTTCTCTTTTATAATTAGAAATTTCATCCTGCTTTTCCATATATTCAATATTGTTAGGGCGAAATTTTATTAATAAATATGTCTTTGCAAATTCATTGATTTGCACTTCCTCACGTTGTGCCTCTAAGATTAACCCTGATATTAAAGCATTAACTACCTCATCCACCAACAGCATATCTGTATGACTCAATACCATTAATGAATATTTATCAATTGGTTCATCATACATAACCATTATTTGCAGTATCCTTTCAATGTCATCTTCTTGCTCTTTAAACTGATTGTAAATTTCATCAAAAGCATTCTTCGACATAAAGCTTACAATATTATTTACTGTCTCTGAACCAATCGACAATAGCTCTTTTTCAATAGTAGCCAATTCAATTCCTTGACTAAGGCGATGTAAAGATAAAACTAATACCAATGTATTACCTTTACTCAATTTTACTAATTTTTTCTTACTAATCTCATCTAGCTCTATCAATAGAGCATTTTCTTCTAAGTATTTATCAATAAACTCACATCCGTCTTTTTCATTAAATATTCTAATTTGTAATTGATAATTTGTGTCAATATGCTCTTCATTTCTAGACGTAATAATATATTGTATATTAGGGTTTGATTCATAAATAATAAAATCATTAATTTTAGCCTTTTCTACTTCCGACAAAGTTTCAAAATTATCAATTACGATTAACCCATTTTTTTCATAGCTAACAAGATCATCTGTTCCCAAATATCTCTTTATTTCTCGCTTAATATCTTGCAAAGAGCTTATTTGACTCTTCAATTTATAGCTATTAATCTTACCCACACTTTCTTCAATATCTAAAACTTCTTCCTTTGCAGAAAAGAAAAGAATAAAATCAAACCATTTCTTGGATCGTAAATTTTTATTATTATAATCTCTCAACATTTGCATTATAACTTCAATAACTAATGCTGATTTCCCCATTCCACCAAAGCCACTCACTAAAATATAGTGCATTCTTCCTAATCCCAATTCATTTCCCAGTAAATAATTTTTTAAAATACTAATCTCTTTGGTACGACATACAAATTTATTTTTTTGCTTAGGTATAGTTTTGAGATTATTAGTAATAGTAAGAGCATTATTCACAGAAATTGATAATGCATCTAGTACATTTTTCAATTCCTCTTTTGAAGCATACCAGAAAAATTTATCGTCAATAATTTCCATCAATATACTAATAAACTTGTTTACCTCTATATAATTCAAATCACTAATACTAGCTTCTGGATGAAATAAATTATTTCTAATCGTTCTATATTGCTCGGCTAAATACATATATTCTTCTCTACTAGAAAAACCCTGAACCATATTAGAAAACAACTCTGAACAAAAAATATATGTAATTGAAAGCAGTTCGGAAACCACTAAAAATGCATCTTTTTTATCTTCTTTAACATCAACTCGTTTATGATTTTGACATATTGTATTAGTGTCGCTTAATAATTTATATATCTTTTTAATTTCTTGCTCTTGAGCTAAATTATCTAATAACGATTTTATTCTCCCATTTAAAATAATTGAACTGCTCACATGGCTATTTCTTTTTCCATTTACTGCATTTCTATAACTATCAATTGTATTGTATTTATTTAGTATCGTTTCGGCTATATAACTTCTAAATCCAACCTCAAAATATTTAACTGCATCAGTAAGTAAACTGGTCTCTTCATTTGATAAATACATTACTCATTCCCCCTTACTTATATACATTACATACTCATTTTATCACTTGTCTATTGAGCAATCAACTTAAAATACAAATGATTCTTTTCCTTTCAGCAAGCACTGCCATTGTCATAACAAATGGCTCATTTTCAAACTCTTGCCCTATCCGGCAATGTTTGAAAACGACACAGGGATTTTCCCTGACCCTCTATTTTTTCTTTACTCTTGTAAGTTAATGTTCTTTAAAAATAGAACTTCCTATCCGACTTCATCACCAACCATAAACAAATTTCCGACATATAAAATTTAATGAGAAATAGGCAGCCAATTCACTCGCTGCCTACTTCTCATTAAACTTATATCCTACTCCCCATACCGTTTGAATATACATCGGATGTCCCGGATCGTCTTCAATTTTCTCTCGAATATGGCTGATATGACTCATAACGATATTGTAATCACCAGCATAAGGCTCATGCCAGACCATATCGTAAATCTGTTCTTTGTTAAATACTCTGCCTGGATTTTGTGCCAGTAATTGAAGAATTTCAAATTCCGTATAAGTTAATACGATTCTTCTGTTTCCCCTAATAACTTCCCGTTTCTCCAAGTCAATTATTATATCCTTATACCGCAATTCCGCTTTAAGATTTATTTCTTGAAATGTAAATTTTTCTCTTCCAGCATCCAAAACAGAAATAACAGAATCAATTAACTTTTCTTCATCGCCCTCAAACGATACCAGCAGTATTTTTCCGATAATCTCATCCCCTATCCTCTCATCATTTATTTTCTTTCCAAATTATCACTAACTATAAACCTGGTGTTTTATAAACTTCCTACGAGAAATAACCGAACCAAGTATCATAAGTATTACTGCTACAGGAACCGCCCATATTGCATAAAGCATACCATTTCCCATTTGTTCAACAGACATTATGGAAATATACTGTGAATAGTAAAGCGGCATTAATACAATAAGTCGATACAGTCCATTCGTTTCAGCGATTGGAAGCATAATCGGTATAATATAAACAGTAGCTGCAGCTACAAACGATATCATTTGATTTTTACAAACGGCAGATAAAATTAGTGTAATCCCTGTTACGCTAACTGCGCTCATAAATGCTAACAAAATTTGATACTTTAATACCGTTCCACAAGTAATATTAAACGGAATATAGCCTTCGGAAAATTCCATTGGAGCAAATAAAATGGAGCAATTCCAGCCATCTTTTCCATAGGCCATAAATGCAATTATCAGATTAAAGACAACGACTAAAATGGTTACTGTAATAGCAACACTCAAACTTGCTATCACTTTCGCCGTAGCACATTTTGTCTTTCCGTATCTGCTTGTCAAGATAATATTATCGACTCCACTATATTCACCGGAAAAAACGGGAGCAATCAACAAAACGATTACCAATGAGAGAAAAAGAAAAACTTTTATCATATTTCGGCTTGTACTAAGCCAACCATTTACATATCCAATATTTATTTCCTTATCGCCATATACATCCGCTACGCTTAATCCATTCCACTTCCCATCCATATCAGAAAAATGGGAAAAAGCCGCTGACTGTAAGGCATTTATATAAATATATTTTGCATTCAAACCATGCAAATCTTGAGTAATCTTAAATTCAGACATCATTTGCTGTACTTTCTCATCAGTTAAAATGCCCTCATACTCCGATGCAATTTTTTTGTCAATCGCAACAGCTGTTCTCCCAGTGCCCTCAGCACTTTTGCCATCAAATGCGTGCATACCTTGAAGTGTAGAAAAGAAAAGTCCCAAAGACAGTAGAAACACAGCCGCAAGAGAAATTATTGCAAGACGGTTCAGCAATATTTTTCGTAATTCAAACCTGATTAAATTTTTCATTCTTCATTCACTCCCTTAAAATAAAACAAGTACAAATCTTCCAATGTAGGCTTTACCTGTACTGCATTTTCCATAGGTTTACTCTCTGAAATCACTCTCAGCACCGTACATTCATTTTCAATGTTTCGCAAATTGCTGACATTCAGAGTTCCAGAATACTGCTCTGCATACCTGGTCGGTACCATAATTCCCAAACATAGCCTTCAATTTCTTCAGTAATTTCCTGCGGTCTTCCAAAATGAAGAACCCTGCCGGCTTTCATCATAATAATTTCTTCTGCAATAAATTCCACATCAGAAACAATGTGCGTAGACAAAATAACAATTCTGTCTTTGGAAAATGCACTGATCAGATTCCGGAAACGAACACGTTCTTTCGGATCAAGCCCCGCTGTAGGTTCATCTAAAATCAAAATACGTGGATTATTCAGCATTGCTTGTGCAATGCCTAAACGTTGTTTCATTCCACCGGAAAAGGTTTTAATTTTGCGATGACCCTCCTTTGACAAATCGACCGCCTCCAGCAATTCGCTTGTTTTATTCTTTGCCTGCTTTTCACTTAACCCTTTTAAGGTTGCAACATACATTAGAAAATCCCAAGCAGTAAACTCAGGATAGTATCTAAAATGCTGCGGCAAATATCCCAGCAAATTGCGGTATCTCTCTCCAAGAACGGATATATCCTTTCTATCCAAAGTAATTTTCCCAAAGGTGGGAGTCTGAATATTACAGAGCAAGCGCATAAGAGTAGTTTTTCCTGCGCCATTTGCACCAAGCAAACCATAAACTCCATTTGATAATGTAATATCCAAATGATCCACGGCTGTTTTGGGGCCATATTGTTTTGTCAGTTGGGTTACTTTAAGTTCCATATCGAAAACTCCTTTCATCATGGAGAACAAAAAATACTCCCCATGTATTTACATAGAGAGTATATCGCGCAATTTTCTACTTTTTATCTACAAATCAAGAGATTTGAAAAACGCAGTTGCATTTGCCCCAGTGGAACAGTTTTCAATTTTTAGATAGCCCCCGTGATGCTCACATAAGATTTTACAGATATAAAGCCCCAGTCCGAAATGCTCTCTGTGATTTTCTCCTGTGAAATATGGATTTGTCGCTTTGCATAAGGCCTCCTTTGAAAAGCCACATCCATCGTCTGAAACAGTAAGATAAAACCCTTCTTTGCTACATGTATAAGTTATTTTAATAGCTGATTTTGCATATCGCACTGCATTTGAAATCAAATTATTATTCACCTGTGAAACAAAAGAACAGTCAAGACAGATTGAAATATCTGTAATATTGTTCTGCACACAAATCTTTTTCCCGTTCTTCTCACAAAAAATCGTTGCACTATCAGCTAAAGTAATTACAAAATTTTTTATATCAGAATTATCACCTTGCGGTCTTGCATCCTCTAATCGGTGCAATTGGCTCATACTGTCAACATATCGTTCCAAACGAAAAATATGTTTTCCCATTGTTTCAGCGATATCCCTTGTTATAGAATCACTGCTTGATTGTAACATTTCATCATAGCCTTTTAATACCGTAAGTGGAGTACGCAAATCATGAGCAAAAGCAGCATTAAGTTGTTTTCGTTCTTCCATCTGTCTCCACATTTCAGAAAAATTGCTTTCAAGCGTGGAACGCATAATTTCAAAAGAAACACAGAGTTGTCCTAATTCATCTTTGGAATGATAATCTACTCGGAAATCTAAATCATTGTTTGCTATGTTTTCCAAAGCAACTCTTAACTTTATAAGAGGTTCCTTCAACTTATTACGGTAAAATAGCAACGACGCTGCAATAATGCATAGTGCAGAGTATATAGGTGCAGCTACAATCGGCACAATTTCCAACACAGAAAGTAATCTTTCATCCTTTTCGCTTAATGGTGTTTTTTGTTTTGAAATATAAGTGCCCTCACCCAATCTTTCTCCATTCTCATTTGTTAAATAATACTTTTCACCTGCTGGTGGATATGATCCGTTAATTTCTTGTTCAGCCCGATAACATAAAACAGATGTTATTGTACTTAACGCAATAGCTAAAATAACAAATACAGAAATATAAAGTATTATGCTTTTTCTCAATGACAAATCACGCCAGAAACTCTTTATTTTATCCATTTATAACCACACCCCCAGACAGTCTCAATATATCCCTTTTCCGTAAATGCAGCAATTTTCGTCCGTATTCTACGGATATGTTCAGCTACCACACTACTGTCGCCCTCGCTGTCATACCCCCAAATCTTTTCATAAATACGTTCTCTATCAAAGACCTGTCCGGAATTTACGGACAACAATTCAACAATATCAAATTCCTTTTTTGCAAGAGAAATTTTGTTCCCCTTATAAAAAAGTGTCTTCGACACTTCAGCTCCCCTGCCCCTCATTCATGAGGGGATAAGGGGTTTCTTTTTTATTTAAAATACTTCATAATGGTTCTATGAATATACTACAAAAAATTTTCAAAGAACATTATGAAGAAATGATCTATCTCCAGCATCCTCGTGACTCCGTTATCGAAAATGTTGATAAAATGATCAATTGTGGGAATCCCTCTTTTGGTGGTGCTATGTACGGTTGTGGACACTGCGGTAATCTTAAATTTGTCCCCTTTCGATGCAAAAGTCGTTTTTGCCCGACCTGCGGCAATAAATACTCCATTGACCGCACTACTTCTATGTCCTTTAAGATCATAAAAACTCCTCATAGACATTGTGTTTTCACCATTGCCGAAGAACTCCGCCCTTTTTTCTTAAAAGACCGTTCCCTTTTAAACTGCCTTTTTTCAGCCGTCAACAGTGTAATCTCCCGTATGTTTTTCAAGATCAATAAATCTCAGCGTTTTACCCCTGGTTTTATCTGTGTCCTTCACACTTTTGGACGTGATCTTAAATGGAATCCCCACATTCACTGTCTTCTCTCTGAAGGCGGTGCTGGAGCCTCTATACCCTGGCGCAAGGTTGACCATTTTAACTACCGACTCCTTCGTGATTCTTTTCAGACCGCTCTTTTAAGTGAACTTCACTCCAGACTTGGAGACTCCTTTAAAAAAGTGAAATCCTCTATCTACGCCAATCATAAAAATGGTTTCTATGTCCGTGCACTTCCGAATAAATGTGAACCATCCAAAGTCATTAAATATATCGGTCGCTATCTTGGCCGCCCTGTCATCGCAGCTTCTCGTATTGATTCTTACGATGGCGACTTTGTTACTTTTCATTACAACCGTCATGAAGATGAAAAGCTGATTACCGAAACTGTTCCTGTACTTGACTTTATCTCTATGCTCACTCAGCATATCCCGGAAAAACATTTTAAAATGATTCGTTATTACGGACTCTATGCCAGACATCGTAAATCTGATCTGAAACTGCATCGGGCAATTTCAAAAGAAAAACACTGGATCTTTCTTTCCTTCAATCGTTGGCGCGACTGCATCCTGCATTCTTTTGGATATGACCCTTTAAAATGCCCCGTCTGTGGTGAAATTATGCTGTTTCTTAAGCTTTATTACAGACATAAGCCAGTTCCTTTGCATGAATTATATGAAAGAGTTATGCGGAAACACCGTAGCCGTTCTCCCTCCATTGTTCCAAAATCTTCCCTTTCATGATACAATCTCTGTATCAATATGAAACGGAGGTAGTCACCATCGAATACATTACAGAAGCCCAGCTTGCAAAGGAACTTAGAGAAAAATATATAAAAAATCCACCGGAAGGCATGACTTCTGCTGAAGTTCGTTCTATGAGCGACGATGAACTTCTGGATATGGATTACTTTTTTCACGAATTTGATGATATCAATGATGACGATTTTGGCGAAGAAGGTTTTTATATCTTTTAAACCACAACCGTCCTTTTAGTATGCCCGCCTACCGGAGGGCATCTTTCATTCAAGAGTGCTCCGTAGGAGCAGTTTCCTATAAAGTAAAAAATGCAGCGTTCCGCATAGTCAATCGTTAAATCATCAATAAATTTTATCTGAGTATTAAAACTGTGTCGTGTTTCCCGGCGTAAATGTGCTTTTACTCTTGCCTCCAACTCAACAAGAGAGAACGGCTTCACTATATAATCATCACCACCGACAGAAAAACCTTTAACCTTATCAGCATCTTCAATACGAGCAGTTAGAAAAAGAATAGGACAAGATACATAATCCCGAATGCGCTGACAAACCTCCAGCCCATCCATCCCTGGCATATTGATATCGAGCAAAATAATGTCTGGATTGTTCTCAACTTGCTTTAATGTCTCAACACCATTTGTTGCCGTAAGTATCCGATAACCTTTACCTTAAAAAAATTGACTAAGCATAACAACAATATCTGTTTCGTCGTCCGCAATTAAAATTTTACCTTCCATTTTTTCCGCACCTCCTCAAGTATTGAATATAACGGATACTCTTCAACTATTTATCAACTTTTATACTTTCCACTTATGATTATATAGAAGTTATCCGATGATAGCAACAAACACCATGACTTCATTACAGCTTTCAATCTTATTGTATATTCACATTTACTAGATTGGGTTGCCCGACCTACTAGGGTTCTTTATTTTCCTGCCTTAATTGCCGTGACAAATTGTACTTCTCCAGACGCTCCCTTGCCCGTTCCACATTCTCAGCACTTACCCGTCTCGGTTTCCCTATTTTCAGGTAAGCTTTCGGCATAGAATAAGTCTTACTCACATCAGTGACCGCCGTCACCTTATAAACCTCCGGGTATTCCGCCACCAGTCTGTCCATCAATCGAATGTACTTCGGATCAGCACAATACACAGATGCAGTCTGCTCCGTCACATTGAAATTTATCACGACTTCCTGTTCGCATCTGCTTAACTGCATACACCCTCCTCGTCTTCATCCGCCTCAACAAGAAATCCCTGTTCTAAAATATAATCCTGAATTTTCGGTATCTTCTCCACTATCTGGTTGCACATCAAAAGATACGAATACTGAATTGCCTCATCATAAGTTCCCCATGTTTCTATATATGGCTGTAACTCTTTCTCGTCTGATACATGATACTTCAACAGGAGCTGTCTCCGATATTCGACCGCAATTTCTCTGATTGCAACCAGCTCGCAAGGTCTTAAATCAATATTTTTAAACATTTCAATATACATTTTCATTGCACTCCTCCGTATAAATCATGGTTTACTTCTGCCCGATAATAATTGCTTATAGTATTCGGAGCATTATAAAGCGATGTTAAAATGTATTGTTTTATATTTCTGACTTTCGTTGTATTTTTGTTAAGGCATTCTAAAACATAACGGATATGACTGTCATTCAACTTCAGCATCTTACTTTTCACCAGTTGATATGGCAAATCAATTCCGGCAATTCTAATTGTCTTCCGTTCAATGGCAACCACTTCGGTAATCAGCTCCACCACTTCATCTATGTATTCTTTTTCTCCGATACTGCAATCCGCAATCAAAATATCATAATCGATATTTTCTTTAATAATTTGAGTATAAATCGCCATCCTGTCTATCTCATCTGCTTCCTGCTTTTTCTCTTCCACAGGATAGATAAGATTACTATAATTTTCTGTTTCAATCTCTGTAGTAATCTTTGTATTTGTAGTTCCTTCTACGGTCCCCCCTCTGTCCTTATAAGCACTATGCCTACCTTTTTTTAAAGGGATACCTGTCTCCTTATAAGTAGACACGGGTAATTCCATTCCATCTCCCGGATAAGTAATCTCAAGTAACCTCTGTGGGATAAGTTCAAGGTATAAAACATTACTCACAAACTGCCCGTTAATCCTCATATTACGAAAGTTTCTTTTTATAACTCCCATCTGTTCCAATGCATTTACAGCTGTAACCACCTGTTTTTTCGTAAGCCCGAACAACTCACTGATCTGTCCATAACTGCGCTGCAGCAAATCATCCCGGAACTTCTTGCGTCTTCCCACAACCTGGCCAGTTATTTCATCCCGTATTTCTGTAGGCCGATACCAATACACAATATCTGCCAGAATAATAATAGCATTCACATTCGGCTTCCCGTTTGGATACCTAATTGCCTGAAACCAAACCATTGGAATGATATTTCCGGAAATATTTATCCTGCCTACTTCATCCACAATCCTGTTTCCAGTGGAATAATCCTGATTCAACTCCATCATCTCCTTTGTTATTTACATTTGACAGAGCTTTTGATATACTAAATCTGCACTTAGAGTATATAAAAGCTCTGCTTTTGTTACTCGGAAATGTCCTTGTTACCAGCAAGGGCATTTTCATTATCCGGCGTTATTACCCTGAAATCATCACTGTTCAATTCCGATATATTTCCTTCAATTAAAACAATTAATTGACCTATTAAAGACTTACACTCTGCCAATATCTGTCTCGTTTCATCATCCTCTGTACAAATATTTCCCAATGCTTCTCTTAAGCGCCGAATTTCTAAACTAAGTCGGTCACTTTGATATTTTCCCACTGCAATTTTTATTTCCTGATGTAAAAGAGATTCAATAAAATAAATCCCCTTTGGTTTACCTGTAACTTTAATACGAGCCTCCAATTCCTGCCGTTCTTCAGGTGTCATTCGAAAGGCTATTGTCTGATTACGCTTTCTATCCTTATCCAATCCACTCATCACAAGCCCTCCCTGTATGTAACGTCCAGCTTTTCCGCCAAGACAGTTCTTTTATTCGGATACAAATGAGAATATGTATTTAAAGTAGTTTCAATCTTTTCATGACCTAATCTATCAGCGATTTCCAATGGAGAAAAGCCCATCTCCACCAGCAGACTTGCATGAGAATGACGAAGATCATGTACACGAATCTTCTTTACTCCGCTAACTTTTATCCCCCGTTTCATTTCATGTTCCAAATAATATTTTGTTACGGGAAGTAAACGGTCAGTATCCTTTACTTCGTAAAGACTGCTCAAATAATCCTGCAAATCCGCTATCAGAAATTCCGGGATTGTAATGATACGCTTACTCTTGCGAGTTTTCGGCGGTGTAATTACATCCTGCTTTCCAAGGCGTTGATAGGACTTCGTAATTGAGATTGTCCTCTTTTCAAAATCAATATCTGCCGGAGTTAATGCAAGCACTTCTCCCAGACGCATTCCTGTCCAGTAAAGAAGCATAAACGCCATATACGACTGCCTTTTATCCATTACACTGTCAATAAACTGCATAAACTCTTCTTTTGTCCAGAAGTTCATTTCTTCTGCTTTACTCTTTCCCATACTCCCGGCTTTTGCGCAGGGATTTCCTTTCAGGTCATAATATTTAACTGCATAATTGAATACCGCACTCAACTGATTATTAATGGTTTTCAGATACGTTGGTGAATACCCTTGCTTAATTAATTCGTTCTGCCAGTTTCGAATATCCGCTGCCTTTATATCGTTGATCCGTTTCTGTCCAAAATAAGGAAGAATTTTCAACTCAATGATGTACTTCTTCGTTCTCATGGTATGTTCACGCAAACGTGTTTCCATATCCGCATAATACAACTTCAAAAATTCATCAAATTTCATATCAAAATCAGAGGTCTGAGTCATAAGAAAATTTCGCAGCCATTCTTCCGCTTCTCTTTTCGTTTTAAATCCTCGTTTTGTCGATTTCCGACGTTTTCCCTGCCAATCAGTATATCGGTACTGTATCAGCCACTTCCCTGTTTTCGGGTCTTTTTCTGCTCTCATCGGCGCTTACCTCCTATGCACTGAACCCGTACCAGCGTTTTTCAAAATATCGTCTGGGAACTTTTCCGGCAATCACCAGGAAACCATTCTTTTCTAATTCCTGATTTAATTTTCTGATGATTTTGTAAGCATGTCCCACAGAAACTCCCAGCATTTCAGCGAGTTCACTTGCAGTAATATAAATTTTGTTTTCAATAGTCATGTTGCATCCTCCTTTTCTTCATGTAGCGTTATCGCTACCTTATATATTTTCATTATATGTAGCGCGCTCGCTACTGTCAAGTATTTTTAAAAAGAGATGGCTAATTTTTTTGCCACATGGTATAATGTAGCCAAGTCGATACATTGGAGGTAACAAGGATGACAATAGGCGAAAAAATCAGATATTGCAGAGAGCAGATTGGTATTACGCAGGGAAAACTGGCAGAATTAACAGGAATACATCCTGTATCCATCCGAAAATATGAGACAAATAAAATGCAGCCACAACCTCCTCAGCTTGAGAAGATCGCAGCCGCACTGGATGTCAGCTATAATGCTTTAAATGGCATTGATAATGCCGGAATGCGCCTTGAAACAGTCGGTGATCTTATGGGCGTACTTATGGTTCTTTGTAACTCCAATATTCTTCAGATTACCGGAGAAAGAGGCGAAGATAATCTACTGAAATTCGAAACCGTAAATGTCCAATTCAACCCTATATTGGCTTCATACCTGGAATTGAACTATAATACTCACGGCAACCAAAAGACTTTGTCCTTAAAGGATGTTCTCTTAAACATCAGAAGCCACCGGACATTTAATGACTTATTAATATGGGAAAAGATAAACTTTCTTTACCAGAGCTCTATAAAAGCTGCCGGAGATAATCCAAATGATGCTACACAGGAAGCTATCGCCAACATAGCAGAAGCAAAAGAAAAAGTGGAATTAGAATTACAGAAGAACCAAATGCTGCTTGATACCTCAACTGGCATTAAAGTAAAAATAAATCCTGGTTATAGTATAGGATAATCCCATATAAACCTTATATTCTTTCATTCGATATTTTAGGAGTACTTATGAACAGAAAAAAATTGACTATAGCTGAACAAATTTCAGATATGAACCAAAAAGGAATTACCTTTCATTACACAGAAGAACAAGATGTGTCCCGTTTCTTAAAATATAACAATTATTATTTTAAATTGAAATCCTATGGAAAAAATTACGACAAGTACAACTCCACCGAAAAGAAAGGGCAATATCTAAATTTAGATTTTTCTTATCTGCAAGAATTATCTACACTGGATATGTATTTACGCAAAACAATAATTGCAATGGCTCTAGACATCGAACATGCCTTAAAAACACAATTACTTTATGATTTAAGTTCTAACGATGCTGAGGATGGGTATTCTATTGTTAGCAAATATCTTTCCGCCGATTATATGCGTGTTAAATCTCTTCATGATAAAATTGGAAAATCAGCCGCAACGGATTTAATCCAAAAACGTCAAAACAACGATGATTGTTACGCTTTATGGGAAATTGTTGAAGTTATCTCATTTGGTGAGTTTATTGAGCTATATCAGCTTTACTATTCACTCTATCCATCCAAAAATAATGATTTTAGCAGCTATCTCTGGTCAATCAAGTTTTTAAGAAATGCTGCCGCTCACAATAACTGCCTATTAAACAGTTTAAAAGCTCCTTATAGTATAAGCATCCACAAAACCAAAGATATTTTATTTGAAATATCCAAGATTAAAACCATTTCTCAAAAAAGTAGAGAAAAATGGATGGCAAACCCTGTTATACATGACTTCGTTATTCTTGTATATGTATATCTTAGATTAATCAAAAGTCATGGAATTAAACAGTCCGGTATTGATAACCTACATTGGTTATTCAATGAACGAATGTTAAAGCATAAAGAGTACTTTCAAAAAAACAATACCATAACAGAAAGCTACAATTTTGTAGTAAAAATTGTCAACTATTTTTGCAATAAATATCGCAAATAGACCTTGATTTTTTTCTATCAATCGCATATAATAAACCAGATGAACAAAAAAACGTAGGTTTTTTCCGCGGAGACGATGCCAGCATTGTTTCCGTATTTTTTATTTCAAAATAATAATTTTGTACTCAAACTGTACTCACTCCACATACAAAGAGCCCGGAAACCCGCATAAATGCTGGATTTCCGAGCTCCATTTTTTTATTCAAACTCAATCGTACCCGGCGGCTTGCTGGTCAGGTCATAGAATACGCGGTTAACGCCCTTAACTTCGTTAATAATGCGGTTCATAACTTTATTCAGTACTGCATACGGAATCTCAGCAGATTCGGCTGTCATGAAGTCGATAGTCTTCACTGCGCGGAGCGCTACAGCGTAATCATAAGTTCTGAAGTCACCCATAACGCCTACACTTCGCATATTAGTCAGTGCTGCGAAGTACTGGTTCGGCATCCATGAAGGATCTTCACCATGTTCTTTCTTATACTCAGCTGCAGCATTGTCTACCTCTTCACGATAAATGAAATCTGCATCCTGTACAATACGAACCTTCTCTGCAGTAACTTCACCGATAATACGGATTCCAAGTCCCGGTCCCGGGAATGGCTGACGGAATACCAGTCTCTCCGGAATTCCAAGCTCCAGACCTGCTTTACGAACCTCATCCTTGAAAAGGTCGCGGAGCGGTTCGATGATTTCCTTGAAATCAACGAAATCCGGAAGTCCGCCTACATTGTGGTGAGATTTGATCACTGCGGACTCTCCGCCCAGACCACTCTCTACAACATCCGGATAAATAGTTCCCTGTGCCAGGAAATCTACCGCACCAATCTTCTTGGCCTCTTCTTCAAAAATACGGATAAATTCTTCACCGATGATTTTACGTTTTGCTTCAGGCTCTGTAACACCTGCCAGCTTGTCATAATATCTCTGCTGTGCATTGACGCGAATAAAGTTCAGGTCAAACTGACCATTTGGTCCGAATACACCCTCAACCTCATCTCCCTCATCTTTACGAAGAAGACCATGATCTACAAATACACAGGTAAGCTGCTTGCCGATTGCTCTGGAAAGAAGTCCTGCTGCAACGGAAGAGTCAACACCACCTGACAGGGCAAGAAGAACTTTTCCATCCCCGACCTTCTCGCGGATTTCTCTGATAGTGTGCTCAACAAAGGCATCCATTTTCCAGTCTCCGGCACATCCGCATACACCAAGTACGAAGTTGGAAAGCATCTTCTTTCCTTCTACTGTATGAAGCACTTCCGGATGGAACTGGATCGCATACAGCTTCTTCTCCTCATTCTGTGCAGTTGCTACCGGACAATCTGCTGTGTGAGCAGCAATCTCAAATCCTGGTGCAACCTGGGAAATGTAATCTGTGTGGCTCATCCAGCAGATTGTTTTGTCAGATACGCCTTTGAAGATTTTGGAATCTGTCTTATCTACCAGAACCTCTGTCTTTCCATATTCGCTCACATCTGCTTTCTCAACTTTTCCGCCCAGAACATGCATCATAAGCTGTGCGCCATAGCAAAGTCCCAGAACAGGAATACCAAGCTCAAATAATTCTTTATTGCATGTAGGTGAATCTGCCTCATAGCAGCTGTTCGGACCACCGGTAAGTATGATTCCCTTAGGATTCATTGCCTTGATTTTCTCAAGATCGGTCTTGTATGAATAGATTTCGCAGTATACGTTACATTCTCTCACACGTCTGGCAACCAGCTGATTGTACTGACCGCCGAAATCCAGTACGACGACTGTTTCTCTTTTCATGTTTTCCTCCTTGTTTCTCATTATTTGTAACTGTAAAGATATTGAACCGTTACCATTGAATTTTATTATAAATTACAGTTCGGATTTTTACAATGCTTATTTTCAGTTTTCCACCTTGTGTTTTCTTCCTGCCAGTTTATAAGTTTTTTAGAATTTAATCACGTTTTTTTCAACAGTCCATCACATTTTGCTCACAAATTCCCTGTATATTAATAAGCAAATAAAGCAAATGCTTTACAAACAGGTTGCAAATGCTTTTTCACATAGATTTTTAACTTTTTTCTTTTTCATACTTATGCCGGACCGTAAGGTCCGGCCCTCCTTCTTTTTACAGACCTTTTCAGGTCTTTTTCTTTTTTTATAAGTTTTTTAGAATTTAATCACAATTTCTTCAACAGTCCATCACATTTTGCACACATTTTCCCTGTATATTAATAAGCAAATAAAGCAAACGCTTTATTTATAATAAAACTTTTTCTTTTTCATACTTGCCGGATCGCAAGATCCGGCACTCCTTCTTTTAAAATGTGAAATCCCGCTCACAGTAAGACACAACTGTGAGCGGGATTTTTGTGTTACCGCAGAGAACTAGTGTGCCGACAAGTTGATTCTTGAAACAATCTTGCAGGATAAATTTTCTTATTTCAAGG